>Ga0272443_10002101_pt1 | contig 26466 bp, 24 predicted proteins | sample SSMAcet12_FD_193581 | JGI IMG/M metagenome (GOLD analysis project Ga0272443, IMG submission 193581) | Marine sediment archaeal communities from Little Sippewissett salt marsh, Falmouth, MA, United States - SSM-Acet-12 | ecosystem: Environmental > Aquatic > Marine > Wetlands > Sediment ... | reverse complement strand
GCTACAAGCAGGAGGCCAAGGGCCTTCACGATGAACTGGACCAAGTGCGGGAAATGAGCATCGAGGAGAAGATCAACGAGGCGGTCTCCCACATCCACCGGATGATGGAACAGTACCGCTGGACGCGCGCCAGCCACGAGATCCAGCGACTGATGAAACTGTTCCCGCAACATCAGCGGATCAACGCGCTGCCGGCCGAGATGACCCGTCTCCGCGAAGCCCGCAAGCAGGAACTGCTCAAGGAGTGGAAGGTCGCCGTCGACCGGGCAGAGGTCGATCGCGGGGTGACCATCCTCACCGAGCTCGACCAGTACCTCACGCCGCAGGAGGCCCAGGCGCTCCAGGAGTCGGCCCGTCACGTGTTCAAGGCGAGGCTCCTGAACCTCGCGGTGCAGTTCGGGTTGGCCGTCTCAGAGAACCGCTGGCGCGACGCCCTGCAGGTGGGTCTGCAGATCCGCAAAGAGTTCCCCAACAGCCGGATGGCCCGCGAGGTCAGCGAGAAAACCGAAACCCTTCGCATGCGCGCCGGTCTTTTGTCCGAGACGGGCGCGCCCACCCCGACACGCCCTCCGGTTCCGACCGATAAAAAGTGAGGCCTTTGCCGGCGGGCGGGCCCCTCCCCGCCGTGCGCGTCGTTACAGGCCGCTTCCGAACTCTTCATCCGAGTCGGGTGGCGACGTCGGCGCCGGACGGGTCGGGCTGTCCGCTGCGTCGCCGGTTTCCTGCTCGGAGGATGCGCCCTCCGGTTCGCGCGGGGGCGGTGGCGGGGATGAGGACTCCTCGGGCGCTGCGCGAGGAGGCTGCCGTTCGCCTCGGCGTGTTTCGGCCTGGCGTTTCAGGTCGGCGATGAGATCGTTGTAATCGCCGAACCCGTGGTCGGCAGGTTCCCCGCCACCTTGCGGTGTGTTCTCTTCGCGAGCAGGCGGCGGGGTCGTGTCGACCTCGGTCTTCGAATCATGGGTCCCCCGGCCGGCTCCCGGTCCCTCGTAGTCCTCGTAGTCGTCGTAGCTGGCCGGCTTATAGTCGGGCGACTTGGCGCGTTCGAGCTCTTCCTGGTAGGCCTGAACGACCGCTTTCTGAATGCGCTCCCGGCAGGCCGCATTGATGGGGTGAGCGACGTCGGCGTGGAGCTTGGCGCGACCTTGATTGTCCTTGGGGGCCCGGTTCTCGTTGAGGCGTTGGCCGCACTCGTTGCAGAATTTCGCGCGAAGGTGGTTCTTGGCGCCGCAGCGGGAGCAGCGGTCCATGAGCTTGCGCGACGGCATCGCCACGAACGGGCCGCTCGTCCCGTCGATCACCTTCAGATCGCGAACGACGAAGTCACCGTCGAAGGTTACGCTGCAAAAGGCCCTGAGCCGTTCGCTCGATTTCTCCACGAGTTTGATTCGGACTTCCGTGATCTCCATGGTGCAACCTCCGGTGTGATACCTGCTCGGCGGGCTGAACAACGTAAGTAGTTAAACCCAGTAATGCCGATATTTTACCTGCACACACTTCAGCCTCCTGCCTCGCGTCGAAGGCGGTGAACAGGGTCGAGCCGCTCCCGGAGACGCGCACGGCGCGTCCCGCAACCGCGACACATGACCTTGCCCACCCTTCGAGTGACGGGCAGACTGCCATCGCCGGTGCTTCCAACATATTGTAGGTCTTTCGCATCCAGGCGACAGCGTCGCAGCCGAGCCCCGGCGCGTCGGTGGACGGGGGGGCATGCGGCGCTGCACCGCGGTCCGGCCGCCACGCTTGATAAACCGCAGCGGTGGAGACGGCCACGGGCGGGCAGATCAGGACGATCCAGCCGTGCCATCCGAGGCGAACCGGCTCGATCCGTTCGCCGCGCCCGCACACGATGGCTGACCCCTCGTGCAGAAAGAACGGCACGTCGCTTCCCAACCGGGCGGCCAGCGCATGGAGCCGATCATCTGGCAGTTTCAGTTCCCAAAGCTTGTTGAGCGCCTTCAACGCAGTGGCCGCGTTCGAGCTGCCGCCGCCGAGCCCCCCGCCGACCGGTATCCGCTTGATGAGCCGGCAGTGCCAGCCGGGCCGCGGCATTCCCGCGGAAGCTTCCTGTTCGAGCAGTTCAGCCGCACGGACGATGAGATTTTCCCCGTCCGTCGGAACGTCGCTACGGTCACATGAAACCGACACGCCAGGCGCGGGCCGGGCCGTAAAAATCAGCTCGTCTTCGAGCGTGACGGGCGACATGAGCGATTCGATGGCGTGGTACCCGTCCTCGCGCCGCCGCAGGACGCGGAGCATCCAGTTGATCTTTGCCGGCGACAGAAATGTCCGTTCCTCGCAGGATTCCATGCATGTCTACCCAGCGGCCTTCAGGCGTGCCGGCCGCAGCTCACCGTTCAGGTACGGTGACAGTGGTTTCACACACCCCGCCGCCTCTGCGTTCGGGGACCTCCTCCGCGCACGTCGCGGCACAACTGTTGACCTGGAAGATTCCGGAACAGCCCCTGTGCAAGGGTGTGCATAATGCTGACACTGAGCCGTACATTCTCGGCCGTCCATCAGGGATGCAAGGCCAAGGTCCTACCCGGCGAGAACGTTGCTGAAAGCCCGATAATCCACTTCAACTCATTCTACAGGCAAAAAGACGGGAGTCAAAAGCGCGGAGCCGAAGCGATCGGAATTCACCTGCCGCACCGGCCGATTTCAATTCATCCCGGGACACCGCAGATCCGATAGTGGTGCAGGAAGACCGGAACTTTCTCACGCACGGAGCGCCGCAGCCCATGGCCATCACGCTGATCTGCCCTAACTTGAAGTGCCGCAGTATTCTCCAGGTCCCCGACACAGTACGCGGCAAGAAGGTCCGATGCAGCCGGTGCGGCAAGCATTTCGTCGTACCGCTCGGCAACAAGCCCAAAGCGCCCCCCGTCCAGACGTCCTGAACTTGGGCTGCCTACCGCTCCCCTCCGTCAAGCACGATCCTCCGCCTACGCCGGCCCTCGTTTTCCGGCGGCGATCAGCAACATCGTGAAACCCGGCGAATAAAAGAAAGCATCGAAAACGAGTCAAAGCGTATCGTGCGGTCCGCCCTGCGTGCCTCTGCAAGCAACCGGGAAGATCGACCGGCCGGTCCTTGTCAGTACCTGCGCGAGCGGATGGATTTCGCGGCGGGAGGACGGGGCAGTGCAAGAGTGCGAGCCATCGATGGTCAAAGGCGCGACAGGTGGCGCGGGCGCTGCACTTCGGACTTTCCGGTGCGGCTTCCCAGATGGTCCAGCACGTTCATGTAGTTGATGTACGAATCGTAGGGCGACTCGTAGGGGTTGAAGTAGTCGTGTACGGCACCGTCGGCCATGTGTTTGGTCGACATGTAATAAAAATGGTCCGAACTCTGAAGACGCCGCCAGTCGTCGAGCAGCGCTTCGTCGCCCGCGGCCCGGATGGACGGCTCGAGACGGTAAAGCTCGTGCAGCGCATTGGACTGCATCGCATTGCCCAGCCAGGCGGACAGGTCGCGCTCGGTGTCGGCCCAACTGATCATATGCGGAACGTCCAGCTCACCGGCGACCGGGTAGGCGCCGATCACCTCCGAGGGCGTCTTGAAATCGTTGTCCGGATGCGCCAGGACACGCGCGGGCAGTTCGCGGAAAAACGTGAAGATCCCCGAGTCGGCCCACTGGTGCTCGCCGAGGGATTCGTAATCCATGAACAGGTTGACCGTGCGGCCGGCACCGTTGACCGCATTGATCCAGCGGGCGAACTTGTCGGCCGTCAGGGGCCATTCGCTCCACTGGCGGTTCGAGAATCGGAACGCAATGTCGTCGCTGAGCCGATAGTTCTTGAGCAGCATGACGATTTGAGCGGTATGGGGCGGTCGATAGAGCTCGTTGGGGCTGCGTCCCTGGAGCAGCTCGTCAACACCCTCGGCCAGGATGCCGCGGAAGCCCATCCCGTCAACGTAGTAGGCCAGGTCATTATTGTAGACCAGCTCCGTGTTACGAAACACGACGGGCCGAACGCCGAACAGCGACCGCATCTTCCGGTCGTGCAGGCGGACCTGCTCCTCGAACTCGTGGCGCGAGTAGAGAAAGCTCAGCGAGTGGTGGTAGGTCTCAGCCAGGAATTCGACGCAGCCCGTCTCGCGCAGTTTCTGAAAACCTTCGATGACCCGCGGCGCGTAGCGATCGAGCTGCTCGAGCGTTACGCCGGTCAGCGAGAAGGCGATACGAAAGCGACCGTCGTAGCGCTGGATCAGATCGAGAAGCAGCCGGTTGGCGGGCACGTAGCAGCGTTGGGCCACCTCGCGGCAGAGCTGGCCGTTTCTGCGATCGTCGAAGTAATCGCAACCTGTGTCGAAAACAGTGTAACGACGCAGCCGGTACGGCTGGTGCACCTGGAAATAAACGCATACAGATGGCACCTCGGCCTCCTCGTGATAGGAAGATACCTTAAAGACTTGGAAAAAGCTACACTTTACCCGTGACTTCAAGCCGGCCGTACGGCGGCCGATTAATTATATCATGTTCTTCGAGTACCGCACGGTTCGGTTCACGCGGACCGCATCCGCATTCGATCACATTTCTCACCGACGCCGTCCGCGAAGTCTTGCACGCGAGGCAACGCCGCCTGGTAGCGGCGGAGACGACGACGGACTGGCAAAGGTCTTCCCAACGGCCGGCTGAGGCCGCGGGCCGTAGGCGGCCGAATCCGTTCCCGTGGCGTCCGTTTCCCGGTCGATCCCTGCTCGACTGCCGTCGAGCCGCCCCTCGCGTGCGGACGGACCGGTCAGGAACCTGTCGAAAAAGCCGACCGTCCGCCGCGCGTATTCGGCCGGCCTTACGACAACGGACTGGTTGTGTTTGGCGCCCGGCACGACCCACAGCTCTTTGGGGGTGGGCGCCGATTCGTAGAGCAGCTTGGACTGCTCGACGGGGATGTAGCTGTCGCGCTCGCCGTGGATGAACAGGGTCGGTCGGCCGGGGGGGCTGCGCATCAGCGCCTTGCGCACGGACGGGAAAGTGCAACCCAGCTTGCGTCGGCATTCGCGGAACAGCAGCCATCGGAGAAACCGCCAGAACTGCGGCGGATGGTTTTCATAAACGAACCGCACCTTGGCGAAGATGTACGCCCACCGCTTCATGAGGTATTCGAGTGTCGTGTCGGAACTGAAGGCGCCGTCGGTGATGATGGCCTTGACGGCCGGGTGATGCTGGGCGGCCAGTATCGCGGCCCCGGCACCGCGCGAGATCCCGAACAGGCCGACCTCGACCGGCCGGCCGCGTTGCTCGAGCCAGTCCTCGACGTAGGCGATGGCTCCCAGCATGTCGTTCATTTCGCATTCCGTCGGCCACTGGCGGGGTTGGTAACCGGGCACGTTGCTCGACTCGCCGTGACCGCGGAAATCGAAGCTGAACAGGTCGTAGCCGGCCTCCAGCAGCGGCCGGCAGTACCGCGCGCAACTGTACATGTCGCTGGAAAACTCGTGCGCGAAGATGACCATTCCCTTGGGGCGCCCCTCGTGCCGGCCGGGCAGAAACATCCCGCACAGGTTCAGGTTGTCGAAGGAACGGAAGACGACGCGTTCCCCGTCGATGCGCCGGAAATCACACGGCCCCATCGCAAGCGGCGGGGGCGTGTCGCGGATGATGTTGAGCATGATCTTGATGTACTTGCGGAGCACCAGCCAGACGATGACGGCCAGGAGAACGCAGGTAAGGATGAACGAGCCGAGCGCCCAGTTGCGGTAGACGTACTGGAACCATCCCGCGTCGTCGCGGTTCAGCGCCAACAGCATGAATGCCAGATACGCCAATGGATGGCCTCTTGCATCGGAAGAAAGCCCGCCGCGCACGGACCGGAGGAAACCCTCTCCGCGCCCGCGGTCGCACGCCTCATTCCGCAGCGCGCTGCCTCACGACAGCCGTCGCAGTGCGCCTTACCCCCCCCTGCCGCCCGACCGTGTCACCCGCGCCATCCGCGGTCGGCGGCCGCCAACGCGTCGGTGCGCCGCTTTATGCCTCCTGCCACTGGCGGCGAAGCAGTTCGACGGCTGCGGGGATCCGCTCCATCGGGTCGCCCTTGCAGCCGCATTCGAAGCTGACGTGTCCCTGGTAGCCGATCTCTTTGAGACCGCGGAAGCCGTCCACGTAGTTGTCCGCCTCACCGTCCTCGCCGGGCATGGACCGCCGCCGCCGGCTGGCCATGTGCACATGCCGAAGGTAGTCACGGCCGGTCAGAAACGCGCCGCGGTCGGAGGTCTCTTCCCAGGTCATGTGCCAGAAATCGCCCATCAAGGCGATGCCGGCGTTCTCGACATCCTTGCACATCGAGGCCCCGTCGGCCAGGGTCCGCAGGAAATAGCATTCGTCCCGGTTCAAGGGCTCCAGGAGGATGCACGTGTTGTGTCGGGCGGCGTGGTCGCCCAGCTCGCCGAGCAGACAGTCGCTGTCGCCTTCGGGCCGTTTGTCCCAGCGGTGGAACCCGGTCAGCAGTTCGCGCGCTTCCTTGTGCGGCAAGGATTCCTGGCGATTGAAGGCCGGCACGATGATCAGGCCCACCGAACCCAGCGCGCCGGCCGCGGCGAGCAGCTGCTTCATGGAGTTCATCGCCTGGTCGCGCGTCGGCTTGTCCGGCGCGATGATGCATCCCTCGAAACCTGCGCAGATCGCGCTGATTTTGATCGATCGGCCGGAAAGAGCGCGCTGAAACTCCTCCACCCGGTCAAGCAGGCCGCGACCGGAAGGCTCGATGCCTTCAAAGCCCCACTGTTCGGCCCGGTCCAGTTTTTCAGCCAGGCTCTTACCGGGGATCCGCCCTTCCTGGATCGCCAGTCGCAGGACGGCCTGCCCCGCCCCGTTTCCAGCCGATCGGCCTTGCGCCTGTCCCATGGCCTTAGCTCCTGAACTGCTCATCGCCGCCGCGGCTGCAAGGGCCGAGCATTGCAAAAACTCCCGCCGATTCTGTTGTGCACTCATCATCATCCTCCGCTGGCGTTTCGATCGAACTGGTCGATCAGTGCCTGGCAGTATTGGTACGTTTCGAGCGTTACCTCCGGCGGGATGGAGTGGTCCGAGTGGAACACGTATCCCCCGCCGGCCGTGCCAGCTTCGAGCTTGCCGAGCACCTCGCGCCGCACGAGGTCTCTATTATTGGTCCGCAGGACCATCACGTCCACATTGCCCATGAACGCGATCTGCCGGCCGAACGCCGACTTCAAGCAGGCCAGGTCCATGCCGGCCTTGGCTTCGAGCGGCTGAAGGCAGTGGATGCCGGCCTCGATGAGCGGTTCGACGGCCTGGGTCACCCGGCCGCAGGAGTGGATGATAACGTATCTGCCGTCGTCACGGAGGCGCCGGAAAATGCGGCCATGGCTCGGCCAGAGAATCTCCCGGTAACAGGCCGGCGAGATGAACAGACCGTTGCGATAGCCCAGGTCCTCATAGAAAAACAGCCCGTCCAGCCAGGCGCCGGCCGCCGTGAGCTGCGCGTACATCCGTACGAACAGCGACTCGAAGTATTCCATCATCTCACGGATCCAGCCCGGGTCCAGGGCGACGTTCATCAGCAGCGTCTGGGGGCCGAGAATGTCGCGGGAAGACTCCCAGAAACCCATCACCCCCCAGGCCACGAAGTATCCCCGCTCATGAAACTCCCGGCTCGCCCGCACACGGGCGGCCACGTCGAGTCGGCCGTCGGGATTCAGGAGGCGATCCTTCAAGCGGTCCCAGTCGTCGCGGGACTGGATGGCGAACCGGCCGATGAACTCGGGAACGCCTGACCGGCCTTTCCAGTATTTCTTGACCGCCCCGTTGCCGTCACGCAGGATGCGGTAGGTATCCGTCTCTTCGAGGGTTTCCTGGGCCAGCCGGAGGGTCGGGTCGTAACCGTCCAGAATGCGGATGTCGCTCCGGGCCAGTTCAGCCAGGTCGGTGTCGGGCGACAGGCCCTGGGCGATCCAGGCGTCGCGGGTCTCCGGCCAAAAATGCTCGTGGCGAGGGGTGCGGTCCGTCTGCTGGCGGTTCAAAGCGGCGGTGATCCGCTCGCGCGATGTCATTGAGGCCCTCCCATGGCCTGAAACGGGGCCGCAGGGTCCGCTCGGGGCGTGTTTCGTGGCAGCCTAGCATTGACAGACCGAGCGGTCAAAGGGTATCCCTGGACAGGGTGGGACGGGCATCTTGCCCGTCAGCCGCGTATTATCCTGAGGAACGGGACATGCGTACCACCCGGCGGGACATCCGTTCGAGCAACCCTAATCGGCCGGAGCATGGCCATGTTTTTTCATCTGAATAGTTGGCGGCGGCACCTCCACGGTGTCCTGGCAATGGCGGTCCTGTGCGGCTGCAACGGCCGCAACGAGGGGACGATGGCGGCCAACTCCACGGAAACGCAGGCGGCTGAGACGCAACCGGCGACCGGTCCCGCCACCCAACCCGCCACGCGCCCCTGGGAGCCGCCCGACCCGCCGGGCGCTGATGCGCACGTGAACCTGCGCCACCGCATGGTCGAGAACCAGTTGGCGTCGCCCCGCGACGGCCGGCGGCCGATCCGAGACCGGCGCGTACTCGATGCGATGCGGGCCGCTCCGCGCCACGTGTTCGCACCGGGCCACGCGCCGATCGCCGCTTACAGCGACAGTCCGCTGCCGATCGGCCACGGTCAGACGATCTCGCAGCCCTACATTGTCGCCCTGATGACGAAGCTGCTCGAGGTCACGCCCGAGTCGCACATCCTGGAGATCGGGACAGGCTCGGGCTACCAGGCCGCCGTCCTGGCACACCTCACGCCGCATGTCTACACGATCGAGATCGTCGAACCGCTGGCCCGACAGGCGATGGAAATTCTTCAGGAACAAGGGTACACGAACATCCACTGCCGGATCGGCGACGGTTACAAAGGCTGGGAGGAAGCGGCGCCCTTCGACGGGATCATCGTCACCTGTGCGGCTGACGAGGTGCCCGCACCGCTCTGGGAGCAGTTGCGGCCCGGCGGACGGATAGTCATCCCGCTCGGGCCGATCGGCCGGGTCCAGGAGCTCGTGGTCATCACCAAGACCGAGGACGGCCAGCGCCGAATGGAGCGCGTCATCCCCGTGCGGTTCGTTCCCATGACCGGCGAGGTCGACCAGCAGCGGTAAGCAGGCGGACACCCACCCCAGTTAGCCGAATCGGCTCACCCGAAACGTTCTCGCAAAACGGCGGCCGTCGTTTGTTCGAGGGCGTCTGCCGTGCGGGCAAGCGCGTCAGCCGCCTCCGTGCCCGGCGGATTGATGACGTGGATCGCGTCGAGGACGGCCAATGCCTCCTCGGCACCTTCGCCGAGACAGCCGGCCAGGGCGATGAGCGGCACACCGGCGACCCGCGCTGTCCGCGCGATACCGGAGATGACCTTGCCCATCATCGACTGGCGATCGATCCGACCCTCGCCGGTGATAACCAGGTCGGCTCCGGCAACGCGATCGGCCAGGCGGCTTGCCTCGATAACCAGATCGATGCCGGGTCGCAGACGCGCACCGAAAAATGCCACCAGCCCGGCCCCGAGCCCACCGGCCGCTCCGCCGCCGGGCAACTCGAGCACATCGACACCCATGTCGCGGCGGATCAAGCCGGCCAAGTGGGCCAAACCGGCATCGAGCTGCCGGACCTGCCCGGGCGTCGCGCCCTTTTGCGGCGAATAGACGGCCGCCGCCCCGCGCGGACCGCAGAGCGGATTGTCCACGTCGCAGGCGACCTCGATGCACGTCTCGGAGAGCCGGGCGTCCCGGTCCGACAGGTCGATCCGGCTGATTCGGAACAGGTCGCCGCCGGCCAGACCGGGTGGCATGAGGCAGTTATCCGCATCGTAAAACGTCACACCGACCGCCTGGGCAGCCCCGCATCCGCCGTCGGTCGTCGCGCTGCCGCCGATGCCGACCAGGATGCGGCGTGCCCCCTCCTCAAGGGCCGTGCAGATGAGCTGGCCGGTGCCCAACGTGCTCGTTCGCAAAGGGTTACGCCGTGCGGCCGGTACAAGGGCCAGCCCCGACGCAGCCGCCATCTCGATGACGGCGGTACGACCCGCGTCGCCCAGCACCGCCCACGTTGCAGACACCGGCTCGCCAAGCGGACCGGCAACATCCGTCTGTCGCAGATGGCCGCCCGTGGCCGCGACGAGCGCCTCGACCGTTCCCTCGCCCCCGTCGGCCATGGGGACCAAATCGAGCGTCGCCTCGGGTCGGACCCGCCGTACGCCGCGCGCAATCGCCTGGCACACCTGGGCGGCCGGCAGGGCCTCCTTGAACGAGTCCGGTGCGATGACAACGCGCATGAATGGAACGTCCTCCGTCCCGGCGCGGGGCTGTGGGGGCAGCGTATCGCCTGGTACCTCACCTGGCCGGCAGAGTAGCCGTCAGCGCGCGGATGAAAGCCCGATCAACTTGATAGACTCGGAAGGAGACTTTTTCGCCCGGCTCAATGTGTTCGAGAAGCAGGCCCACATCCTCCAGGTCGGTCGGAAAATGGCGGCCGATCTGAAAAATGATGAGCCCCGGCACGAAGCCGGCCCGGGCGGCCGGGCTATCCGTTTCGACGGCGGTGATAAGCAGGCGGCCGTCCACGTCGAGCTGGCGTGCCTGGTTCTCGCTGAGCATCCTTACAACAAGTCCGAATTTTTCGCGAAGCAGACGTCCGCCGTCGGGGATCGGAATGGGGACGGGTCGGAACGTGTAGGTTTGCTCGCGCCCGTTACGCCGGACGTTCAGAGAAATCTGATCGCCCGCCTCGATATTGAACAGGTAAATGTAGAAATCGACGTCGTTACGAACGGGTTTGCCGTTCAGACTGAGCACCTCGTCGCCGGGTTCGACACCGGCGGCTGCGGCCGGCCCCGACGCCTCAACGACCTGTGGCTCGCCGCGCCAGGTCAGCCGCAGGCCGACGTCGAGCCGCTTGCGCCGTTCGATCGAGAGAATCTCCGGCAACAGCTTGCGGAGCGTGTTGACGGGGATAGCGAACCCGATGTTCTGCGCATCGCCACGGATGGCCGTGTTGATGCCGATCAGCTCGCCGAGGACGTTGAGCAACGGGCCGCCGGAATTACCCGGATTGATGCTCGCATCCGTCTGGATGAGCCCTTCGTAGACGACGTCACCGCGGAAATCGAGCGTGCGGTCCGTCGCACTGATGATCCCGGTCGTGACGGTGTGCTGGTAGCCGAGCGGGTTGCCGATCGCGATCACCGTCTCGCCGATCATGAGGTCATCACTGCGCCCCAACGGCAGGGAAGGAAACGTGCCGTTCTCCTGGATCTTCAGGACGGCCAGGTCATGCTTTTCGTCGACGGCGACGGGTTCGGCATCGTATTCGGAGCTGTTAGAGAAGATGATTCGCAGCTTGGCTGCCCGCGCTGCGACGTGCGCATTGGTGACGACGTAACCATGCGGGTGCAGGATGAAACCGCTGCCCAGGTGCGTGCGTTCGTAGCGTTGCGGTTGGGAGGGCCGGTCGAATCCGGGCCAGTCGAAGAAGTGGTCGAACCAGCTCGGCCGGTTCTGAATCTCGATGACCTGAGTCGCAGCAATGTTGACGACCGCGTCGCGGGTCTTCTGGAAAACCTCGACGACGGGCGTGCGCCGCAGGGCGAGCGAATCCGAGGCCGAGGCGGCCGCCGGCCAACCACTCGCCACAACCGCGACCGTCACTGCCCAGCGGAAGAATCGCCTAGAATGGCCCGCCCGGCAGCAGGTCCTGGCTTCTGCCATACAACTCGTATTCGCCATCATGCATGTCCATTATAACGACCACGCAATCGGGTGCATCCATCAGCCTTCCTATCGCGTGCTACGTCGAGACCGCCCGTGGAGTTCTCGGAGAAGCGGCCGTGACGGACCAAACCTCGAAAAGATGACAATGGTGATGCACTGCACACAGAGCGCTCGCGCATGTGCGGATCCCAAAGGCGCTGCCGCGCGTTTCGTGCCGTGTCCATCTCTCCGCCCGATTATTCGTCCGGCTGCTGGGTGATCCCGGCCATCTGCTCGGGCGTGAATCGGGAATCGGCGATCGGACCGGGTTCCCAGACCTGCTCGAACCGGCTGGTCTCAGGCGGCTGCATGGAGATGGGAATCAAAAAGACCTCCTCACCCGAAGCGTCGCGCTCGATCCGCCCACCGCTGGCCAGGACCGACTCCCGCGCGATCTTCTCGCAGGCCGCGATCAATTTGGGGAAATTGTACTCGGTATGGCTGAAGACCCCCTCCTGGTCGAGCGCCTCGGTGAACCGCGGGGGCAGGTTCGAAAAGCCGACCGTGGTGGCCAGCACGCCGCCGGCGTTGGACGGGTTGCAGTCCGAGTCCTGCCCGCACCGCGTCGAAATGATGATGGTCCGGTCCATGTCGCGCTGGCCGTAGAGAAGGCCCATCACGATGAACGCCCCGTTGATCTTGGCGTCGATGTTGAAGGCGTCGCCCTCATCGAGAAACTTTTTACGATTGCACGAGCCGCGTCGGTAGTCGGGTTTCAGGTGGTATTTCGCGTTGATTTTCGCCCAGGTCGCCTTCCAGTCGTCGGGCTCCTGGCGGTACCACGCGAGCGTATCACGGATCGCCTCGGCGTACTGGCTCTCGGACGGGATGCACTCGAGGCCGGCTCGGATGATCTTTACGGGGTCGTCCTCAAAGAAGGCCTCGGCGTACATGCCGCCGACGAACTGCCCGCCGTACAGGCCGTCGCCGTAGTTCATCAGTCGGCCGAAGGTCTCGCCCAGCGCGATGACCCGATTCGGCAACCCCGGCGCGACGAGGCCGGAGAAGTCCGCCTCGATCTGGTAGTCGATGTCGTCCGCGTGACCGTTGAACCGCGGATGGCCCGAGTCCGGCGGCGCGATTCCCTTGCGGAGGTTCCGGCGACCGAAACGGTTCGCGTGCCACAGTCGATAGCCGCTGTTGGCAAAATCGATGCCCGCCTGCCGGCTCGAGACATCGAGGCCGTAAATATCAAGCGAGCGGACGAATGTCATCTCCACGTAGAGGTCGTCCTGATTGAACTGGTTGACCATCGGCGGTTTCCAGCTCGGCATCTTGTCCTCGGGGATGGTCACGCCGCGGTAGTCGAACTCGGTAGGGCCGCCCCAGCCGACACCGACCATCTGTCCGATCCAACCGCCCTTCATCTTGTCGCGGTACACGTGGACCGGCAGTCGCCGGACCGTCGGCTCCGCGCAGCCGCCGGCCGCCACCACGCAGGACACACCCCAAACGACTCCGAGGGTCGCCAATCTTTGACGCATTAGAAAGACTCCTTTGAGCGAAGGAACATGACGGTTTGACGGATCGCCTCCCCGACGCTGTGCGTATCTTGCATTCCCCTGTACCTGTCCCAAGAAACTCTCACAACCGCCGCATGGTAGCCGAGATCGACCCCGTCGGCCAACGCCCTTTCGGTGCCGGCGTTGCGTGTTTTGTTTCCGGGTGCAACGGCACCGCGCACCGCGAGCCGCTGCCGCGTCAACGCAACGGAAAGTCGTCAGCTTGCCTTGCCGCACGTTTGCCGGTATAGCCTTGCGGATGGATTCTTACAGCGGGCCGCGAACCGAAAGCCGCGAAGCGCAGCCGCGCGCCAGAGATTCCGTCATGGTTAAGAGCACGTCTTCTGTCAGCCCCGCTTCGACCGAACCCGCAGCCGCGAGCGGGCCGCGCGTCGCCTTGGTGCATCATTGGCTTACCGGCATGCGCGGCGGCGAGAAGGTGCTCGAAGCACTGGGCGCACTGTATCCGGGAGCGGATATTTTCACGCTTGTCTGCGAGCGGTCGCGCATCAGCCCCGCCCTTAAACGTCATCGCATAGTCACCTCTTTCATCGAGCGTCTGCCCTTCGGCCGCAGCAACTTTCGCGCGTATCTCCCCCTGTTCCCGCTGGCCGTCGAGCATTTCGACCTGTCCGCCTACGACCTGGTCATCAGCAGCGACGCCTCGGTCGTCAAGGGCGTGCTCGCCCGGCCGGACGCGCGGCACGTCTGCTACTGCCACTCCCCGCCGCGTTACGCGTGGGACCTTTATCACCTCTATCGCCGGCAGGCTGCCCGCGGCCGGCTCCAGCGCTGGCTCATGGGGCCGGTACTGCACCACCTGAGGCTGTTCGACCAACTCGCCGCCCAGCGGGTCGACGTATTCGTGGCCAACAGCCGCACCGTCGCCGCCCGCATCGCGCGTTACTACCGCCGCTCGGCCCTGGTTATTCATCCTCCCGTCGCGACGGACTATTTCGCCGCCGCCCGCCGCGAGCCGGAAGATTTCTACCTGTTCGCCGGCCAACTGACGGCTTACAAGCAGCCGCGACTGGCCATCGAGGCCTGCGTGGCCGCGGGACGACGGCTCATCGTCGTGGGCGACGGACCCGAACGCCGCACACTGGCCCGCCGCGGCTACCCCAATGTCACGTTCACCGGCTGGGTCTCCGATGAGACGCTGCGCGACCATTACGCGCGCTGCCGGGCGCTGCTGTTTACCGGCGAAGAGGATTTCGGCATCGTGCCTGTCGAGGCACAGGCCGCCGGGGCACCCGTCCTCGCATTGGCGCGCGGCGGCGCGCTCGAGAGCGTGATCGACGGAGCGACGGGTCTTTTCTTCAGGCAACCTGCCATCGACGAGCTTGTCGGCGCGATCCACCGGTTCGAACAGGACCCGGCCCGGTTCGAACCCGACCTCTGCCGGCAGAACGCCCGACGGTTCGACCGGTCGGTCTTCCTGGAACGAATGAGTGAGCTGCTCGATAATACGCTCGCCGCCGCGCCGGAGACGGAAGCGATTGAAACGCAGGCCAGCGTACGCGTGCGCACATGACCCGACGCCGAGCACATATCTGGCTTGCGATCGCGATCCTCGCCGGCGGGCTCGTGCGCGTCTACCTGGCCTGGACGGCCTCGGTGATCTCGCGCGACGGCGTCGCGTACCTGACGGTCGCGCGCGACATGGCGGACGACTGGCGCGAGGGTATCCGCGCGGACCACCAGGCTGGTCTGCCTCTGCTGATCTGTTGGGTCGAACCGCTCATTCGGCCGTGGGCGCCGGCCGACCAAGTGCTCCGCTGGCAACGGGCCGGTCAGGTGGTCTCGCTAATCAGCGGTCTCGCCTGCATCCCGCTCATCTACTGGCTTGGCCGGCGGCTCTGCGGCCTCCGAACCGGCCTGCTGGCCGCCTGGATCTGGGCACTGCTGCCGGACGCCTGCCGGTTCAGCGCCGACGTCCTCACCGACATGCCTGCCCTGGCCCTGATGCTGGCAGGCCTGGCCCTGGCGATGGTCGGACTCCACGGACGATCGCTCGCCAACATGCTCGCGGCGGGGCTGGTCATCGGTGCCGCCTACGTCATCCGGGCCGAGTCTGCCGCCGTCGTTGTGGCGGCTGCTATCCTGGCGCCCTTCCAGCGGCCCGCCTCCCTTCGTTGGCGCTTGGCTGCCCCGGTCGTCGTCGTGCTCGGTTTCATCGTGCTGGCAGGCACCTACGTCTGGCTGGAAGGCGGCGAACTCTTCAGCGAAAAGCCCGGCCTGCTGCGGATCGAGTGGCTTGCCCCTTCGCCGGCCGCGCCGCCGCCGCCGGCGACCGCCGCCCGCGACCTTGCGCCCACATTTTCAGCGGGAAAGGCAAATGCCCCCCCGCTCGCACAGATCGAGTTCGTTCCATGTGCGGCCTGCCTGGGCAGATCGCTGCTGAACCTGCTCGGCAAGCTGTCCGACTCGCTGAACGGGGTATGGCTCGTGCTCGGGGCAGCCTACCTGTTTCTGCCCGATCGACGCCGCTTGCGTTCCGGTTGGCTGGCTGCACCGCTGCTATTCTGGACGATGCACACGGTCGCGTGCATCTGGTTGGACATGAAGTACGGCTACCTGAGCCGGCGCCACGTCATGCCGCTGAACGTGGGGATCGTCCTGATGGCGGCCGGCACACTCGTGTACACGGCAAGGAAACTGAGGCACCGACTGAAAAATGCCAAAAGCCGATGGTTCGCCCTGGCGCGGCGGTCCGACGCGATCGCACTCGTGGTCATCGTCGCGGGCCTGCTGCCATGGCTGATCCGCGATATCAACGACAGCCGGCATTACATCCGCCAAGCCGCCCGATGGATCCGGTCCCACTACGACGCCCCGCCCGGGATGTACGCGCAGTACGGGTGGGTCCCCTTCTACGCAGGCGCGAGGAACTGGGTCGAAGACCGCGATCCTCGACGTTTCGGCCTGGATCCGAACTTCGCCAACGCGGATCTGGCCATCGTGGCCCTTCACGGCGCCGACCCGCAGCGAATCCTCTCCGGCGCTCCCGAGACCGTTCAACTCACCGAGGTCGCACGTTTCACCAGCCCCGACAAGCGCCGAGGTGTTGTCATCTACCGCGTGCAATCGAATGATCGACCCGTCGCCAGCAACAGCGCCACCCCGCCATGACCACACACCAGCCACGCCCTCCCTTACAGGGCGACTGCAACATGACCATCCCGCAGCTCATTTTAAACTGATTTATCTTGACCGCCCTCGTGGTGGTTTATACACTCAACGGACAAGCGATGATTCAGGACCATCCATGGCCCCACAATGCATGAGGGTGGGGCCGCACCATTGAGCCATAATGCGCAAGCACATTAGCCGAGGAGTCCTGCTGCTGTTCTTTCTCGACCAGCTCGTGCTGGTCGCGGGGATTTTGACGGCCCTGTGGCTCAAAAAACACTGGGTGCTGGCCGACCCGTACATCAACGTCCAGGCCCACCTGCGCCTCTTCTTCCATCTCTGGCCTTTTCTGGCCTTCGTGCTCGTCGTTTTCGGCGCCTACGACCTGAAGGTCGCCACGACCCGCCTCCGCCCCCTGTTGCGGCGAACCCTCCGCGGGGCCGCCGCGCTGGCGGCGGTCTGGGTGGCCGGCGCGTTCTACCTCAAGCTCGAAAACCCGGCCGGCTATGCCTACTCCCGCGCCGCGTTCACGCTGTTCCTGGCGTTGACGACGATCGGCCTGGTCGGTGTCCGCTTCGGCCTGTCGCGCCTCGCGCGGCTGCTGAGCAGCCGGGCAGGCGGGCACATCCGCCTGCTGATTTTCGGCGGCCAGATGCAGGGCAAAGCGCTTTTGAAATACCTCTCCGAACGTCTCTTCGTGCCCGTCCAGGTCGTCGGCGTCGCGGGGGAACTCGACGTGCCGGGCGCGCCGAGGCTGAGCGAGGAAGAGGGGATCGAACGGATCAAGCAGGGCCATATCGATTGCGTCCTGCTCGATCTGCCGTTGCGTAAGATGCGGCTCATGCTTCGCGTGGCTCAGGTCGCAGAACGGGAAGGCGTACCGGTCCAGGTGACATCGAGTATCGCGGCCGGCCTGCATCTCAAGCCGCACGTCGAAAAAATCGGACCCATCCGCGTTCTGGAGCTGTCGGCCAACGAGCTGCCCCTCAGCGGGCTGGTCGTCAAGCGCATGCTCGACGTGACGGTGGCGGCCGTCGGACTCATCGTGCTGTCGCCTCTCCTGCTGATCATCAGCCTGCTCATCAAGACCACCTCGCGCGGCCCGGTCTTCTACGTCCAGCAGCGCGTCGGCCTCGACGGGCACCCCTTCATGATGTACAAGTACCGAACGATGACCGCGAACGCGGAAAAAGAGACGGGCCCCGTCTGGGCCAGCCCCAACGACGCGCGCACCACCCGGATCGGGCGCACCCTGCGCCGCACGAACCTCGATGAACTGCCGCAGTTGTGGAACGTCCTGAAGGGTAACATGAGCCTCGTCGGGCCACGCCCCGAACGACCCGAGTTCGTCGAGCAGTTCAAGCCGCTCATCAAACGCTACAGCCACAAGCACTGGGTCAAACCGGGGATGACCGGCTGGGCCCAGGTCCACAGCTTTCGCGGTCAGACAAGCCTCGCCCAGCGGATCGCGCACGACATCTACTACATCGAGCGATGGTCGCTGAGCCTGGATTTGAGAATCCTCGCACTGACATTCACCCGCGGCCATCGGAACGCCTACTGATATTGATGCCGTCACCTTCGCTCGCTCTGACATGCTGAAAGCTTGCCATGCTCTCCCATCCGTCGCACACTGCACGATCTCATAGGAAATGACTGATCGGCAGGCCGTTCACAGCCGACAGCCCGCTTGCCAGGAATGGCGCCCGGCGTGACAAACCGGGAGGAAGGAGCACACCATGTCCCCGGAAATCATCGTGACTTGCCTCGTGATCTTCGTGGCCCGGATCGCCGACGTTTCATTGGGCACCATCCGGACGCTCTGCATCATACGGGGGCGGGCCGTCTCCGCCTGGTTCCTCGGGTTCTTCGAACTTCTGATCTGGGTTTTCGTCGTCTCGAAAGTCATCCAGAACCTCGACACGCCCGTCTATGCGGTCGCGTATGCGTTCGGCTTCGCCACGGGCAACGTCGTCGGACTGGCAATCGAGAAGCGGCTGGCTTTCGGCGACCAGGTCGTTCGGATCTTCAGCCGGAAAGCAGACGACGTGGCCCGGTTGCTCCGTCAGCGCGGCTTTCCGGTTACCACTTTCGAGGGCCACGGCCGGGAAGGGCCCGTGGGGATGCTGTTCATCCAGACGATGCGGAAAAAGGTGAACTCGCTGCTCGATTCTGCCAGCCGGCTCGACCCGCACTGTTTCTACATCGTGGACGACGTCTGCCTGGTCTCGCAGATAACGCCGCTGGGCTACAACGCCACCGGCTGGCGAGCGATCAAGAAAAGGAAATGAAAAGCGCGCCCGTCGCCGGACCGATCGAAGCCGATCGCGGACCGGTCCCGGGGAAAGCCCCCCGGCCCCCGACGTCGATTACGCGACGATCTCGCTGATAGTCACCTCGAGGTGGTTCTGGCGGTGGCCCTGCTTGCGGCGGTAGTTCTTGCGGCGGCGGAACTTGATGACGTCGATCTTGGGGCCCTTGGTCGGCCGGACGACTTTGGCGATCACCTTGGCACCGGCGAGGAGAGGCTGGCCGATACGCGCATTTTCACCCTCGCCGACGGCCAGCACCTGGTCGAACTCGAGCGTGTCCTGGCCCTCGGGCAGTTCCCGGACGTCCACGTAAAGCTTGTCGCCGGGGGACGCCTTGTACTGGCGTCCGCCGTCCTCGAAAATCGCGTACACGGCATGCACTCCCTGACCCGCCTGGGCGCGGGCTTCCTACGAACCATCCGTTCAACCACCACCGGGGCCCGACCCGCCTTCCTGCGGTCCTGGCGGAGGTCAACCGCCCCTCACCGGCCGGCTCCGCGACCCGAACCCGAGCCGCGTATTATGCGGTCCGTACACGGCCGGGTCAAGCCCGACGGCGGGGTTTGCAAAAATCAACCGGGCAGGTACAATGCCTCGTTCTGGTATCGTCGAATCGTCGGCCAACGCAGCAAGGGGCCAGATATGTCGCGGGTATGCCATTTTACGGGTAAACGAACGGTCAGCGGCCGCAAGTACGACCGCCGGGGCAAGGCCAAGTACCTCGGCGGGGTCGGACGGAAAATCACCGGCAAGACCAAGCGGAAATTCAAGCCGAACATCCAGAAAGTCCGCGCCCTGATCGACGGGAAGGTCGTTCGCGTCAAGGTCAGTGCCAAGGCCATCCGCGACGGCTACGTGGTCAAACCCCCCAAACGCAACTGGAAACCGCAGGAAGAAACAGCTACCGCCGAGCATCCGTCCTCGTAGCGGGCCGCCCGGCCGATCCGCACCCAAGGCGGGAAGCGCATCGAGCTCGTGCATCGCCCGATCGAACTCCCGGTCCGTCACGTCGATCTGCAAGGATTGAAAGCAGCTTATCTCACGCAGAGCCGCAAAAACGCGGAGGCAAGCGCGAATATTTCTCTCTCCGTCTCAGCGTCCGTGCGCAAGGTTATCCTTCCCCCATCGCCTGCTCGACGACTTTGATTTCGTCGCTGGATTGGATAGTCAGTTCGCGGGCGGCCCAGGGTCAGCCGCGTCCGAATTGCTCGAGGAGTTCCCCGGCCCGCGTGCCGGCGGCCGTGCAGATCAGCCGCCGTTCGTGGTCGCTGACCGGTTCGAGGCGGATCGTCAGCACGTCGGCTGGCAAAACGCTTTCGACGCGGTCGGCCCACTCGACGAGGACGGCGCCCTCCGCGCAGAACTCGTCGAAGCCGAGCGCGTCGAGATCATCGCCCCCGTGCAGTCGATAAGCGTCCACGTGGAACAGACGCAACCCGCCCCCCTGTGGGTCCGTATCGTACTCGTTGACGAGAACGAACGTCGGACTGGTGACCTCGCGCGGCCGGGCAACACCCGCCCCCTCAGCCACGCCCTTGACGAGCGTCGTCTTGCCCGCGCCGAGCGGGCCGACAAGCGCCACGACATGGCCGCACGCCAGCGCCGCACCGAGCCGTCGGCCGATCGCCCGTGTCGTTTCGACGCCGTCACTGGTCAGGACGCGTTCATTCATCGGAAATGCTCGAAACCGCGTGGCTCGATCGGCCGTTCCCTGCCCGAGGCGTCCACCATCGCCACCCGCGCGCCGCACGACGGCTCAGCCGCCACGACCCGGCCTACGGACCGCAGCTCCAGGCCCGCCTCTTCAAGCGTCTGGCAGCCGACGACAAGCAGTTCGAAATCCTCGCCGTCGCCCAGGGCGTGCGCGATCGGCGGCATTTCATCCGCCTCGGCCTGCGTCTTGGCTGCGTCGCTCACCACGGTGGCCAGCATCGGTTGATCGAGCCGGGCACCGCATCCGCTCGCCTCGCAAAGCCGGTCGAGGTCCATCGCCAACCCGTCCGAGATGTCCATCAGCGCGTGGACGTCGTCACGGGATGCCAGTCTGCGGGCCAGTTCGAGCCGCGGCGTAAAGGCCAAATGCTTGCCGGCCAGGCTGCCGCCCAGCGGCCCGCTCACATAGACGACGTCGCCGACCTGCGCCCCGCTTCGGGTTAATGGCCCGCGCGGGGCCATGGGCTCTGCCAGCATGGCCACGTCGATCGCCAGCGGATGCCGCCAGCTCGTCGTGTCGCCGCCCACGATGAAGCATCCGAACTCCTGAGCGATCCCCACCATCCCCTCGTAGAGCTGCTGAACGTCGAAAAGGGACATCGCCTCGTTGAGCGCGACGCTCACGGTGGCCACGCGCGGCTCGCAGGCCATCCCCGCGCAATCGCTGAGCGAACAGGCGATCGCCTTGCGGCCGATCTGCGCGTAGCTGTGCCGGCCCGTTTCGAAGTGGACCCCGTCCAGAAGCATGTCCGTCGTCATCGCCACGAGCCGCCCGTCGAGCCGGACAGCGGCCATGTCGTCGCCGATGCCGATCGGCACCCGACGCGGGTCGGCTGCGAGACGGGCCTGGAGCCAGCGGACGAGTGCGTTTTCACCCCTGGAGCCTGTGGACACGAGCGGACCTCAACGGCCACCGCGCGGGGGGCGTGGGCCGAGTTTTCTTCGCCAGTGGCGGATCTGATCGGCCGCCGACTCGGGGCCGGCGTTGCCGGCGCTGCAGTAGCGACGGACCACGTTGCCGGCGCCGAGATAATCGTAGACGTCCGGACCGATCCGCGACGAGGCCTCCTGGAATACTTCGAGCGGCAGGTCGACCAGCTCGCACCCCTGGCGCTCAGCCCGCGCGACGAGTCGGCCCACGCACTGGTGTGCCTCCCGAAAAGGCACCTTCTTGCCGACGAGGTACTCGGCCAGCACCGTCGCATCCAGGAAACCGCGGCGCGTCGCCTCTTCGAGCCGGTCCGCGTCGAACGTCGTGTGGGCCACGACCTCGGCCACGATCCGAAGGCTGGCGGACAGCGTGTCATCGGCGGCAAACAGGTGGACCTTGTCCTCCTGGAGGTCCCGGTTGTACGCCTGCGGCAGCCCCTTGCCAAGCGTCAGGAGGCCGACCAACGCCGCGTGCAACCTGCCCACCTTGCCGCGCACCAGTTCCATCACGTCGAGGTTGCGCTTCTGCGGCATCATGGACGAGCCCGTGCAGAAGGCGTCGGCCACGCGCAGAAATCCGAACTCCTGGCTGGCGTAAAGGATCCAGTCCTCAGCCAGGCGCGACAGGTGCATACCGCAGACGGCAGCAGCGGCCAGAAAGTCGAGCACGAAATCCCGGTCGCTCGTCGCGTCGATGCTGTTGCGACTGACGGCTGCGAACCCGAGGTTTTGCGCGACGGCCGCCCGGTCGATCGGCAGCGTCGAGCCGGCCACGGCGCCGGACCCCAACGGGCAGACATCGGCCCGCCGCCGCGCGTCGGCGAACCGGTCCACGTCGCGCTCGAACTGCTCGACGTACGCGAGCAGGTAGGCGGCCAGGCAGATCGGCTGGGCCCTTTGAAGGTGCGTGTAGGAGGGCATGACCGTCGCGCGGTGGCGGTCGGCCTGTTCGACCAGCGCGGCTTGAACCGCCCGCAAGGCCGGGACGATCCGCGCGTCGATCGCGTCGCGCACGTAGAGCCGCAGATCGAGCGCGATCTGGTCGTTGCGCGACCGCGCGGTGTGCAGCCTTTTGCCCGGTTCCCCCGCCCGCGCGACGAGTGCCGCTTCCAGGGCCATGTGAACATCCTCGCAGGCCGGGTCCCATTCGAATGCGCCCTTCTCGATGTCATCGGCGATCAGCTTGAAGCCCCGCCGGATCGCGCGAAGGTCCGCCTTCGTGATGAGGCCGACCTCGGCGAGCATCTCGGCGTGCGCGAGGCTGCCGGCCATATCGTGACGCCAGAGCCGGCGGTCGAACGAGATGCTCTCCACGAACGATTCGGTCAGCGCGTGCGCCGGCTCGGACAGCCGCGCCTGCCAGCTCTTGTCTTTGGATGCCCCCATGTCTGCGCTCTCCCTGTTGCGCAACGATCGTGAGTTGAATCGTAGCCCTGCATCGCGCCCGGGTCAATCGGTTTGCCGACCAGACCAGCCCACGGGCAGGATGCTCGTGCTCCCCGTGGCGGCCGAATGTGAGATACGCAATAGTCACCCTCGTGCCGAAACGATGCTGTAACAAACGCGAAGCTGTTGGATCGTTTGGAAGCGGGAGGTCGGTCGCTGCAAGAAAAAGGACGGCCGCCACGGGTGCCAGCCGCTGCAAAAGCCAGTTCATCGACGTGTCATCGGCGACACTTTCGGATGTACGGCGCATAAGCCCTTTGACGATGGCCACTAGAAATCGAGGCGCCCCATAAGGCGCGGGAACGCGATCGCCTCGCGGATGTGCTTGAGCCCGCACAGCCACGCGACCGTCCGCTCGATACCCAGCCCGAACCCGCCGTGCGGAACGCTGCCGTACCGGCGAAGGTCGAGGTACCATTCGTAGGGCTCCTCGGCCATCCGCTCTTCCGCCATCCGCGCGCGCAATGCATCGAGTTCGTCCTCGCGCTGCGAGCCGCCGATGATCTCGCCGTACCCCTCTGGCGCAAGCAGATCGAAGTTGAGCACGACGCGCGGGTCGGCCGGGTCGCGCTTCATGTAGAACGCCTTGCAGGTGCGCGGATAGTGCGTGACGAACACCGGCCGTTCGTGCAACCGCGCGAGAATCGTCTCGTCGCTGCCGCCCAGGTCCTTGCCCCACTCGAAGCCGGCCGCCAGCGCCATGTGGTGCGGAATGTTCTTGACCTGCTCGTTCAGGTCGGCCAGCTCCTCGCGCGCGTCGAGAATCTCGGCCGCCAACCGGTCCTGCACGTGCTTCTTGACGCCCGGCGCGGTCCGCTGCTTTTCCCTGGCCTCGATCGAGGTTTCCAACTCCTCGATCCGCGCTTTGCCGGCCGCCAGTTCCTCTTCGAGCAAGGCGCGCGCGCGCGGCCCGCGAAGCAGCTCGACCGCCCCGGAATACGTGATCCGATCGAACGGCTTGCAAATGCGTTCGAGCCGGGCGGGGTCCTGGCCGAGAAATTCCAGCTCCCCGCGGCAGTCGGCCAGAACGCGCTGGACGATCGCGACGACGAAGTCCTCAGCCAGCACGAGCAGGTCGTCCAGTGACGTCCAGGCCACCTCCGGCTCGACCATCCAGAACTCGGTGAGATGCCGGCGCGTCTTGGACTTCTCGGCCCGGAACGTCGGCCCGAAACAGTAAACCTTCCCATATGCCAGGGCTGCTGCCTCGAGGTACAACTGCCCCGTCTGGGCGAGGTAGACGGGCTGGCCGAAGTAATCGACCGCGAACAACGTCTGCGCGCCTTCGCCGGCCGACGGTGTCAGCAACGGCGTGTCCACGCGCCGAAAGCTGCGGTCGTTGAAGAAACGGCCAACGGCGTCGATGACGGCGTGCCGGACGTGCAGGATGGCCGTCGGCCGGCGCGACCGTAACCACAAGTGGCGGTGCTTGAAAAGAAAATCGATCCCGTGTGCCTTGGGCGTGATCGGGTAGCCCTCGGTGCGATGGACGAGCTGAACGTCGCTTGCGTGCAGCTCGTAACCGCCCTCGGCCCGCGGTTCGGCATGGACGCGGCCGGTCACCTTCAGACTCGACTCCTGCCCGAGCCGGGAAGCCAGTTCGAAGACGTCGGCCGGCACGTCACCCTTGCCCACGACGCACTGGCAGATCCCCGTCCCGTCGCGCACGAGCAGGAAGGCTACCTTGCTGCTGATGCGACTGTTGTAGAGCCAGCCAGCCAACGTCACCATCCGATCGACGTGATCGCACAGCCGGGCAATGGAGACCGTCTCGTCCATTGGGATTCGCGGGAAACCGTAATGAAAAGATGACCCAGGTTTCGTCAATCGGCCGCGACCACCGTACCGATCGGCTCGCCGTCGACGACGCGCTTCAGGTAGCCGGGCTCGTGAAGGTTGAAAACAACGATCCGGATCCCGCACCGCTGGCAGAGGTCCACCGCGCTGATGTCCATGAAGGCCAAGCGCTCGTCGATGACCCGATCGTAGCTGAGCTTCGGATAGAACTTGGCCTTCGCATCTTTTTTGGGGTCGGCGCTGTAGACACCATCGACCTGCGTTGCTTTCAGCAGTGCATCGGCTCCGACCTCAGCCGCCAAAATCGCAGCGGCCGTATCGGTCGTCACGAAGGGTCGGCCCGTTCCGCCCGCGACGATAACGACCCGCCCCTTCTGCAAATGAGACAGGCAGCGGCCCCGCACGTACGGCTCGCAGACCGAAACGACATGCAGAGCTGACATCGTCCGGGCTGGCGTGCCCTGTTTCTCGAGCGTCTCCTGAAGCGCGAGCGCGTTGATCACAGTGGCCACCATCCCCATCTGATGGGCAGTCGCTTCGGGCAGATCCATCGTCTTGGACAACTTGTGGCCGCGCACCATGTTGCCGCCGCCCACGACGACGGCCACCTGCGCGCCGCCCTTGGCCGCCGCGGCGATCTCGCCGGCCACGCGGCCCAGGGCGTCGGCGCTGATCACGTCCGGCCCACCGCCCGCCAAGCCCTCGCCGCTGACCTTCAGGACGATCCGCCGATAGGCAGGCTGCTTTTCAGTCGCCATGGTGCATTCCCCGCGTCACGCCCCCCTCACGTCCGAAGCTCGTTCAGCGCTGCATCCGGACAGGCGACGACTCATTCGCCGACGACAAGCCGGGTATAGGACCGGACCGTCACGCCGGCAGCCTTGAGCACGTCGCCCACCTTTTTCTTGTCGTCCTTGACGAACGGCTGCTCGAGAAGAACGCGTTCGGCGTAGAACTTGTTCATCTTGCCGACAAGGATCTTGTCGATGAGGTTTTCCGGCTTGCCGGAGGCCTTGATCTGCTCGCGGTAGATCTCCTCCTCGCGCGCCACGAGGGCGGCCGGCATGTCGTTGCGCGACAGCGCGTCGGGGTTCATCGCCGCGATGTGCATGCAGACGTCGTTGAGTAGATCCGTCTTGTCGGTCGCACCCTCGGCCACCACGAGCACGCCGATCCGGCCCGTATGGTGCACGTAGGCTGCCACGTGCCCGGACTGATGAACCGCGCGGGTAACCTGCATGTTCTCCCGCAACCGGTTGAGCACATCGTTGATCACGTCCGTGACCGTCATTTTCGGGTCGTCGACGAAGGGCTCCTTGAGCAGGGTGGCCGGTTCCGTGTGGCCCGTCAGCGCGACGTGCCGGGCGATCTTGTCAGCCAACGCCTTGAACTCCGGATTGTTGGCTACCGGCGCGGTCTCGCAGTTCAGCTCGACCAGCGCGCCGGCCTTCTTGGCCGTATCCACGTGAGCACCGATCCGCCCTTCGGAGGTCGCCCGGCCGGCTTTTTTCTCGGCCGCAGCCGCCCCGCTCTTTCGGAGCAGTTCCATGGCCGCCTCCTCGTCGCCGCCCGTGGCCGTCAGGGCCTTCTTGCAATCCATCATCGGCAGCCCGCTGCGCTCCCGAAGGTTCTTGACCATTACCGCTGTGATTTCCGCCATGCGTCTCCCTCGCTGTATCGATCAAACTGTCAGCCGTTCAACCTCTCTGTCAGATCGGACGGGCGTCCCGCACCAAAACGGTCATGGGATGATGTACCGTCTCGTGCGATCCCGCATGACCGTTTTGGTGCGGGATGGCGGCCGCTACCGGGTGGTACGGGCGTCCCGCCAGTCAGGGTACGCGTGCCAAACGGGCAAAATGCCCGTACCACCCTCTAAAGGAGACCTCTATCCGAGCCG
>Ga0272443_10002099_pt1 | contig 26491 bp, 22 predicted proteins | sample SSMAcet12_FD_193581 | JGI IMG/M metagenome (GOLD analysis project Ga0272443, IMG submission 193581) | Marine sediment archaeal communities from Little Sippewissett salt marsh, Falmouth, MA, United States - SSM-Acet-12 | ecosystem: Environmental > Aquatic > Marine > Wetlands > Sediment ... | reverse complement strand
ACAGTTCAACGAATCAACAATCCCTCAAATCCTCTTCCCCATGATCCTCTCGCTCTTGTAGATCCGCTTGTTGGTAAGCGGGCGGCGGGAGAAGCGGCGGCCGGGTTTGGCTCCGACGGGTCTGTAGGCGCGGACGAAGCGGTTCGAGGACATCGGCGAGGTTGCCGTGAGCCAGCGGATGATCCGCGATTCGGATTCGTGGATATCGACGTCGGAGGGCCCGGCGTCGGAGAGCAGCTTGACGAGTATCGGGGCGCATTCGAAGGCGACGAACAGCAGGGTGATGAACATCACGGCGTTCGCCGAAGCGTTGTTCACCCCCTCGCCTCCCTCGGTGAGCTGGCCGAGCGCCCAGTTCCTGTCGGCGAAGCCGGCGGTCGATACTTTCTCGACAAGCAGCGAATCGGTCAGCATCATCTGGTCGTTGATCCCTTCGGCCTCCTTCTGGCGGTTGATGAACGTCTCCAGCTCGGTAAGGCGTGAAGCGAGGTAATCCTCGCGCTGCTGTTTCGACTCGATCACCGCCTGCTTCTCCCGGGCGTACTTCCCGAAGCCGACGACGCCGGATGTCTTGCCGGTCTCCTGGCCGAACACCTCCGCCTTCAGTTCCTCGCGCAGGGTGCCGACCTCCTTCGTCACCTCGTCGTACTCCTTCTGGAGCTTCGCGATCTGTTCCAGCTCCAGGGCGTACTTCTCGCCGAACGAGTCCTGCACCCTCGTGATGCGTTCCTGCTGTTCGCTCAGGTAGCGGGACTTCAGCACCTCCTTGATCTCCTTGTCGAAAATCTTCAGCTCCAGCGGCCGGGCGATGACGATGGCGATCAGCACGGCAAAGACGAGCCTCGGCGATGCCTGGTAGAACTGCCGCAGCCCCCTGGCAGTCTTGTTGATGCTGGAGACGATGTAGCGGTCGAGGTTGAAGATCGCGAGCCCCCAGAGCACGCCGAACACGACGGCGAAGAAAATCGCGAACGGCGAACCGGCGAAAACGTAGTAGAGCGCGTAGCCGCCCGAAAGACCCGCGAAGAGCGCCGTAAAGAAAATCGTGGCCCCGATCCCCACGAACTTGTTGTGCTCGGTGGGATATTTGCGGATCACCTCCAGGGGAGTACCCGTGCATACCCAGAAAAAATCCCTTATGCGTTCGATGTCCATTACCTGTGTTCCCTGCACACCCGGCTCACCGGGTTCATCGTTCAGAGGCGCGTACAATCACGGTCTGCATCCGGTAAGGCTCCGGATGCGTCGTTAGCGGAAAAACGGGACAGGATGCACGATGCTGTTTCGCGATCATGTCACCGAAGCTCTGTTTTTTTTGAATATAATCATATCTTTCAGCTCATTACCACACCAACAGGCATTAACAGCCTTCAAAACAGCGGACAACGCTTGCGAAGGTTTTCAAACCCGGAGTTCAGAGCATCATGCGCATAGGAATGGGAATCGACGTACACGAGTTCGTCAGCGGCAGAAAACTGATAGTCGGCGGGGTCGAAATTCCGCATACCATGGGCCTCAAGGGCCACAGCGACGCGGACGTACTGCTGCACGCCATCAGCGATGCCCTGCTCGGCGCGGCCGCGCTCGGCGACATCGGCAAGCACTTTCCCGACACGAGTCCCGAATTCAAGGACATCGACAGCATGATCCTGCTCCGCCATGTCGGCAAGCTGCTCGACGGGGAAGGCTACCGGATCGAAAACATCGACTCCATGCTCCTGATGGAGCGTCCGAAAATCGCTCCTCACGTCACGGCCATGCGCCAGAACATCGCAGACTGTCTCAAGATAGACGTCTCGCGCGTTTCGGTGAAGGCCACCACCAACGAAAAGCTCGGCTACATCGGACGCGAAGAAGGCGCCGCCGCCCACGCTGTCTGCCTCATCGAAAAGAAATAGCCGTCAGCAGGGGTAATCCATTAATTGTCAATTGTCCATTATCCCTGGCCTGCAGCTCGCCAGCGTTCTCCCTTTTTTGACTTTTTCCCTTTGAATTTTGACATCCTTCCTCTCGTCGGAGGCGCGGCTGAAAATCGCAGCGAGCGGTCCGAGGGCAAGGCGAACTGCGTCCCGACTTGTCGGGATAAACTTCGGAACCGGATTTCCGAAAAGTCTAAATAGAGAATTGCCTTCGCCTGTTTCCCATTTTGACTTTTGACTTTGAATTTTTGCCTTTTCTTCTCAGACCTGGCCGCGCAGGATCCTTACCGGCAGATACCCCGACGCGCGTCGCGCGGGACCGAAGGAGGCGATGACCGCGATGAGTATGCCGAAAACGATCACGAGCAGGTGGGTTTCGGGCGTCTCGGCTATCGTTATGCGGTCGCTCGAAAGGGTTCCGGCCGTGTTCGCCTCGTAGCGGATGGAGCCGACCAGTCGACAGATAAAGTGCCCGAGCGGGCTGCCGAAAGCCACGCCGAACAGCCCGATCATGAACCCCTCCATGATGAAGATCGTCGTGATGTTCCTGCGCTGGACTCCCATGGAGCGCATGATGGCTATATCCTTGATCTTCTGCAGAACGACCGTCGTCATGACCGACGATACGCCGAGCCCCGCGACAATGAAGACGAAGCCGACCAGCACGAGGGTGATCGTGCCGTTGCGCTTGTAGAAATCGATGATGTTGCGGTTGGTCTCGTCCCAGCTCTCGGCATCGTAAGCGGTCAGCTGTTCGACCTTCCCGGCCACTTCCGACGCGAGGCCGACATCTTCGGTCCTCAGGCCGATGGCCGTCACCGTGCTGGAGGCAAGCCCCTCGATCCGCTGGGCGAGGGCCAGGTTCACGTAGGCCTCCCGGCGGTCCTTTGCGCCGAAGCCCGTGCTGAACCTTCCCACCACCGTCACGGGAAACTCTTCCCCGCTCTTGCTGAGAAGTATCAGCCGTGAATGATAGGACGCCCTGATGTCCTCGGCGAGCAGTGCGCCCAGGAGGATACCGTTGGGAGTAAAAGCCAGTTCGGCAAGGGCGTTCGGCTCGACCAGCTTCTCCCGGAGGTTGGCGATCGATGCCTCCTGTTCGGGCTGCACGCCCTTGGCGGCACAGGGTTTGAAGCGTGACCGGTTACGGACGATGAGGTTGCTCGTCACGTAGGGAGATACGACGGTCACCTCGGGAATTGCGCGGATGCGGCCGACGACGTCGGAATAGTTCTTGATATCCTTTTTCCTCTCCGTGGTGACGTTCTTTTCCACGAAAGCGGCCACGCCGTTGCCCGTGCGGATAAGGTTGTCCGGCACGAGGGGCTCGAGCCGGTCGGGACCGACGATGACATGCGGAGCGATCTCGATGATCTTGTCGATCACGTTCTGCGTCGATCCGTTCGCCACGGAAATCGTCGTGACCAGCATCGCGGAGCCCACGGCGACGCCGAGAGCGGTCAGGATCGTCTGCCGCCGCCGTTCCCTGAGATGAACCCAGGCGATTCTGAACAGGTCGAAAAAGGTCATGCTCCTCGTGTCAATTACTTACGCAGAAAAAGATAACGCTTTTCAGCGCCATATGGGAAAGCGCGTTTGCGCGATGCAAAGCCGCCGCCGGCGCAAAGAGAACCGAAAAAACGGCCGGGGCGGTGCCGCGCTCATGAATTGGGTTGAAAAATCAGGCCGCATAGTCTATCTTGATGTACTGAAATTCAGCCGATAACCTCTAACCCTGTCACACATAGGAGATCATATACCGTGAAAAAAATTGGCATCCTCACCAGCGGAGGCGACTGCGGCGGCCTGAACGCCGTCATCAAGGGCGCAGCGTTCATGGCCCTTTCCAAGGGAATCGAACTGTACGTCATCCCGAACGGTTACGCAGGACTGTACAACCTCATAGAAACGGACTCACTCGTAAAGCTCTCTCCTGCGCGTCTCGACCAGTTTTCAGGCAATTTTGCGGGTTCGGAAGCGGGTCATTCACGGGTCAAGATCAAGGCGATCAGCAACCCGGAAAAATACAACCGCATCAAGGAAGGGATGAAAAAGTTCGAGCTCGACGGCCTCGTCATCAGCGGAGGCGACGATTCGGGCAGCGTCATGGTAGACCTCAACAATAACGGCATCCAGTGCATCCATGCCCCGAAAACCATGGACCTCGACCTGCAGACCTACTCGGTCGGCGGCGACTCGACCATCAACCGCATCGCGCAGTTCGTCCAGGATCTCAAGACCACGGGGCGCACGCACAACCGCATCCTCGTCACCGAGGTTTTCGGGCGCTACGCGGGCCACACGGCTTTCCGCAGCGGTATAGCGGCCGAGGCCGACTGCATCCTCATCCCTGAAATCCCCGTCGACTGGGATGTGGTCTATGAACACACCGTCAGCCGCCTGACACGACGCATCCGCCAGAGCGACGTCCATGCCGGCACCTACACCATCGTCGTGGCGGAAGGCATGAAAAACGCCGACGGCACGGACATCATCGACGAATCCGCCGGTGTCGACGCTTTTGGACACAAGAAACTGGCCGGAGCGGGCAAGTACGTCTGCCAGGAGGTCAAGAAACGACTGAAAAACGATCCCGACATGCCGGTCTTCATGAAGGAAACCGGAATGTTCGTCGAGGGCATTTACGAGATTCCCGAAGTCCGCGAGGTCCATCCCGGACATCTCGTCCGGGCGGGCAACACCTCAGCCTACGACGTCAACTTCGGTTACGAGGCCGGAGCGGCTGCGGTGCTGCTGCTCACAGAGGGCAAGACCGGCGTGACCATATCCAAGGTCAAGGGCCGCAAGATCGAGTACATCGAGTCGAGCAAGGCCATCGAACAGCGATACGTGGATCTCGACCAGGTGGCGTTCTACGAATCCCTCGGCATCTGTTTCGGCCGCAACGTCGTCCCCTACGAACCGATTCTCAGGGAAGTGGACGGCGTATACGAAAGGATCTACTGAGCTTTCCGGGAACATGAATACGTCCATCGGCCGTGCCACGGGATAGTGGAGCCGTGCAGGTTCCGCGACCCCGCGGTCGTGAAGGACAGGCGAAAGCTCTCCCTCAGCGGGAACAAATATTTTTTGCAGTATATTCCGTTACCTTATTTCTCACATCAACGTACGTGAAATGAACAAGTCCGAAAAAATCTGGATGAACGGCGAACTCGTCGACTGGAATGACGCCAGGATTCATATTCTGTCGCATGTCGTTCATTACGGATCGTCAACGTTCGAAGGGATACGATGCTACGAAACCGTCAAGGGCCCGGCCGTTCTCTTTCTCGATGAGCATATCAGGCGCCTCTACGACTCATCGAAAATATACAGGATAGAAATCCCCTACTCCACGGCGGAAATAAAGGAAGCCGTCCTGTCGACCATCAGGGCGAACAAGCATCGCTCGTGCTACATCAGGCCGCTGGTCTACAGGGGACAGGGGGCTCTCGGCGTCAATCCGCATCTGGCGGCCATTGAAGTCGCCATCGCCACCTGGGAATGGGGAACCTATCTCGGCGAGGACGTCCTGGAAACCGGCGTCGACGTCCGCGTCTCCTCCTGGAACCGGCTCGCGCCGAACACGCTGCCGACCTGGGCGAAGGCCGGTGGAAACTACCTCAATTCGCAGCTCATCAAGATGGAAGCCATCATGGACAACTATGCCGAGGGAATCGGCCTGGATGTCAACGGCTACGTCTCCGAAGGCAGCGGCGAAAACATTTTCCTCGTCCGTGACGGCATTATCTATACGCCCGGCTCGGGGCAGTCGATCCTTGCCGGATTCACCCGACAGGCGGTCATCCACATCGCACGGGAACTCGGCTACGAAGTCCGCGAAACGCTGATTCCCAGGGAAGCCCTCTATATAGCCGACGAAGTGTTCCTCACCGGAACGGCCGCTGAAATCACGCCTGTCAGAAGCATCGACAAGTATCCGATAGGCAATGAAAAACGGGGACCGGTCACCGAAATCCTCCAGTCGCATTACCTGAAGATCGTCCAGAGCGGAGAGGACCCCTACAACTGGCTGACATTCATCTGATGACTGTCCATCGAGCCTGGCTCGGAGGACAGGTGACGAGAAACGAGTGACAAGAAAAAACGCACGGAAAGGGCGGGCCGGTGTGCCCGTCCGCTGTTTCTGCCTGCGCCGCCGGGCGGTTCGAACGCGACAGCGACAAACCGGGAAAGCAAACACGACATGAGCTGGGACAGCGTCATCGGCCACAACCTGCAGGTCAGAATTCTGCGGACCGCGGTATCGACCGACCGGCTCGCCCATGCCTATCTCTTCACCGGACCGGAAGGAACCGGAAAGGAATCCGTAGCCTTCGAGCTCGCCAAGCTCGTCAACTGCGGGCAGGTCCGCAACGGCGCTTCTCCGGAGGCCTGCGGCCGGTGCGAAAGCTGCCGGATGATCGACGATTTCATGCATCCGAACGTCGAGTACGTCTTTCCCGTCGAATCGGTGCTGCTCGAACAGAGCGATCCCTCGAAAGCGGAAAACAAGCGGATCGCCGAAGCCAGGGAGCGCTACGAAGCCCTGATTGAAAAAAAGAAACGAAATCCCTTCTTCACGCCGTCCATGGACCGCTCCATGGGAATCCTCACCGACCAGGTCGCCGCACTGCAACAGAAAGCGTCCTTCATGCCCCCGGAAGGAGGAAAAAAGGTCTTCATCGTTTCGCAGCCGGAAAAGCTGCTGACGGCAGCCGCGAACAAGCTGCTCAAGCTGCTGGAAGAGCCGCCGGAACACGTGCTGTTCATTCTGGTGACATCGAGGCCCGAAAGCGTGCTGCCGACGATACGGTCACGCTGTCAGGTGCTGAAATTCCCGAGGATCAGGCCTGCGGACATGGAGCTGTGGCTCTCTTCCGCCCACGCGCAGCTCGGAGAAGAAACCCGGCGGTTCATCGTCAATTTCTCGAGGGGCAATCTCGGAACGGCGGCGGAGCTGGCCGCGACCGCCGGCGAGTCGGGCGACGATACGTTCGCGGGCCTTGCGATCAGGAACCGGGCGGTGGAATTTCTCAGAATAGTGCTTTCGCCCGGCAGGCTCGACGAGGCGGTTTCCGAAACGGAAACCATCGCGAAAAACCTCGGCCGGCAGGAAATCGTTTCGCTGCTCGGCGCGCTCCTGCTCTTCTTTCAGGATATCAACCACCGGAGAATAGACCCGTCCTGGGACGCGCTGAACAATCCGGATCTCGCCGAACCGGTCGACCGGTTCGTAAGAAATTTCAGCGCCCCGGACTTCCACGCCCTTTCGAAGGTCACCGAGGAAACCATCCGCACCATTCAGCGCAACGGCAACCCGTTGCTCACGCTCGGAGCGTTCACCATCCGCCTAAAGCGTCTCCTCAGGCGAGCCTGACCCTCCGGTGCTTTCGCCCAGCCAGTCGAGATAACCCGGAAGTCCGCCCGTCACCGGCACCTTGAGAATTTCGGGAAGGTCATAAGGGTGATGTTCCTGAATGTAGGCCTCGAGGCGACCGTACTGTGATTCCTGCGTCTTTATCCAGAGCACGATTTCCTCGTCCCGCGAAAGCTTTCCCTCCCAGACGTAACGGCTGCGAATGTCGTGCAGGTGGATGCAGGCGGCGAGACGCTCGGAAAGAATCCCTTCCGCAAGGCTTTCAGCCACGCTGTCGTCCGGCGCCGTGGCGATAACGATACAGTAGTTGTTTTTCATGGCTTCCCGGGGGAAAATTCAGAGGAAGAAGAAACAAATGACAGGAAAAATACAGGGTTGTTGAACTGTTGAATCGTTGATTTGTTGAACTGTCAGGATGTCCGGTATAGTCGGATGGGCTGCGCACCAGACTTGTCGTTCGCCACTGCGGCAATCCGTGAAAATCCGCGCAATCCGTGGGCAAGATCAGGACATACAGGCAGGCACCCCGCCATGTCGGGCCCCCTACAACAGATCAACGATTCAACAATTCTTCGAGGGATTGCTTTGCCGCTCCTCTCATAGCAATGACTGCCGGGACGCCGCTGTTTACCCACTGCCTACAGCCAACCGGCTCCCGTCCTCGCGAGGCCGCAAGGCGGGCGCAACGCGATCCCCAAACAATTCAACGATTCAACGGTTCAACAGTTCCTCAAAGCTTCACCAGCTCTTTCGTATAGCGCTGGAACGGCGAGACGCCGCCGTCTTCCATGACGACCGTGTCCTCGATGCGCACGCCGTATCTGCCGGGAAGATAGATTCCCGGTTCGACGGTGAATACCGTACCGACGGGCAGTCTGTGAGACGATTTCGTGCTCAGGCGGGGGTTCTCGTGCACCTCGACGCCGACCCCGTGTCCCAGGCTGTGCCCGAAGGCTTCGCCATACCCCTTCGAGACGATGTAGTCCCGAACGATGCCGTCAAGCCTGCAGGCCTCCATACCCGGCCGGGCGGAATCCAGACCGAGCTGCTGCGCGTCGCGTACGATGCCGTATATCTCCCTTGCTTCCGCGGGGACATCGCCGAAAGCGAAGGTCCTGGTCTGGTCCGAAGCGTAACCGTTGCAGATGCATCCGAAATCCATGACGATCATGCTGCCGGGACGAAATTTCTCGTGACGCGGTCGGGCGTGCGGAAGCGCCGAACGGGGACCGCTCGCGACGATCGGATCGAAGGAATCGCCTTCGGCGCCCAGTTTCCTGTGCCAGCAGGATATTTCCGCCGCTATCTCGGCCTCGGTGACGCGGGTCGAGATCATGGGAAGCACCTTCTCCAGAACCTGCTCGCTGATCGCGGCGGCCTGGCGCATATACCGGAGTTCGAGATCGCTCTTGATCATCCTGAACTCGTCGAAAAAGCCCTCTACCGCGACCAGCGTCACTCCTTCGAGCTTTTCGGCCATCCTGTCGTGACCTCTGACGCTCACCCGATCCGACTGGAATCCCAGTCGACAGCCCCTGAGCGTATCGATCGCGGCGAGCGATTCGGCATACCCTTCACCGATGATGAGCGAATCCATGACCGTGACTTCCTCGGCGACCTGTTGCGTGTAACGGAAATCGGTCAGAATGAGGCAACGTTCCGGAGAAAGCAGCACCTGCGCGCTGGATCCGCTGAAACCCGTCAGCCACCTGATCACATGCAGATCGGTCACGAGCATGGCGTCGAGTTCCTCGGCGGCGAGTTTCGCAAACAGCGGCGCGAGACGCCGCGAATCGGTTCTGTTCATGATCTTCACACGGTTGCCGGCCGCCCTTGCGGCCGTCTTTCAGGCACGGTAATTTGTAATCCTCGAACGGGTTGGCTTATTTTAGTGCTGATACCGCGGCACGGAACCCCGGCGGCACCCACACCGAGGATCATCACGCATATCTTTCGCCGGATTTCGTGGGCAGTATCGTATATTCACTCTCAGCGTTTTTACTTCTACATCCGTCAAGGCCTCACAGTATATGCAACACACGGAGTTACTGCAAAAGTTACTGACCGGAAACGACCTGACAACCCCTGAAACGGAATCCTGCATGTCCGCGATCATGGACGGCCGGTTCCCGGATACGGCCATCGCCGCGATACTGGTCCTCCTTCAGAAAAAAGGAGTAACCGCCGAAGAGGTCACCGGCGCCTGGAACGCCCTCATCTCCAGGGCCACTCCCGTCCGGCTCGACCCGGACGCCGTCGATACCTGCGGCACGGGAGGGGACCATGCCGGCACGTTCAATCTTTCGACTGCGGCAGCCATCGTCGCCAACGGCGCAGGGGTCATGATAGCCAAGCACGGCAACCGTTCGGTAACGAGCCGGTGCGGCAGCGCCGATGTGCTCGAAGCGCTCGGAGTGCGTATCGACCTGCCTGTCGAGGCCACCGAAGAGCTTTTCCGGAAAACCGGCTTCGCGTTCCTCTTCGCCCCGCTTTACCATCCTTCGATGAAAGCCGTTGCACACATCCGCCGCGAACTCGGGGTAAAAACCGTCTTCAATCTTCTGGGACCACTGGCCAATCCTGCGAGGGTCAGACGGCAGGTTATCGGCGTCTACGATCCGGCAATCATCGACATCTACGCCGAAACGCTGCGAACGGCCGGCTGCCGGCACGCCATGATCGTACACGGCAAGACCGAAACCGGTGAGGGACTCGACGAAGCAAGCGTCTGCGGACCCACCAGCATTACAGAGATCTGCGGCGGGGAGATCGCCCGCCACGAGGTCGATCCCGAACATTTCGGTCTGTCCAGATGGAAGATAGCGGACCTGGCGGGAGGCGACGCCGAACACAACGCGGCTATCATACAGAACATTCTCGACGGCAGCGCGACCCCGGCGCAGATCGAGGCAACGCTCTACAGCGCGTCCATGGCCTGTTACGTCTCCGGTCTCGCATCATGTATCGACGAGGGTATGGGCATGGCGAAAGAAAGTCTCGAAAGCGGGAAGGCTGCCGGACAACTGCAAAGGATTGTTTCCCTTACTGCTGAAATCAACGGCAAATACAGAGCATAAGCCAACGAAATGCTTACATTTCTGCAGAAAAACTCGTATAATTGTTGCTTTGTTTCGAGCCCAAGAGCGAACCAGTAACCATGGACGGACGTAATGCTGTTAATTCAGGGGTAAAACAGAGCATCAGCTCTCAACTGCTGTCCTCGGGCGTCAGCCCGGCAAGGCAGAAAGCCATACAGCAGGCCCTCGAAAACGTCAACAAACCGGGTTTCAGAATTGAGCCGTCGGCGATACTGCCGCTCATGAAGCCCGTAACGTGGTTTCCTCCGATGTGGGCGTTCGCCTGCGGCGTAGTCTCCACCGGCGAGGATATTGCCGCGAACTGGTCCGTCCTGCTCCGGGGCGTCATCCTCGCGGGCCCCCTGATGTGCGCCATGTCCCAGACCATGAACGATTATTTCGATCGTGAAGTCGACGCCATCAACGAACCCGAAAGGCCCATCCCTGCGGGAAAGATATCCAAACAGGCAAGCTGGGCCATAACTTTCGGCCTGATCATGACCGGCTTTCTCGTCGCATGGTCGATCCACCCCTATGTCATGGCGATCGCGTTCGTGGGAGTGCTGATGTCGCACGCCTACTCCGGTCCCCCGATCAGGGCGAAACGCAACGGCTGGTTCGGCAATCTTATCGTGGGCATGGCCTACGAAGGCGTGGCCTGGCTGACGGGCAGCTTCTCCATAACCCAGGGCGTACCCTCCTCGGAGTCGATCGCCCTTGCCGTCATCTTTTCCCTCGGCGCCCACGGAATCATGACCCTCAACGATTTCAAATCCATCGTGGGCGACAATATCAGGAAAGTCGCATCGATACCGGTACAACTCGGCGAGAAAAAAGCCGCTTTCCTCGCATCGGTCATCATGGACCTTGCGCAGGTCACCGCGATAGCCATTCTGGTTGTGAAATCCTCATGGATAACCGCGTCGATAGCCGTCCTGCTGCTCGCCTTCCAGATTCCGATGCAGAAAATCCTGATCGACAATCCGAAGGAAAAAGCCGTATGGTACAACGCTTTCGGCACGCTTCTCTATGTGCTGTCGATGATGGTATGCGCGGTCGGCATACGTCCCTGACGCCGCAGGCACGATTGCACTGAAAGAGTTTTCCGTCCGGCATTTCTCCTTTTGACTTTCCGAAAGTATTGCTATATTCAGGTTCATTTTCAAAATCAACTTGATGCGATCATGTCCAAAGTCTGCGTACTGACCGGAAAAAAGCCCAAATACGGCAATACAGTTTCCCACGCGAACAATCACCGCCGCAAACGCTTCGAGCCCAACCTGCACACCAAGCGAGTCTGGCTCGAGGAGGAAAACCGCTGGGTAAAGGTGCGCGTTTCCGCCAAAGCCCTTAAAATCATGTCGAAAACCGGCACGGCTGAACTGGCGAAGATCGTCAAGTAAACCCGCCCGCCGGAAGGCCGCAAAGATCATTGTCAAGGCTCAACCCTAAAACGGTTGGGCCTTTTCCGTTGCCGGCTCGCGATGACAGGAAGCGGCGGGAGGTATTTTGCCCACGGATTGCACGGATTTTCCCGAATGACCGCAAGGGCGACAAGTCCGGGGTGCTGCCCACTCGACGATACCCGCCATCCGGACAAATCAACGATTCAACAGTTCAACAACCCTGTATTTTTCTTGTCACTTGTCACTCGTAACCCGTCACTCATCCAACACCATTCCCGATGCGCAAGAGAGTAATCATCTATACCGACGGCGCCTGCAGCGGCAACCCCGGAAAAGGGGGATGGGGAGCGGTCCTCATGTTCGGCGAGCTCCGGCGCGAGATCTCCGGCTACTCTCCCGCCACGACGAACAACAGAATGGAACTCATGGCGGCGATCAAGGCGCTCGAAGCGCTCAAGGAACCCTGTGACGTTGACCTCTACAGCGATTCGAGCTACCTCGTCAACGCCGTCAACCAGAACTGGCTGAAACGCTGGACGGCGAACAGCTGGCGAACCGCCGCCAAAAAGCCCGTGGAGAATATCGACCTCTGGAAAAAAATCCTGGAGTTGATTAGATTGCATAACGTAACCTTTCACAAGGTAAAGGGTCACAGCGACAACGAGCTCAACAACCGGTGTGACTTCCTCGCCCGGCAAGCAATCAAAAACAACAGCTGAAAGCCTGTATGGAATCCAGTTCAGAACAGACCGGCCGGCCGGCCGAAGGGCGGAAACCGAAGAAAAAGCCGAGTCTTCTCCTGATCACCGTGATCCTGGGAACCATAGGGCTTGTAGCCCAGCTCGTCTGGGTGAACTGGAAGAAACCCGTTCCCGCGGCAGAACCGCTCCCCCCCGAAGTTGCCGCCGTCATCGACCGTCTTCCCGGAACCTCGGACGCGCTCATCTACGCAGGGCTGAAAGACATCCGTGAAAGCCTGTTCTGGAAAGAGGTCATTCCGGACTCGCTCCGGAACATGGACTGGCTGCGATCCGAACCGGCGCTTGCCTCGGTCCTCGAGGAAACGGGGCTCGATCCCGCCAGCGATCTCGATACGCTCATTCTCGCCTACCAGCATCAGAACTCGAGAAAACAGAAATACCTGGGCATCCTTCGCGGTTCGTTCAGGGACAAGCTGACACGGCAATACCTGGAAAAGAAAAGTCTCGCGACAGGGAGCTTCGGCGGCGAAACCTGGTACGCTCTTCCCGACTCTCTCTGGATATCCCGCCCCCGTGACCGGGAAGTGATTCTCGCCAACACGCCGCAACTGCTGCAGGGCTATCTCGAACCGGAAGGAAATTTCCTGGAAAGGGACTCGACGACCGCCGCGCTCATAGGCAAGGCGACCTACAAATCGCACTTCTGGTTCACCCTTTCCTCCACCTACTGGACGCTCGGCGCGCTGCAGAGCCTGACCTCGGGCAACAAGGACATGAAATCCCTCGGCAACATCAACCGGATTCGCCAGCTTGCGCTTTCCCTGAAGTTCGATGACGGCGTCCTGGGCCAGACCGAGTGGATCTATGAAAACCGCCGTTCGGCATACTTCGCCTCGACCTTCCTGTGGGCGGCCGTGAAACTCTCCAGCGCCTCGGGAACCCGTACGTCGGAGCCCGTAAAGGAACTGCTGAAAAAGCTCGAGGTCATGCAGAATCTCCAGTCGGTCATTGTCCGGACGGATCTGCCGATCGGTTTTTTCCGCCCGGACAGCTCGACCGGCTCTCGTTGAACTCACCGTTCGCCTGCCCGGAAAAGTAGAGGAAACGCCCCTTGCGGATCACGTCGATTCCTCCCGAAAGCTTCATTCGTCGCCCGGGCTGCGAATGAAGCAGTTCGACAAGCCGCCCGAGCACCCTCGAGGAATGATCGCAGCCCAGGTCCTGCAGCGCCCTTTTCAGCAGCTCTTTGCGTTCGAAAACACTGAGCCGTTTCAGGGCTTCGGCATCGAGCCGGTTGTCCCGCAGCACAAGCCCCGGCTCCTTTCGCAGAAGCTCCTCGAAATGCAGTTCGAGAAACGCTTCGAGTTCCGCGGCGTTGGCCGACAAGCGTTGCAGCGAGGGCAGCAGCTTGTCCCCGAACCGTTCCTCGATCAACGGAATGACCCTGTTGCGGATAAAATTCCTGTCGGGCTCGATCCCGGTATTGCTTGCGTCGATCCGGTAACGTATATCGCGCATTTCGAGATAGTCCATGATATCCCGCTTGCTCATGAGCAGCAGCGGACGGACGACATGGCCGTGATGCGCGCGAATACCCCTGAGGCCCGCTACGGAAGCGCCGCGAAAAAGATTGAAGAGCACCGTCTCGGCATTGTCGCTGACATGATGCCCCGTCGCCACCTTGTCGAAAGCCCCGCTATGGATGAGCTCGTCGAAAAACGCATAGCGTTCAATGCGGGCCGCTTCCTCCAGGGAGCGCTTCCAGCGCCGCGCATCGGCCCTCGTATCGAAACGCCTGACATGGCAGTCGAGCCCCAGCCGAATGGCTTCGGCCTTCACGTGCCGCTCGTCGAGCGCGCTTTCTTCTCCCCGCAGCTGGAAATTGCAGTGCGCAACGCCTACGCTGCAGCCGAGAACGGGTCGGAGGGCGCAGAGCAGATGCAGCAGCGCCATCGAATCGGGTCCGCCGGAAACCGCCGCGAGAACCCGTTCACCCGAAAGCAGCAGCCCTCGCGCCGTAAGCTGTTCGAGAAATTTCCGCTCGATCCGGTTGAGATCCCTCGGCATGTTGCTTCAACGATGCTTTTTTGGTGTCAGATTAGTTTAATGTATTTTATCGCGCCCGATTTGCAAGCACAAGACTTCATGGAAACCATGCCATCACCATACGGCCATACAACGCTCGTCAAGATCTTCGTCCTCTGCACGCTTCTCGCTCTCGGCGGTCTCGCCTCTCCCGGAGCGGCGAAAATCCTGTTCCCCGCCCTTGCATCGGGATGCATGATGTTCGCTCTCTATTTCTTCCGCGACCCCGTACGCACGATTCCCGAAACGCCCTCGGCGATTCTCGCTCCGGCGGACGGAAAGGTGCTGGCGATACAAACCGTGTCCCATCCCTTCACCGGCCAGTCGTCGACACGCCTCAGTATTTTCATGTCTCCTCTCGACGTGCACGTTAACCGGATACCCTTCGGCGGCCTCGTCAGCCATCTGCGCTACCATCCCGGAAAAAACCTCATGGCATTCGACCACGCGAGCACGACCGACAACGAAAGGATGGAAATCGGCATCGAAGCCGACGGTTACCGCATCTTCTTCTGCCAGGTGGCAGGCTTCCTCGCCAGGAGGATCGTCTGCGAGCTGGAACCCGGCCAGAGCGTCCGGGCGGGAAAACGGTTCGGGATGATCAAGTTCGGTTCGCGCGTCGACATCCTTCTGCCGGAAAACGTCGATATCGCCGTATCCAGGGGAGAGCGCACCCGCGCGGGTGAAACCGTGATCGGCCATGCGAAGCAAGGAAATTCTTGCTTATAGAGCAACTATTGATTATATAAACATACAATGCAAGGCCCCCGGCCCGGCGCGCCCGGTCGCCCCGAGGGGCATTCACCTGTTTTCAATCCCTATCGGAGGATCTGCATATGTTTGGTTTAGGCGGCCAGGAACTGGTACTCATACTGCTCATCATACTCCTGCTTTTCGGCGCGAAAAAGCTCCCCGAACTTGCGAAAGGACTCGGCAAAGGCATGAAAGAGTTCAAGAAAGCCCAGTCTGAAATAGAGGAAGAGATCAACAGGGCCGTGGACGACTCCCCGAAGAAAGAAAGCGGCTCCTCGTCGGAAAAAAGCTGAATTAGCCGGGTCCGGAGGCGGCTCCGGACCCGAACCTGACGGCATATATCAATCGTACAAACGCATAGAACCTTAAAAGAAAAAGAGATATGCGTCTTTTTTTCAGATTTTTCGCAATTACGCTTTTTTTATCGTCATGTGCCACAAATAACGATGAAACATCGATTAACGGCATATCGACAGATTTCGAAGGGCGTTCTCTCCCCACGATCAACGAGATCATGTTCGACCCCCTCCAGAAATCAGACGACGGCATTGCCGACCAGCCGGACTTCGTGGAAATCTACAATCCCGGCACTGAAGCCGTCGATCTGCAGGGCTGGTACATACAGGACTGTCCGAGTGCGAGCGGAAGGCGCTACTCCTATTATTTCGCCGGGGACACGGGAGCGGACAACCTTCTTGCGCCCGGCCAGTACGCGGTGATCGTACCGGAAGAAAGTCCGGAACGCAGCGCTTCGAGGCTCGTCGAGTTCTATGATTATCTGGCCGGAGACCTCTCGGTCAGGGTTTTCATCGTCGAGAGAAAAACCTTCTCCTTCAACAACGACGCCGACTGCGTAACGCTGAAAGACGCGGCGGGAACCGTCATCGATTCGGTATCCTACGATATCTCCTGGCACAATCCCTACCTGAAAAGCACGAAAGGGCATTCGATCGAGAAATTCAACGACCAGCTCGCCTCGTCTTCGCGTTCAAGCTGGTCGAGTTCGTCGGACTCCCGGTATGGCGCGACTCCCGGCAGACGCAACAGCATCTACCTTTCCGCCGGCGACATGGACCGCGAACCATCGCTCACCGTAAGCCCCGCCAGTTTCTCGCCGGATATGGACGGCGGTGGTGAAACGGCCCGCATCACCTGGGAACTTCCCGCCGGGGCATACCGGATTGCGCTCACGATATACGATTCCGAAGGCCGCACCGTACGAACCCTGACCGCCGGGCTGCCAGCGGGACCGACAGGCTCCATGGACTGGAACGGCCTCGACGATAACGAAAACCCGGCGCTTTCCGGCATCTATCTCATCAGGCTTTCCGTTTCCGGCGACACCTTCGACGGAACGGGGGAACTGGAGGAAACGGTCGTGCTCGCCCGCTGAAGCTTCCCGGCCGCCGTCACAGATCCGGGCACTGCGGGCACCCCTTCCCGGACAGATGTTTTCACAGGTTCGGGACAAAGCGTATCTTTTGCCTTACGCCTCCTTCGCGGGGCTCGCAATGAAACAGGCGTGAAAAGCTTTCCGCGCAGAAACCGTTCCGGAACCATGCTGACCCAGCTCTACATAAAAAACTTCGCCCTCATCGAGGAGCTGTCGATAGAGTTCTCACCGGGCCTGACCATCATAACGGGAGAAACCGGGGCCGGAAAATCCATTCTCATCGGTGCGCTCGGCCAGGTGCTCGGCGCGAGAACGAACGCCGATTTCGTCCGTTCCGGCAGCAAGAAGGCCGTGATCGAGGCCACGCTGCTTCCCGAAAATCCGGAGCTCATCCGACCGCTGCTCGCCGAAGCCGGGATAGAATCCGACGACGAACTCATCCTCAGGAGGGAGATCCCGTCGAAGGGGCAGGCGCGATGCTTCATCAACGATTCCCCCTGCACCCTTCAGGTGCTGAAACAGGCGGGCGACCTGCTTATCGACCTCCACGGCCAGCATGAGCACCAGCTGCTGCTCCATTCCGAGATGCATATCTCGCTGCTCGACGATTACGCGGAACTCGCACCGCTGCTGGCATCCTACCGGGAGGTCAGGGCCGAACTGAACGCCGCACAGAAAAAGCTCTCGCAACTCCAGGCCGACGCGGACCGTAACCGCGAGAAAAGATCGATGCTCGAATACCGGCTCGACGAACTGACGTCGCTCGACCTGAAAGAAGGAGAAGCCGGAGAGATCGACAACGAGATCGTGCTGCTCGAAAACGCCGAAACGCTGCATACCCTGGGCGCAGGACTCAGCGAACTGCTCTACGACGGAGAGGCATCCGCGTTCGTACAGCTTTCGGACGCCGTTCACCGCTTCGAGCGCCTTGCGGAGATCGACGCAACGCTTTCCCCCCTGATCGAGGAGATACGCAGCGCGGCCGGCATCGTCGAGGAACTCAGCCGTTCGGTCAGGAACTACTCGGAGAACATCGAGTTCAATCCGGAACGGCTCGAGGAGCTTCGTGAACGGCAGCACCTGCTGCAACGGGCCGCGAAGAAGCATGGCCGAAGCGTCGAAGAGCTCCTGGAACTGAAGAAGGACATCGCCGACGAACTCGCGGCGGAGGAGAATCTGCCGGAACGGACGGAAGAACTCGAAAAGCAGGTCTCCTCGCTCAGGAAACAGCTTTCGGAACTTGCCGCAGGCCTTTCCTCGCAACGGAAGCGTACGGCCGCCGAACTTGAAGGCGCAATCGTCGGCGAACTCGCCGTTCTCGGCATACCCGACTGCGTCTTCAGGGTGCTCCTGACGAAGGAGTCTTCCCCGGAAGGGGATATCCTCCTTGACGGCACCCGATTCAAGGCGTTCGACAACGGCTGCGACCGTGTCGAATTCCTCATATCGACAAACCCCGGGGAAGAACCCAGGCCCCTTGCGAAAATAGCCTCGGGCGGCGAGATATCGAGAGTCATGCTCGCCATGAAAAGCGTGCTGGCCAGAAGCGCTCGCCTGCCCATCCTGATTTTCGACGAAATCGACACGGGCATCAGCGGAGCTGTCGCCTCCGCCGTCGGAAAAAGCCTCAAACGGCTTTCGGCGACGCACCAGATCCTTTCGATCACGCATCTGCCGCAGATCGCCGCCATGGCCGACAGACATCTGTGCGTCGAAAAATCCGTCCGCGACGACCGTACGGCGAGCAGCGTCCGGCAGCTTGACGAACGGGAACATATCGAGGCCGTCGCCTCGCTTTTCAGCGGCAGGGAACGTTCCGAATCGTCGCTCCAGGTGGCGGCCGAACTGGTCGAAGAGGCAAAAGCCCTGTAGCAGCCGGGTGGTTTTTGCGCTCTCTGTTGGCAAAATCTCTCCGTTTCCCTTATACTACCTACCATCACCGAACACCATCCGGCCCTCCGGCACTGCTTCCGGCGGGCTCAAAGACTGACCGTCTATGTCAAAAAGAGTTATTTCCGGCTCGGCCGTCGCCCTGGTTACGCCGTTCCGTCAGGATATGAGCCTGGACAGGGAGGCACTCAGAAGGCTGGTGCGGCTGCATATCGCCGCGGGAACCGATATTGTGATCCCCTGTGGCACGACCGGCGAATCGCCTACCCTGCTTCCTGAAGAACAAACCGAAATCATCGAAATCGTCAGGGAAGAATCCGGCAACAAGATTCTCGTTGCCGCCGGCGCCGGCACGAATTCCACGGCCAAAGCGGTCGAACTCGCGAGAAACGCCGAGAAAGCCGGCGCGGAAGCGATCCTTTCGGTCGCACCCTACTACAACAAGCCCTCCCAGGAAGGCTTTTACCAGCACTACCGGCATATCGCCGAAGCCGTCGGCATTCCGGTGATCGTCTACAACGTTCCGGGCAGGACCGGCAGCAACATCCACGCCGAAACCATTCTCAGACTGGCGCACGACATCGAAAACATCGCGGCTGTCAAGGAAGCCTCGGACAACATGGAACAGATCATGGAACTGCTCGCGTCACGGCCCGACGGATTTTCCGTACTGACGGGCGAGGACCCGCTGATCCTGCCGTTCATGACGCTCGGGGGTGACGGAGTCATTTCGGTAGCGGCCAACCAGGTACCCGGGGAAATAAAAAAGCTGGTGACGCTCGCGCGGGAAGGAAAGCTCGACGAGGCCAGACAACTCAACAACAGGTTGCGCCGCCTCTTCAGGCTCAATTTTATCGAAAGTAATCCCGTACCGGTCAAGTACAGTCTGTCGCTGATGGGCCTTGTGGAGGAAGTATACCGCCTGCCGCTCGTCCCCATGCAGGAAGAGGGCAAGGCGGTGCTCAGAAAGGAACTGGAAAACCTGGGCCTTATCGACTGAACGCCCCGAGTTTACGGACGAAATCATCGAGCTGCTCACGCGTCCGTCTCTCCGTCACGGCGATGAGCAGCCCTTCGTCGCCGACACCGGAAAGGTCGTAACCGGCGAAAATTCCTTCCTTCATCAGTTCCGAGACGATTTCGGATGCTGCAACGGGCGTGTCGACAACGAACTCACGGAAGAAAGGCTGACCGTACCTGAGCGAATATCCCGGCAGTGCGGCGATGTTCTCCGCCAGGTAATGTGATTTCTGCAGGGAGTGCTCCGCGACTTCCCGAAGCCCCTGTTTGCCGAGAAGGGAGAGGTAGACGACGGCCTGCAGGGCGTTGAGCGCCTGGTTGGTGCAGATGTTCGAGGTCGCCTTTTCGCGGCGGATGTGCTGCTCCCTCGTCTGCAGGGTCAGAATGAAGCCGTCCTCGCCGTCCCGGTCTTTCGTCATGCCGACGAGCCTGCCGGGAATTTTTCTTACATGCTTCCGGTCGACCGCGAAAATGCCCAGGTAGGGCCCGCCGAAATTCAGTGCGCTGCCGAGCGGCTGCCCTTCACCCACGGCGATGTCGGCGCCGTAGTTTCCGGGCGCTTCGAGCAGGGCAAGAGAGACCGGATCGGCGGAAACGATGAACAGCGCCCCCTGGCGATGCGCGATGTCGCCGATAGCCGCGGCATCCTCGACGCAGCCGTAGAAATTCGGCTGCTGGACGATCACGGCCGCAATCTCTTCGCTCACCGCGGCTTCGAGGCTCGTCACATCGCATACTCCGTCGCACAGCCCGTGCTGCAAGATTTCGCGCTCCCCGCCGGCCTCGATGAAGGTTTTGAGCACATCGAGAGACCACGGATGTATCCTGCCCGCGATAAGCACCTTGTTGCGCCCGGTGACCGCCATGGCCATCGCCACGGCTTCCGCAAGAGCGGTCGCCCCGTCGTAGAGGGAGGCGTTGGCGACATCCATGCCGTACAGGCGGCAGATCATGCTCTGGTACTCGTAGATAGCCTGCAGGGTGCCCTGTGAAACCTCGGCCTGGTAAGGCGTATAGGCCGTGTAGAACTCGCTGCGCGACGCCACGGTTTTAACCGCGGGCGGCAGGTAATGGTCGTATGCGCCGCCGCCGAGATAGCTGACGCAGTCGGCGGTGGAAACGTTCGATGCGGCAAGCTGCTGCATGAGCTCCTGAACCGCCGGCTCGGCGAGGGCCGCGGGAAGATCAAGCGGCCCCTTCAGCCGGAGTTCATCGGGAATATCTGCGAGAAGGTCGTCAAAAGAAGCGGCTCCGATCGCCTGAAGCATCTCTTCGCGATCGCGGTCGGTATTTGCAATGAAAGGCATGGTGTGAAGGTATTGCTAAGTAAGGTTACTCCCCGATGATCTCTTTGTACTCCGCGGCATTCATCAGTGAATTGAGCTGCTCGGGCTCCGTGACCTTCATCGAGATCATCCATCCCTCGCCGTAGGGGTCCTGGTTGACGACCTCGGCAGCATCGAGAGCCTCGTTCACCGCGAGGATCTCACCGGCGACAGGAGCGAAAAGGTCCGCGACGGTTTTCACCGCCTCGACGGTTCCGAACGTATCGTGCTGTTTCAGGGCAGTTCCGACGTCTTTGGTTTCTACAAATACAATGTCGCCAAGTTCCGACTGGGCGAAATCGGTGATCCCCACGCGCGCGGTGCCGTCTTCGAGGACTTTGACCCATTCATGATCTTTGGTATAGCGAAGGTCTTCAGGAACATTCATGGCCGTGAACAGTTAAGCGTTGCAATGGAACTGACAGAGGAAAAACTCAAGGTAATATTTTTTTGTATCCGGTGAAATAGATGCGCGGCGAGGATCAGTAGGCAGTGTCGGCGGTCGGCGGTTCTCCACCCACGGATTGCACGGATTTTCTCGGATGATCGTAGGGGCGGGCCCCTGTGCCCGCCCGATAGCATGGTCGGAGACTTTGTTGAATCGTTGATCTGTTGATTCGTTGAATTGTTGATTTGTTGATTTGGGGGGCGGGGACGGCCGCAGGCCGTCGCGAGCAGGCGGAGTGCGAGGCGAACGGAGCGCAGGAACCGGAGCGTACTGGAGTACTCGAGGATTCCGAGCACCTATCAACGAAGCAATCCGGCTGCGCAGCAGGCTTGCGGCCGCACCTACCCCAGGCGCTGCCGCATCGCCTCGTACAACAAAACTCCCGCCGAAACGCTCACGTTGAGCGATTCCACGCACCCGGCAATCGGAATCCTGACGAACGTGCCGCACTCCCTGAGGGCGTCCGGAGGCAGCCCCTTTCCCTCGCTTCCCATAACGAGGGCGGTGGGCCTGGTAAAATCGACAGCGGTATAGTTGACCTCGGCCTGCATCTCGGCCGCGACGACCTGGAATCCCTTTTCTTTCAGGCAGGAGAGCGTCCGGGCGAGGTTGCGCACCTTGCTCACCCTTATGTGCGACAGCGCGCCGGCCGAAGCTTTGTGAACCGCCGCGTTCAACGGCGAGCCCTTGCCCTCGACGATCACGACGGCATCGGCGGCGACGGCTTCGGCCGTGCGGATGATCGCGCCGATGTTGTGCGGATCGTTCAGGCCGGGCAGTATGACCAGCAGGGGATTCGAGTTCCTGGGGGCATCGAGCACTTCTTCGAGCGGACTGTAGGTTTTCGAGGTTACCAGTGCGCACACTCCCTGATGCTTTGTCGTTCCGGCTATCTCGCCGAGTTTCTCGAGCCTCGCCTTGCCGACGGGAATCCTGAGGCGTTTGGCCCGGATAAGAATCTCCTTGAGTTTCGGATGGGAGGTATTGAACTGGAAATACACCTTCTCCACCTTTTCGGGGGAAGCCGAAAGCAGCTCAAGAACAGCGTTTCTGCCGTAAACGATAGTATCCATAACAACCTTTTGAAAAATCTGCGGCAACCGGGGGAACGACCCCGAGGGAATGACTCTCCGGTGTCTGGTCCCTCCTCAGGAACTTGTGAAAAACACCCGGGCATGCAGCAATTACAGCCATTCGGCCTGCGGAAGGAACTTGGAAAACCGAAATGTAATTAAATTGATGTATATTTATTTTTTTAATATCTTTTTCAGCTTGAAGGAAGATTCTTTTTTCTCTGCTGCCGCGTTGCTCTCTCTCTTTCTTCCTGATCCGACCGCCTTTTTACCGCAGCAAAAGTAACAACCCAGCAAACGTCAACTTGTTTTTTACAGCCACAATGAGCCGGACATTTAAAACACTGGAGGGTAACGAAGCGCTCGCTCACGTTGCCTATCGCACGAACGAAGTCATATCCATATATCCAATTACGCCGGCCTCCAACATGGGGGAATACTCGGATGCCTGGGCTGCCGAAGGAATCCAGAATATCTGGGGCAGCGTGCCGCTGATAGATGAAATGCAGCATGAAGCCGGGGCTGTCGCCGCCGTGCACGGTGCTGTCCAGACCGGCGCGCTTTCCACCACGTTCACCGCATCGCAGGGGCTCCTGCTTATGCCGCCGACAATGTATAAAATTGCCGGTGAGCTCACCCCATGCACTATCCACGTTTCTGCGCGATCCGTTGCCTGTCAGGCGCTTTCCATATTCGGCGATCATGGGGACGTCATGTCGGTTCGCGGAACGGGTTTTGCATTGCTCGCCTCCTGCTCTGGCCAGGAGACAATGGATCTCGGACTGATTGCCGAAGCTTCCACACTCAAGTCGAGAGTTCCTTTTCTGCATTTCTTCGATGGATTCAGGACTTCGCATGAAATAACCAAGATAGAAGTTCTTTCCGACGATGATATCCGGAGCATGATCGACGACGAACTGGTCATTGCACACCGCAACCGTCGCATGTCTCCCGACGCTCCGATCATTCGGGGAACGTCACAGAACCCCGATGTCTACTTCCAGGGCCGTGAGACAGTCAATCCGTACTACAAGGCCTGTCCGGATATCGTCGAGGAATACATGGAACGGTTCAAGAAACTGACCGGACGGGAATACAAGATTTTCCAGTACCACGGGGCGCCCGATGCGGAGCGTGTCATCGTGATGATGGGTTCGGGCGCCGAAACGGCTCTTGAAACCGTCAACTACCTGAATGCACAGGGGGAAAAGGTGGGGCTCATCAAGGTCAGGCTCTACAGGCCTTTCGACACCAGGCGCTTCATGGAGTCTCTGCCTGCAACCGTCAAGGCGATTGCCGCGATGGATCGCATGAAGGAACCCGGAAGCGCCGGCGAACCGCTCTACCTCGACGTAGTGAACGCCCTGCACGAAAGCGCGCGATGCAACGGACCCCGGGTGGTCGGCGGCCGTTACGGCCTTTCCTCGAAGGAGTTCACTCCCGCGATGGTCAAGGCCATTTTCAGCAATCTCGCGCAGGATGAGCCGAAAAACCATTTCACGATCGGCATCAACGACGACGTCTCGCACACCAGTCTGGATTTCGATGACACGTTCAACATCGAACCCGAAGAGGTCTTTCGCGCCATGTTCTACGGTCTGGGCTCCGATGGTACCGTAGGCGCCAACAAGAACAGCATAAAGATCATAGGCGAAAACACCGATAACTTCGCTCAAGGTTACTTTGTCTATGACTCGAAGAAAGCCGGATCGATCACCGTATCCCATCTTCGTTTCGGACCGAATCCGATTCACTCGACCTACAAAATTTCCAAGGCCCAGTTTATCGGCTGCCACCACTTCATTTTCCTCCAGTCGATCGATCTCGTCAGGAACCTTAACGAAGGCGGGACGTTGCTGATCAATTCGCATTACAGCGCCGAGGAAGTCTGGGATCACCTGCCCAACCTGGTTCAGCAGCATCTGATCGATAAAAAAGCGAAACTCTATACGATCGACGCATACAAGGTTGCGGAAGAGAGCCGGATGGGGCAGCGCATCAACACGATCATGCAGGCCTGCTTCTTCGCGATCTCGGGCGTACTCCCGCGCGACGAGGCCATTGAAAAGATCAAGCAGTCGATCCGCGACACTTACGGAAAGAAAGGCGACGATATCGTCAACCAGAATATCAGTGCGGTAGAAAATTCACTTTCAAACCTGCACGAGGTCACGATCGGCAGTGTCGCGGACAGTCCGATACAGATGCGGCCCCCGATTTCAGGGGAAGCTCCTGAATTCGTCTGCAACACCCTTGCAACGATTATCCTCGGCGAAGGAGATGATGTTCCCGTCAGCCAGATGCCCGCCGACGGCACCTTCCCGGTTGGAACCTCGAAATTCGAGAAGCGCAATCTCGCCGAGAACGTGCCGGTCTGGGAACCCGACATCTGTATCCAGTGCGGCAAATGTTCTCTCATGTGTCCGCACGGCGTCATCCGCTCCAAGGCATACGACCCGAAATATCTCTCGAACGCGCCCAAAACGTTCAAAAACGTCGACGCGAAAGGCAAGAACTGGAGCGGACTGAAATACACCATCCAGGTTGCGGTGGAAGACTGCACCGGCTGCGAAATCTGCGCCCATATCTGCCCCGCGAGGGACAAGCAGAATCCGGAACGCCACGCGCTCAACATGAGCCCTCAGACACCTCTCCGCGAACAGGAGATCGACAACTGGAACTACTTCCTCAACATACCGGAGTACGACCGTTCGAAGATCAATCCTCGCCTTATCAAGGAACAGCAGCTCCAGCAGCCGCTCTTCGAGTTCTCCGGTGCTTGCGCGGGATGCGGCGAAACACCCTACGTCAAGCTCATGACGCAGCTTTTCGGCGACCGGCTCGTGCTCGGCAACGCCACCGGCTGTTCGTCCATCTACGGAGGAAACCTGCCGACCACACCTTATTGCACCAATGCCGAAGGCCTCGGCCCCACGTGGTCGAACTCGCTTTTCGAGGACACCGCCGAGTTCGCGATGGGATTCAGGATATCCATCAACAAACAGCGGGAGTATGCGGAAGAGCTGGTCAAGGTGTTGTCCGCGGAGATCGGCGAAACTCTTGTCGCTGAAATACTGGAAGCATCCCAGACGTCCGAACCCGAAATTTTCGAACAGCGCAAACGTGTCCGGACCCTGAAGGAAAAGCTGGCATCTCTCGACCGGCCCGAGGCGAAGAACCTGCTTGCGATCGCCGACATGCTTGTCAAGAAGAGCGTCTGGGGAGTCGGCGGCGACGGCTGGGCCTATGACATCGGCTACAGCGGCGTCGATCATATCACCGCGAGCAGCGAGAACGTCAACCTTCTCGTGCTCGACACCGAGGTATATTCCAACACGGGCGGCCAGGCCTCGAAGGCCACTCCGAAAGCGGCTGTCGCCAAGTTTGCCGCCGCCGGACGTCCGCTGAAGAAAAAAGATCTCGGCATGATCTCCATGACCTACGGCAACGCCTATGTCGCAAGCGTCGCGCTGGGCGCCAGGGACGAACAGACGGTCAAGGCGTTCCTCGAGGCCGAAGCCTACGACGGTCCGTCGATCATCATCGCCTACTCGCACTGTATCGCCCACGGGATCAATATGTCGACCGGCATGGACCAGCAGAAAGCCGCCGTCGATTCAGGCCACTGGCTGCTCTACCGCTATAACCCGGAAAGGCTGAGAGAGGGCCGCAACCCGCTGCAGCTCGATTCGAAAAAGCCGAAAATTCCGGTCGAGGAGTTCCTGAACACGGAAAACCGTTTCCGTATGCTCAAGAAAAGCCATCCGGAGCTGGCGAAAGAGTTATTCGAACAGATCCAGCAGGAAGTCGATGCACGCTATGCTGACTACGAGTACCTCGCTGCAAGAAAGTACCCGAACGACTGATCGCGAAGAAAGATCAAAAAAAAGCGCCCGGTTTTTCCGGGCGTTTTTTTGTTGAATTGTTGATGTGTTGAATCGTTGATCTGTTGTAGGGGCGAGCCCCTGTACCCGCCCGAATATCCCGAAACTCGCCCACGGATTGCACGGATTTTCACGGA
>Ga0272443_10002098_pt1 | contig 26502 bp, 26 predicted proteins | sample SSMAcet12_FD_193581 | JGI IMG/M metagenome (GOLD analysis project Ga0272443, IMG submission 193581) | Marine sediment archaeal communities from Little Sippewissett salt marsh, Falmouth, MA, United States - SSM-Acet-12 | ecosystem: Environmental > Aquatic > Marine > Wetlands > Sediment ... | reverse complement strand
CGCTTTCAGGCCGAATAGACCTCCACCGCGGGGAAAAAATAGGCGATCTCGAAATCCGCCGACTGGGAAGAATCGGATCCGTGGACAATGTTCCTTTCAATGCTCTCGGCATGATCCGCACGGATGGTTCCCTGTTCAGCCTTGGCCGGGTCCGTCGCGCCCATGATCCGGCGTACCCGGTCAATGGCCCCTTCCCCCTCGAGGATCATGATGACAAGCGGTCCGGAGGACATGTAGTTTTTGAGGTCTTCGTAAAAGGGCCTTTCCCGGTGAACCTTGTAGAATCCCCCCGCTTCCTGGGAGGAAAGCTTCACCATCTTGAGAGCCACAACCCGGAGGCCGGCACTCTCAAACCTGTTGATCACATCTCCAATGACACCCTTGCCAACACCGTCCGGTTTCACGATGGACAAGGTTCGCTCAACTGCCGGCATTTCACACCCTCCTCCTAAATTGTTGAAAAATAATGCCTGAAACCCCCTTTCCACAAGGATTGTGGAAAGACAGTGGAAAACCCTGTGTACAAACTGGCCGGGCAACGGTCAAAAAACGGTTTCGCCCAAATTGCCTAATTTTTAACCAAATGATAAACCCAATAATTTTCAATAAGTTACCACAAAAACAGGGCCTTTTTCAGTATTTTCAGATCGTCCGCGGAAGATCGTACAAAACCATCTTTCTACCCAATATTCCATAAAACCTCATGTTGATAAAGGGTTATCCCGAACCTGTAACGGTTACACCCAGGGACCAGAAATCAGCCACCTTCTCCTGGAGAAAGCCGGGGAGCTCCCTGGTCCCGGAAAGGAGCTGCCGGGCCGAATCCCTGGCCATTTCCAGGACACGCCTGTCCCGGAAGGGATCGGCGAACCGGAAACACGGCAGCCCGGACTGCCTGACGCCGAGAAAATCCCCCGGGCCTCTCATCCTCAGATCCGCCTCTGCGATGCGAAAACCGGAGTTTGTGGAGGCAAGGATTCGAAGCCTCTCCTGGGCTTCTTCGCTAATATTATTTCCTGCCATGAGGACGCATGTCGACTCACGCTGTCCCCGACCCACCCGGCCGCGGAGCTGATGCAGCTGGAACAGCCCGAAGCGCTCGGCGTTCTCAACGACCATCAGGGAAGCGTCGGGGACATCTACCCCGACCTCGATGACGGTTGTGGCGACCAGGACCTGGACTTCTCCCGAACGGAACCGGGACATGATCTCATCCTTCTCGGCACCGGGCATACGACCGGTCAGAAGGCCGATTCTGAGATGGGGGAAGATATTCTTCCGGTATTTTTCAGCCATCTCCCCGGCCGCCCGCGACTCAATCTTTTCGGATCCTTCGACAAGGGGATACACAATGAAAACCTGGCCTCCCGTCCGTACTTCTTTGGCGACCCTCAGATACATTTTGGCCCGATCCGCCTCCTCAAAAAGAAGGGTTTTTACCGGTCGTCGCCCCGCCGGAAGCTCATCGATGGTGGAAATGTCCAGGTCGCCATAAAGAACCATGGAAAGGCTTCTGGGAATGGGAGTGGCGGTCATGACCAGGAAGTGGGGGCTTTCCCCCTTGCCCTTCAGGGCGAGCCTTTGGAGAACGCCAAACCGGTGCTGCTCGTCTACCACGGCAAGGGCAAGATCCTTAAGCTGCACCCCTTCCTGGATCAGGGCGTGAGTACCGACGAGAAGACTGATATTACCACTCTCAGTTTTTTTTCGTAGTTCGGTCCGGGCATGTTTTCCCAAACTCCCGATGAAAAGACCCACCCGGATGCCGGAAAAATCCCCCCATCGGAGGAAAGTCTTGTAATGCTGCTGGGCCAGAACCTCGGTAGGGGCCATCAGTACCGCCTGCTGCCTGGCCGCCGCCGCCCGCAACATGGCCACGTATGCCACAACGGTTTTCCCGGAACCGACTTCCCCCTGAAGAAGACGGTGCATAGGGGTGTTCCTTTCCATGTCCACCCCGATATCCTCCAGGGCCCGCAGCTGAGATCCGGAAAGTTTAAAGGGGAGGTTCGAAAGAAACCGGCTGACCAGGGGGCTCTGGGAGGGAACGGGCCGGCTGGTCCGGGAATCCAGCTCCTTTTTCCCCGACAGCAGCCCGATCTGAAAGGCAAACAGTTCCCCGAAACGGATCCGGTCGTGCCAGGGAGTCTGTCCGGCATTGAGTACCTCGATATCCTCCCGGGGAGAAGGCATATGGAGGGCCGCCACCGCTGTCTCGAGGTCGGGCAGGTTCTGACTCCTGAGAATCTCTTCCGGAATCCACTCCTTGAGGGAGGATCTGCTTTTTTGAAGAGCGGAAGAAACAGCCTTCCTCACCAGACGTTGCCCGAGGCCCTCCGGCAAGGGATAAACCGGAACGATGCCGCCATTATCCTCGGATCCGGCCTGTACAACCTCAGGATGGTGCATCTCCAGCCTCCCGTTAAACAGGGAGACCTTCCCGCTTGCCAGGACAGTCGTCCCGGGGGGGAATTGACGCTCCAGGTTTTTTTTCAGCCACGTCCCATAGTGAAACCACTTAAGGATCAAGACCCCTTTGCCGTCCGTCACGAGTACCTCAAGGACCTTTCTTTTCCTAAATCCTCTTTCGGCAAGAGAAAGCACCTGTCCCCTTGCAACCGAGAACTTTCCGGCTTCCAGTTCGGGGACTCTTTTGAGGCTGGTTCTGTCCTGGTATGACCTGGGAAACAGGAAAAGGAGATCCTGAGCGCTGGTAACACCCAGGCTCTTTAAACGTTCGGCCGTTTTGATTCCGATGCCGTCAAGGGCCGTCAGGGGTGTTGCTGGTTGAGGATTGGAACGCACCTGAAACAGGGACTCTATGACCGCGCTTTGAGGGCTTTGTTCAGGTCCTCTACCAGCTGGTCCACGTCAACCCCGTGGGCAACGGCTCCGTACTCGATGGACTCCGCTTCAGCCCCGAGACAGCCAAAACAGTTCATCCCGTATTTTCTGAAGACCTTGACGGTGTCCGGATAGGCCCTGAGAACCTCATTGAATGTCATATCCTTGCGAATTTTTCCCATATCTGGAAACCTCGCTGAAAACCGTTAAAAGCTTAAGGGAAAAGGATAAGGTGATCGCCCATGGTTCGAGGATACCTAGGCCCTTTTCCCCTGGTTCTTTAACCTTTAACCTTTTCACTGCCTTTGGGGTGTTGCATTTTTACTATGATTATGTTAGCAATTCAGGTCTTTTCCCGCAACAGCAAAGGCATTGGGAAAAGGGAACTATAATGAGGAGGATACCATGTCAAGGACATGCGATCTCTGCGGGAAAGGCCCCGCAGTAGGAAACAATGTCAGTCACGCTCACAACAAAACGAAACGGCGATTCCTTCCCAACCTCCAGACGGTGAGGATCCGGGAAGGAGACAGGGTTCGGAAGGCGACCCTCTGCACCCGATGCATCCGCAGCGGTAAATACGAAAAAGCAGAATAGATCGATTCCGAATTGATAATTGAGAATTGAGAAGACCTGTTTCCAATCCTCAATTCTCAATTCCCAATCCTCACTTCCAATCCTGAATCAGTTACTCCCTCTTCCTAGCTGCGATGGCGGCCATTTCGATTCTTGCGCCCATCGGAAGAACCGAAACGCCGATGGTGACTCTTGCCGGTGGATCCAGAGGGAAAACCCGGGACAAAAAAGCGTTGACCTCGGAAAAAACCTTCATTTCCGTCAGAAACACATCCAGCCTCAGAATTTGCTCCAGACCGCTTCCCCCGGCTTCGAGGACCGCCGCCAGGTTTCGGATGACCATCTGTGCCTCAGCAAGAGGGTCTCCTTCCACCAGTTTCCCCGTGACGGGGTCCACGGGTACCTGGCCCGCACAGAAAATAAGATCACCGAAGCCCACTCCCTGGCTGTAAGGGCCGATGGGAGCCGGCGCATTCCCTGTTTTCAGGATGGTTTTGGTCATGACAACCCCCTTTTGGCCACTCTTCTTATTTATCCCATGATATTTATCCCATGATGCCAAAAGACGCTCAAGATAAAAAAATACAGATTAGGACCCTAATATCCAGACCCCCTTTCCAAAAAAACCGGGAATAGCCGCTTTACCGGAAAAGGATGGGTTTTTTTTCGTGAAGGGAAGAAGCTGTAGGTACCGGAAAAAATGAGGTCAACGGGTTCTCATGCGTTCAACGGAGATGACGCCGCTTAAACCCGACAGGCTGTTGAGAAGGTCCCGGAGCTGGCGAACGTCCTGAACCTCCACCTCAAAGTTGTTGATGGCCTTGTTGTCCGAGCTGGTCCGGATATCGGCATGGGTGATGTTGATGTTCCTCGTGGAAATCAGGCCGGTCATCTCGGCCAGGATCCCCTTGATGTCTTCTGAAGTGACCCTGATGCGGACGGTTCGCGGGATCTTGATCTTATCATCCCAATGGATGTCGACCATCCGGTCCCGGTCATAGCGGGCCGCCTCGATGTTGGGGCAGTCCACGGTGTGAACCGAGATTCCCCTCCCCCTGGTGATGATCCCGACGACCTCGTCACCGGGCAAGGGGTTGCAGCAGTGGGCGAACCTCACCATGAGATCGTCCACACCGTCAACGACGATCCCCTCCCGGCGGGCTTTTTCCCTGGATTTCCGGGCCAGGGTGAGGGTTTCCTCCTGTTCCCCGAGGATCTTGTCCAGCTCTTCCTCGGTAAAGAGGCGGGCCATCACCTGTCTGGGTGAGTATTTCCCGAACCCAACGGTTGCGATGAGATCCTCGACCTTGTGAAAACCGAAGGCCGTGGCGGCTTTTTCCATCGCCTTTGTCTTTCTCGTCTTTCGCAGGGTTGTTCCCATGCGTCTTAATTCCCTGTCGAGGAGCTCCTCGCCGATCTTGAGGCTTCGTTCCCTTTCCTCTCTCTTGATAAAGGCCCGGATCTTGGATTTTGCACTGCTGGTCACGGCGATCTTGAGCCAATCCTTGCTCGGCTTGTGTCCCTTGGAGGTGATGATCTCGAGGACGTCTCCGTTTTTCATGGTGTATTTTAACGGAACCATCCTCCCGTTCACCTTGGCCCCGACACACTGATTCCCGACATCGGTGTGGATACTGTAGGCAAAATCAATGGGGGTGGCCCCCACGGGGAATTCCTTCACCTCACCCTTGGGGGTGAACACATAAACCTCATCCGGAAACAGGTCTGTCCGGACCGTCTCCATCAGCTCCCTGGGGTCCTCAACCTCTTTAAGTTCCTCGAGGATATGTTTGAACCACTTGAACCGTTTGACGTCTTCGTCAGGATGCGATTCCTCCCCGGTTTTGTACCTCCAATGGGAAGCGATCCCGTCCTCGGCTGTCTGATGCATCTCCCGGGTTCGGATCTGGATCTCCATCCTCTCCCCAACGGGCCCGATCACCGTCGTGTGAAGGGACTGGTACCTGTTGGATTTGGGAACCCCGATGTAGTCCTTGAAACGCCCCGTAATGGTCTTGAATTTGGAATGGATGATTCCGAGAACGCCGTAACATTCCCTGATGTTCCTGACGATGATCCTGAAAGCGATCAGGTCGTAGATCTGGTCAAAAGCCAGGCCCTGGCGCTGCATCTTGTTGTAAAGGCTCCAGAGGTTTTTGGTGCGGCCGGTGACCTCGGCGTGGATGTCGTGCTCATTAAGGACTTTGGTCAGGATTCCGATGACCTTCTCAATATAGGCGTCATACTCTTTCCGGCGCTGCCGGACCCTAAGCTTCAAGGTCTGGTAGGCTTCCGGGTGAAGGAATTGAAAGGAGAGATCCTCGAGTTCAGCCTGGATCCACGAGATTCCAAGCCGGTTGGCCAGGGGAGCATAGATCTCCATGGTTTCCTGGGCGATCTTGACTCTTTTCTCGGAGTTCAGGTGCTGAAGGGTCCTCATATTGTGCAACCGGTCCGCCAGCTTCACCATGATCACCCTGATGTCCTGAGCCATGGAGATCATCATGCGCCTGAGGCTTTCAGCCTGGCGCTGCACCCTCGTTTCAAACTCGAGCTGGCTGATCTTGGTCAGGCCTTCAACGAGGAAGACAACCTCCTCGTTGAAGCTGGCGGCCAGGGATTCCCGGGTGACTTCCGTATCCTCAACAGTGTCGTGAAGAAGACCCACCGCGATGGTGGTAACATCCATCTTCATATCGGCCAGGATATCGGCGACCTGGAGAGGGTGAACCAGGTAAGGCTCTCCCGACTGTCTGACATGTCCGGCGTGGGCCTTGGCGGAGAATACGTAGGCCCTGTTGATGAGTTCTAGGTCTGCTTTTTGGTTATATCCCCGCACTTTTTCGAGGATATCACCGATTCTGATCATGGCAGCGACGACCTGTATAAAATTAACCGGTAAGAAAAACCCCCAACCGTTTTCCGGTTGAGGGTTTTAAGGTGGTCAAAAGGGGTTAGATCTCATGGACAACCTCTGGCTGCGCGGTATCGTCTTCCTTGTTTTCTTCCATCTGAATCAACGCGTCCCTCTCCCTGGCTTCCATCAGGGCTTTTTCCCTGAGAATCTTGCGGGCGGCGCGAATCCCATTCATCTCCTCAAGGGTCGCAGGGACCACGGCTCCATGGGAAATTTCCTCGAGGGCAACCACAACCGGCTTTGTGGTCTCCTTTATCTCAACCAGGGGCTGATCCCCTTCGTTGATTTCCCTGGCCCTTGCCACCGCCATCATGGTGAGCTGGAACCGGTTGGGGTACAAGGTCAAGCTTTTTTCCATTGTCTCTAGCTTCATTTTCTGGTTGTTCCTCCCGTTAATGATCCGATGCGGTGCCTCTTGAAACGCGGCACCTCTCGGAAAGGATGATGGACTTTACAGTTCCAACGGATGTTTTCAGTTCATCGTTTAAAACAGCATAATCATATTCGCACACCGTGGCAAGCTCTCCCCCGGCAGCCCCGAGCCTCTCCTGGAGGTGTTCCGGGTCCTCGGTTCCCCTTTCCTCAAGGCGCTTTTTCTGTTCCGCCTCTCCGGACAGAAGAAGGAATATCAGGACGGCATCGGGTATTTTTCGCCGGACCTGAAGTCCTCCCTGGACGTCGATGTCGAGAACCAGGTCATTTTTCTGAAGGGCCAGGTTTTTCATTTCGTCCCTGGAAGTTCCGTAGCGATGGCCATAGACATAGGCCCATTCAAGAAACTGGCCCTTTTTAACCATGTCCCCGAACTTCTCCTCCGATACGAAATGGTAGTCGACACCATCACGCTCCCCGTCCCTCGGGTCCCGGGTTGTGTGGCTTACGGAAAGGCGAAGGTTGGGCATTTCTTCAAGGAGATGCTTGATAACGGTGGTTTTGCCTCCCCCTGACACGGATGAGATGACAAAAAGGATCCCTTTCCCGCTCCTCCCGTTGTCGGTGATGGCCGCCAGGTCCATAAAATCAAAACCCCTTATTAGACGCCTGTCTCAGATTCCAGATCTCATATCCGAAGAAAACCGGTGCGGACGAAAAAAGTACTCATCCGCGCGATCCGCTTTGGATCAAAAATCTGTATTTTAACGATTTATTCGATGTTCTGCACCTGTTCCCGAACCTTTTCCAGATCTGTCTTGAAATCCACAACCAGGCCGGAGATGGCCGGATGTGAGGATTTGGAACCAATTGTATTGATCTCCCTCTGCATTTCCTGAAGAAGGAAGTCCATCCTCCTTCCCACGGGGTCCCCTGAAGACAGGGAGGTCCTGAAGGCGGCCATGTGGGCTTTTAAACGGGTTATTTCTTCCGTCACATCGGACTTCTGAGCCAGGATGGCGATCTCCGCTTCCAGCCGCTGGGGGTCCACCATATTGCTGACATTCACACCCCCGAGAAAGGCTTCCATCTGCCGGCGGACACGGTCGGGAACCTCCGGAGCGAGTTCGTTGATACGAAGAACCTTGTTTTCAAGGTTCTCCATGCGCGAGGCAAGGTCTAATGCCAGGACTTTCCCTTCGGTCCTTCGATGGAGCCGCATCCGGTCCAGGGCTTCGGCAACTGACTCGAGAATGGTCTGTGCCATTTCTTGGGCAATCTCGACCTCCCCGGCTGTCACGATCTGCCCGGCGGCCAGGAGATGCTCAAGGCGCACGGTGTCTCCCACCATCTTCGCCACTTCCTGAAGGGCCTTTGCCACTTCGCCGGCCCGCCCCAGGTCGATGTTGAAATCGGGAGTGTCACTTCCGTGGGAGATGAACAGCTCCACTTTCCCCCTGGAAAACCTCTCGCGGACAAGGTTTCGGATCTGCGGTTCGAGAAACAGGACCCCTTTTGGAGTACGGACAGAGATCTCCAGATAACGGTGATTCAGGGAACGGACCTCTACGGTCACCCGGCCCGCGGGGGATTCCCCCGACGACCGCCCGTATCCTGTCATGCTGGCAACGCCGCCTGGAACATTTTCCTTTTGGATCATTTTTCGTCCTGCCTTTTCCTCGAGGGCCTGAACCCTCCGAATGTCCCCCAAACAAGAAAAACCCCTGGCCGGTTTTTTCAGGGGATGGTGCCTTTTTTCAGCAGGTCCCCCCTCACCTCCCGGAAAAAGTCCCGCGCCCAATCCTCCCGGTAGTCCGGATAGGTCCAGGGCATGGCCTCGAATCCCCCCTCCCGGTAGGTCAACGTCAGATCGCCATAGATACCCTTCGCCAAATAGACCCGATGACTATAGGGTTTCGTCGTAGCCAGAATGAGGGACTCGGCTGTCAGGAGTCCCGGATCGAGGTTGACGGCCCTTTTTCCTTCTTTCGCCAGAATTCTTTCAAGGCGGTTCGTCGCCAGCTTCACCTCGGCAAGAGCCCCTCTTGGGAAGGGCATGCCGAAGGACCAGAAACAGCGAATAACCTCCTTTCCCATCTCCTCCTCATAGTAATCCGTGTACTTCCGGAAAGGGATTTCCCGGCTCCTTCTGGAAATGGGACCAAAAAGATAGGATACACCTTTTTCGGCCTCAAGGAGAATCCGATCTTCATTAAAGAGGACTCCCATGACCAGTATCCCCGGGGAGGGGATCCTTTCAGTCCTCATCAGACGTCCTCTTGGAGAGGGCCTCCCTGAGCTTGGCGTTCTGGGCTTCCAGTTCCTTGAACCTGGTGTTGTAGTATTCCTCCAGCTGGTTGTGGCTCTTGATGACCCTTTCAACCTTGGTTTTTAGGATAGAATCGAGGCGTCTCTCCTCAAAGGAACCGGGGGCCTTCGTGCGATCCCCGCCCGCAGGACGAGAGGAAAGATAAAGGTGCACCAGATTCTCAAGAACAGAAGGGTCGACGGGGGAGAAAATCCGGTGATCGAAATAGCCCGGTGGACCCTCAATCCTTGATTTGTCTTTGGTCACCATCACCAGGTTCGTCCAGTCATTGCCCAGGACGTCCCGCAAAAGGGTCCCTATGATGTCCGTGTCGATCCCCTCGAAGGGGTCGGAAAAAAGGAAAATGTCCGGGCTGTTTTCCCTCAGGGCATCCACCAGCTCCTTGGGATCCTTCGCCCTGACAAGAGGAAATCCCTTCCTTTCGCAATAGACCGTCACCTTGGCAAGGAGATCCGCATCGTTCCGGACGGCCAGAAGAAAGGACAACTGCTGGTCGGGGGTTTCCCTTGCCCTTCTTTCCTTTCCCGAAAAAAAAGTGCGCCTCCCTTTTTTAACTCCCTCGGCCATCCTGGAGATCGCATCGAGAAATTCGGTGATCTGAAAGGGCTTGTCCAGATACTCGTCCACGTTGAACTCCTCCTGGACTTTTCCCTTGTATTTGAATTTCTTGTATACAGCCGTCAGGATCATTACCTTTGTAGTTAAGGGAGATTCCTCCTTGATCCTCCGACAAAGTTCGAAACCGTGGAGTTTGGGAAGCATCGCATCGCTAACGACCAACTGAGGTTTTTCCCGGAGGAAGATTTCCAGTCCTTTTTCCCCGTCACCGGCGGTTAAAACCTGGAACCCCTCCCCGCTGAGGATCTGTTCGAGAAGAAGAAGGATCTCCCGTTCGTCTTCCACAACCAGTACCTTGATCCCCGAAAAATCCCTCGAAAGGGATCTTTTCGGCTCCCGATCCTCCTTTTCAGGGTCATCTTTGTAAAACCCGGAATGGGCCCGGATTGTTTCGGCCGCGGTCCTGGCCTCTCCTGCCAGGCTGGAATCCTCCAAAAGAACCAGAAGGGCAAGGGCCAGTTCGTATTGATCGTTCCGATCAACTTCCGCAGCCAGTTCCAGGATGTTCCACTGCAGTTTTTCCTCCACCTCCCCCTGTTGAGAAAGAACCCTCAAAAGCTCCATGGCCTCCGCGTTTTCCGGATCAAGGGCCAGGGCACGGACCGCTAAACCGGCCGGGTTTTCCCCTTTTCCTTCCTGAAAACCGAGAGTCGCGGCCTTCATAAAGGCCTGGGAAGCATGGAAAGGCATTCCTGCGTCCTGGTTCAGTTCGGCGAAGTGGATCCAGTTTCCCTGGTTGTCGGGACCAAAGGAAAGGGCCTTGTCAAAAACGGAAACGGCCATGAGGTGCTTGCCGTCCCTGTGGTACAGAGCAGAGAGAGATCTGTAGACCTGGCAGGCTTCCGCCTGCTGGTCCATCTCCCGGAGGGTGTCGGCGAGGAAAAAATAAGGGTCGTAGTGATCCGGAAAATCCCGGACCATCTTCCTCAGGATAGCCAGGGCCTTGTTCAGGTTCCGGGAGGGACTGTTGGGCAAGGAAAAAAGGCGGGCGGCGGAAAGGAAATGCTTGACGGCCTCCGCGGTATTCCCCTTCTGCTGGTAAAGGTTGCCGAGGGTGTTGTGGAGGTCACCCCTAACAGGTTTCTTCCTGATCTGCTCGAGCAGGTTCTGGATCTTATCCATGTTGGCTGTTTAAGGTCCTCAACTTCGCTGGTGCCCGACCCCCGGAAAGGGCCCCTCGGATACCCCGGATAAAACAGTTTTCCCCGGAATGTGAAAAACCCTTTCGAAATGATGATCGGGAACCAGGGTCTGCCTCGAATCCCGACCGGTGAACCTGGAAAGGACCAGGAACCCCGAAAAGAAAACCAGAAGAAAGACCACAGCCCATATCATGGCCGATATCAGCTTTCTGGTCGTTGTCACTACCTCCAGCGGCCTGGTTTGCCTGGGTACGCGCATGGGGAAATAGCGGGAGGCCTCTTCACCAAGGATTCTCCTGTTCTCGGCGAGGGCATCCTCGAAAGAACTCCGGAGTTCCTCTTCCTTTTTCCGCCAGTTTTCCCTTTCTTCCCGAAAATTCCTTTTTTCCTCCTCAAGGGAACGGAAGATGGTGTCAAGTTTTTCCCGCAGCTCATTTTCCCGGTCTTTCTGAGAGGTGATGATTTCCTGGGCTTCAAGGACCGTTTGGCTGAAAGTTGTTTCAAGCTTTTTGAGCCTCTGGTTCAGGAGGGCCGTTTCTTCCCGGGATTCCTCTCCCCCGGAACCCCTCTGTTCAAGTTCCCGCTTGAGCTCCCGCCGAACCTTTTCGGATTCTTCCATTTTCCCTTCCAGGATCAGGCATTTTTCCTGGAGTTCATCGAATCGGGTACGAGACCGTTCGAGCTCGGCCACTTTTTCCCGGAGGAGCTGGATCTCCGTTTCGGCCCGAACGCGAAGGTCCCTTTCCCCCTCAAGGGATTCCACCTTTCTCACTGACTCGGACAATGTTTTCCTGAGGGAGGCCTTCTCGGCTTCGGAGCTCTCTTTTTCCTCCAGATTTTCCTTCCGAAGATTCTCAAGCTCCTTTTGAACCTTTTCCAGCCGTTCCGTCAGGGCTTTCGTACCCTTTTCCTCGGCCTCTCTCCGGTTCTTAAAATAGATATCGACCTGGTCCTCGATCTCCGCCTTGGCCAGAAGAGCGGCCTGAAAATCCCTTTTCAACTCCTCATTGTCCTGGGTAAGCTTCCGGAGTTTTTCCTCGGGAAATCCGCTCTTTTCCAGAAAACCCCGGTGTTCAGCCTCGAGCTCGGATCGCGCCTTTTCGGCCTGGCGCAGCTGTTCGGTAAGATTTTCCAGATCCTCCCTGGCCTTCTCGAACCTCCCGGTCACCAGGGAAAGTTTGTCCTGAAGCTCCTTTTCCCTTGATTCCTTGCTGGCTCGAAGGTTGAAAAGTTCCTCCTCGAGGTGATCCTTCTGGGATAATGCCTCAAGAAGGCGGGATGACAGCTGGGTTTGTTCCGTCTTCAGATCCTCGATGGTTTTCCTGGCCTTTCCCCAATCCCCGGAAGGCTCCTCCTTCCCGCGGGGGCCGGGACCCTGAGCAGCTCCTCCTTCTTCAAGAAAGATCTCTTCCTCGGAAGGAACAAGGAAGCCGGCTTTTTCCGCAAGGGCCGTCCTTTTTTGGGTGCCGGATCCGAGGAACTCCAGAACAAGATCCTGAAGTTCGGATTTCATGAAAGGTTTAACCAGATAGGCGTGCGCGTGGTACTTGAGCCTCGAGTGCCGTTCAAACGTGCCTCCATCGACCACTCCGGACATGAGGATAATCGGTATTTCTCTGGTCGATTCCTCTTTCCGGAGCATTTCGCAAACGACAAAACCGCTTATCCCCGGCATCTGAACATCGACAAGGAGAAGATCGGGCTTTATTCTGAAAGCCGCCTTCAGCGCCTCCTCACCATTTGAATACCTGTGAACCTCAAGCCCGATCTCTCCCAGGTACTGGGAAACAGAATCAAGGATGTATTCGGAATCATCCACCACAAAAACACGCCCGGAGGCTTTAGGCCTGTTTTGAGAGGAGAGAATCTTTTCATGAACATTAATCGATCCCTCGCCGACATCCGTCGAAACCTCCGGGACCCCTTTTTCCTCCTGTTCGAAAACCCTTTCCCCCGGGCCGGGCAGCCCCCTGGAACCGAGAACCCGTTTTATCTGTTTCATGAGTTCCTGGGCGGAAAAAGGTTTAATGAGATACCCGTCGCTCCGGATCTTGAGCTTGGAGAGACGTTCCAGAAGATCCCTTTCAACCTTTCCGGACATCAGGATCACCGGGATATCTTTCGTTTTGGTGTGTTCCTTCAGGGTTCGGAGAAGGACAAAACCCTGGATTTTCGGTATCTCAATGTCGGAAAGGATCAGGTCGGGTTTCTCGGCAAGGGCGATTTGGAGCCCCTCCTCACCATCGGAAGCCGACAGAATAGTGACACCTGTCTGGGCCAACAGGTCGTTGAGGTACTTCCGGTAAAAAAGATCGTCTTCGATAATGAGGAATTTGAGGTTTGGCATAGGTGTTATGGTTTCGTCCCCGTGATTAATCTCAGTTACCACGACCTTCCGAGGCATGTCAAGGCAAATGAGGTGACTTTCTCATTGTAACTTATTAAAATACTTGAAAAATTCCTTCGCATCAAGGGTACAGCGCATCGTAGGCGAGACCCGCGGTCTCTTCTTGCCGGGTCATCAGGTTCATGTTCTGCAGGGCCTGCCCGGCGGCCCCTTTGATGAGATTGTCGATGCACGAAATGATGATCACCGTGCCTGTCCTGGAATCCACCCTCGCCGCGATGGCACAAAGGTTCGTCCCATTGACGTCTTTAAGGGAGGGGATCCGTCCTCCGGGCCCGTGAACCCTCATAAAGGGTTCTTTCCCATAGGCACCCTCATAGATCCGGTAGATCGTTCCCTCGTCAAGGGGCTCGGTGGGACGGACGTAAATGGTAGACAGGATCCCCCGCGTGATGGGCAACAGGTGCGGGGAAAAAGCCACCTTGACCGGACTTCCAGCCAACGAACTCAACTCCTGTTCGATCTCCCCGGTATGCCGGTGCGCCCCAGCCAGGCTGTAGGCGGAAAAATTCCCTGATACTTCCGGGAAATGGAGGTTGGGTTTGGGCTCTCTTCCAGCCCCGCTGACGCCTGACTTGCTGTCGGCAATGATGCCTTCCGTCCGGATAAAGCCCTCTTTGAGAAGGGGCGCTAGTCCGAGAATAATACACGTCGGGTAGCATCCGGGATTGGCGACGAGCCTTGCTTTAAAAAGCCGTTCCCGGTAAATCTCCGGCATCCCGTAGACCGCCTCGGACAGAAGGCTTATCCGCCGGTGTTCACCATACCACTCCTCATAAACCGCCGGATCGGACAGGCGGAAATCCGCCGACAGGTCTACGACCATGGCTCCCCTTTCGAAAAGTGCTCCGGCGGTTTCCATCGATTGGCCATGAGGGAGACAGAGGAAGAAAAAATCAGCCTTTTCAACTGCCCGGGCAGGATCGAAATTTTCAACGGAAACATTGCGCCCAACCCGGGCATTGGGGATGACATCGGCCAGCTGGTGCCCGACGGATGTCAAAGAGGTCGCATAGGTGACCTCCGCTCCCGGATGTCTCCCCAGCAGCCTGACCAGCTCGATCCCGGTATACCCCGTGACTCCGATCACTCCTACCCTGACCATAGGTTTCGTCCCTCCTTTGATGGCCCAGAAAAATGTTGCTACAGACCATCCTTAACATTACTGCTCCGATTTTTAAAAAAAAAAGAAGGGCCGAAGCCCTTCCAGAAAAATTATTTTTTAACCCCTGTTTAACGTTTGCTGAACTGGAACCTGGCCCTGGCACCGCGCTGCCCGTATTTTTTCCTTTCAACTTCACGGGCATCCCTGGTCAGATAACCGGCTTTCTTAAGGGGTTTTCGATATTCATCAGAAACCTGCAGGAGAGCCCTGCTGATCCCGTGCTTGATGGCCCCGGCCTGGCCGCTGACCCCTCCGCCCCGGACATTGACGGCCACGTCATACTGGCCGGCCGTGCCCGTAAGCTCAAAAGGCTGCATGATGATCATTTTGAGGGTTTCCCGGCCAAGGTACGTGTCGGCGTCCTTCCTGTTGATAAGGATCCGCCCCTCTCCAGGCTTCAGGTAGACCCTGGCCACGGAGCTTTTTCTTCTTCCTGTGCTGGTAAAATTGTTCTCTGGCATGTCTCTTTCCCGGATTAGAGTTCGATTTTCTCGGGCTTCTGGGCCTCGTGGGGATGATCCTCCCCGGCGTAGATTTTCAGTTTTCCAAGCATCCTGACACCGAGGCGGCTTTTGGGAAGCATCCCTTTCACGGCTGACTTGATGACGCTCTCCGGCTTGCGCTCCAGCATTTCCCTGGCCGTCATGGACTTGATCCCGCCAGGAAATCCTGAATGGCGATAATATACCTTCCTGTCCAGCTTCTGCCCGGTCAGACGGACCTTTTCGGCGTTGACGACAACGACAAAATCGCCCGTGTCCACGTGTTTCGTGAAAACCGGTTTTTCTTTTCCCATAAGGATCTGCGCAACCCTCGTCGCCAGCCGCCCCAGGACCTGGTCCTGGGCGTCAATGATCACCCACTTCTGGGAAACCTCTCCTTTTTTCGCGCAGTATGTTTTCATGTCTCCCTGTTCCCCTGTTTCATGTTTTCTGGAATGAACAGGAATTACTAGTATAATTACCCGCTATTGTCAACGAAAAACCAGGAAAGGAAATGATGAAAATGAAATCCTTCGAGGCCATACTATCATTAAAATCCCCAAAGCACCCGTCCTTTATCTTTATTCCAGGATTAAGATCCGGGCCCGGTTCAGGGCCGGGAAAAAATATGGAAGAAAGAAGGAAACCGGGGAAGGATCCCTTGCCCATTTCGTTGACACTTCCTTTTGCCCTCTGTTAATATCTAGCCCTTCTCAAAGGGAGGAACTTGATGAGAGAAAAAGTCGAAGTCGTTCAGGTCAAGTGTCCTCTTTGCGATCATACCGAAATCGTCTATTTTCCCAAGGAAAAGATCCCCAAGTGCCCCATTCATGATGTAGAAATGATCATCCAGGAACTCCTGGATGAAGGAAAATCCTATTGACGGCGGACCCGCGTGGAGTTGCGGTGCGAGGCCTTCATCCCCGAAAGGAGGAACAATGAAACGAAATCTGCTCATCGTAACTCTCCTGGTTGTAACTGCTGCTTTTCTTTTTACGGGCTGTAGCCAGAAGGGCGAGGAAACGACTAAGGCGCCCGCCAAATCGGTAAACGCCCAGCTCGCCGAAGGTTCCACCCTGCAGTCCATTCTCAAGGCCGGCAAGCTCCGGGTTGGCCTGGAGCCAGGGTACATGCCCTTCGAGATGCAGGACAAGCAGAGCCGGATCGTCGGCTTTGATGTGGATATGGCCCGTGAAATGGCCTCCGCCATGGGTGTCGACCTCGAACTCGTGCCGACGGCATGGGACGGCATCATCGGCTCCCTGCTGACCGACAAGTTCGATATCATCATGAGCGGGATGACCATTACCCAGGAGCGGAACCTCAAGGTGAATTTCGCCGAGCCCTACATCGTGGTCGGCCAGACGATCCTGATCAGAAAAGAGATTGCGGGAGACGTAACCAGTTACATGGATCTGAACGATCCAAAATATACGGTGACATCAAAGCTCGGGACCACCGGAGAACAGGCAGTCAAGAAGATGATACCAGGGCCGCATACAAAAGCTTTGAAACGGAACCTGAAGCAGCCATGGAAGTCATCAACGGCAAGGCCGATGCATTCGTCTACGACCTGCCGTACTGCGCCGTCTTCTATGCACAGAAGGGTGTCGGGAAACTTGTGTTCCTCGACAAGCCTTTCACATTTGAGCCTCTGGGCTGGGCCATCACGCAGGGTGATCCCGACTTCATGAACTGGCTCAACAATTTCCTCGCCCAGATGAAGGGCGACGGGCGCTACGACGTCATCTACAACAAATGGATCACAGGCAATGATTGGGTCCAGGACGTTCAGTAAAGGGACCCGTTAGAATAAAATGCCATGTCCGGCCCGGGGAACATCTCCTGTTCCCCGGGTCGAGCAATATCTCACACCCGAAGGGGCAGCCTTGGAAACCCTGAAGAACCTGGTCCACAATCCGCGGTTCCGCAACACCCTTTCCTGGATCGCTCTTGTCCTGATCCTTGGCGGGCTGGTGTTCGGCACCTTCCGGACAACCCAGAAAGTCGAATACATCTGGAGGTGGGAGAAGATCCCGCGGTATATCCTCTTTAAAGACCGGGCCGTCGTGGAAGCCAGAGATTACGGTACGGTTACTGCTCTGGACCGACAAGGCTCCGAAACCCGGATCGTCGTCCGAAGCCGATCCGGCGGGGAGTATTACTACACCGTCCCAACGGACCTGGTCACGGTTGCCGTTGGGGACGAGATCCGTTCCGGCCAGCTCCTGGCCAAGTGGAACCGTTGGAAAACCGGGCTCCTTCTCAAGGGACTGCTGCTCACTCTCGAGATCTCCCTCATTTCCATTATTCTCGGGATCTTTATCGGCCTTTTCACCGGTCTGGCCCGCCTGTCTAAGAGCCCTGCTCCAAAATGGCTTGCCATCGGGTACATCGAGCTGATCCGCGGCACTCCACTCCTTGTCCAGATCTACATCTTCTACTTCTTCGTGGGACAGGTGTTCAGTCTTTCCAGTTTCTGGGCCGGGGTCCTGGCGCTGTCCGTGTTCGCAGGGGCCTATGTGGCCGAGATCATCAGGGCCGGGATCCAGTCCATCCACAAGGGACAGATGGAAGCGGCCCGATCCCTCGGGATGAACTATTACCTGGCCATGCGCTACATCATCCTTCCCCAGGCCTTCAAGCGCATCCTCCCCCCGCTGGCGGGGCAGTTCATCTCCCTGATCAAGGATTCCTCCCTCGTCGGAGTCATCGCCCTGGTGGAGCTGACGAGGGCGGGAAGGGAGATCGGGACTTCCACCTTCAATTACTTCGAGGTTTTCTTCACGGTCGCCGCCCTTTATCTCATTCTGACCTTTACGCTGTCGATGCTCGTCCAGTTCATGGAGAGGAGGTTTGCCGTCAGTGATTAAGGTCAGCAATGTCTTCAAAACCTTTTACGCGAAAAACAAGGTCGAGGCCCTGGTGGATGTTTCCATGCAGGTGGCCAAAGGGGAAGTTGTCACCATCATCGGACCGTCCGGGTCCGGGAAGAGCACACTCCTGCGGTGCCTAAACCACCTTGAAACTGTGGACAAGGGGGATATCCTCATCGACGGGATCCCGCTCACGGACTCCAGGACCAACATCAATGCCGTGAGGGCCGAGGTGGGGATGGTGTTTCAGAGCTTCAATCTTTTCCCCCACATGACGGTTCTGGGGAACATCACCGTCGCCCAGACGAAGGTCCGGAAAAAACCCCGCGAGGAGGCCGAAAAGTTCGCCATGAACCTTCTGGTAAAGGTCGGCATTCCTGAAAAGGCGCAGTCCTATCCCTCCCAGCTTTCGGGAGGCCAGCAGCAGAGGGTTGCCATAGCAAGAGCCCTTGCCATGCAGCCCAAGATCATGCTTTTCGATGAACCGACTTCAGCCCTTGACCCGGAGATGATCGGGGAAGTGCTGGACGTCATGAAAACCCTTGCCCGGGAAGGAATGACCATCTGCGCCGTGACCCACGAGATGGGATTCGCGCGGACTGTCTGCGACAGCGTGGTTTTCATGGACGAGGGGCGCATTATCGAGAGGGGAACCCCTGAAGAGGTCTTCGACAACCCCATCAACGACCGGACCAAGGCATTCCTCGCACAGATCCTGTAAGATAAAGAAGGAAGAAAGTAGAAGGAGGAAGGAAGAAGAATCCGCAACCTTATTCCCTCACCCATTCATTTTCCGTTAGGGTTTTCCTTCCACTTCCCTCATTCCTCCTTCATACTTCATCCTTCCACCTTCCCGGCATTCGTAAAGAGGATTCTCTTATGAGCAAGCGCACGATCCCTCCCTCCACTTTCCTCGCTCCCCTTCCGGCAGCCCTCGTAACGTGTCAGGACAAGGAGAGTCGACCCAATATCATCACACTGGCCTGGACAGGTATCGTCTGTTCCGATCCCCCGATGGCGGGGATCAGCATCCGGCCTTCACGCTACTCCCACGGCCTTATCCGGAATTCGGGGGAGTTCGCCCTGAACATCCCCCCAGCGGATCTGGTGATGAAAGTGGACCTTTGCGGAACCCTCTCGGGTAGGGATGTGGACAAGTTCGCGGTAACCGGCCTTACCCCCCTTCCGGCCCGGGAAATTTCCACCCCCCTTATCGGGGAGTGCGGTGTGAACATCGAATGCAGGGTGACCGAAGTGGTTCCTCTGGGAGTCCACGACCTTTTCCTCGGCGAGATACTGGCCACGCACATCGATGAAGAGGCTTTTTCCGAAGATGGGACCATCCTCATTCAAAGGATCAATCCCCTGGGATATATTCCGATGGACAAGTCCTACCGGGCCATGGGGGATGCGCTGGGGAGTTATGGGTATTCAAGGAAAAACCGCGGATAATATCCCGGCTTTACGACCCTGGCTCCGCGGGCCTGAACCTGCATGAACCCGAACCAGGGTAAAAAGGGACCGGAAAATCTTCTTTCCTTCCCGGTCTTTTCTTTCTAGGTCTGTTCCGGATCGCCCTTCCCGACAGATTCCCCTTTCTGCAGGAATATAGTCTGGGTCGGGTATGCAAATTCTACCCCCTCCTCTTCGAAAGCCTTGTGGATCCCCAGGAGGACCTGCTGGTGGATGTCCATGTACAGGTTGTATTCCCTGTCCAGGACGTAATAAACGAACTCGAAATTGAGGGAAAAATCTCCATAACCGGAAAAATGAGCGCGGTCAAAACGCACCAGATCCTGTTCTTCGACGATCCCTTTCAGGATTCCAGGGATCTTTCGAAGCTTTTCCCGAGGGGTCTGATAGATCACTCCCAGCCTGGAAACAACGCGTCTTTCGTTCATACGCCGGTAATTCCTGATCCGGCTGTTTAAAAGGTCGTTGTTGGAAAAGATCAACTGTTCCCCTGACAGGCTGCGAACCCGCGTGGTCTTCAGTCCGACGTGTTCGACATTACCCATCTGGTCTCCGACGATGATAAAGTCCCCGATGATAAAAGGACGATCCAGAACGATGGAAAGGGAGGCAAAAAGGTCCCCCAGGATGTTCTGGACGGCGAGAGCGATGGCGATACCTGAAACACCGAGGCCCGCAATGAGGGTGGTGATCTTGATGCCGAGGTTGTTCAGGACCAGAAGGACCAGCAGGACCCACAGAGTGCCCTTGGCGATAAAGGTAAGAACGGAATAGGCCTCCAGGTTAAGGCCTTCCTCCCCGTCCTGCGCCGCCCTTCTGCTGACCACGAAGTTGACGATGCCGTTGCCCCAGATCCCCAGCTGAAACGCCAGGGCGAGGAAAGCAACCGCATGGAGAATTTGGGTGGATTTCGCGGGCAGCGTCAGGATCTGCGAGGCACCGTAAAGGGCCATGATGATGATAAACAGTTTCTTTGTCCGGGCCTTCAAAAGATCCACGATCATATCGCCCAGATCCGACTGGGTCTTCCGGCAAAAGGTTTCCAGCCGGTGTCCCAGGTACCTGAGCAGCACGGCGATGAGAAAATACCCGACAATGAGCGCTGCCAGCGCAACAGCCCAGCTTAGAAGGGTGTTTCCGAGGTAGGCTTTCTGAAGAAGTGGCCAATTCATTGTTTTTTTCAGCCCTCCCATGGGGAAAAATGTCGAATCATAAAGCTTTTCGCCGTCTTCCTTTGCCGCGGCCGGAAATAACTGGAAAAGTGGTACCGGCAGGGACCCTGGGTTTCGCTGGCGGGATTTAGGTAAACGAAAAACAGCACGGGAAAATTATTAATCCTGGAAAAACACAAAAAACCACCATTTAATAGGGAAAATGGATGTTTCCTGTTTAAAAATTATAACGAAATTATTTCAGATTTCAAAGGATCCCCTCTTCGGCAGGAAGGTTCGCCAGGTTTATCATGAGGACCCTTAAGATCTGTTTCCTTGGCGAAGGGGTCCGGCAAAACGGCAAAAAAACTTACTTTTCCAAACCGTCAAGGATGGTCTCAAGGATCTCCAGGTTGACACAGTCTTCCCGGTTGTAGGCCAGCAGCTCCGAGCGTGCTTCCTCGTCCCCGCAGGTCTCGTATCGGTGCCAGAGTCCCGGAGCGAGGGCTCCGTCCGTGAAACAGGCCATCCGGGGAATTCCGAAGAGGGCTTCGATCCTTTTAAGACCCCCGCGTATCCCTCGCCTGCGGCATTCCCTCAGAAGATCACGATGCCCCGCAACATCGAGGACATCGTATCCGACGATCCTTCGGATGAGAGGAAGATCAAAAGCCGTTCCGTTGAAAGTCACTACCGTCTCGACCCCTTTCAGGGCCTGGTCCAGATTCAGATCGGTCACCTGGTCACCGGTGAGCTGGACCATCTCCCGTCCGGGGATGTGGATCCCGATAACGCTGACGCGGCCGTCGAAGGCGGTTTCGATGTCGAGGTAGGCTTTCATAAAATCCACGTCCAACGTCCAACGTCAAAAAGAAAGTGCACCGGTACACTGGTGCACATGTGCACTAAACACTACAATTCTCAATCCTCAATCCTCAATCCTCAATTCTTATGCACCGGTGCACCGGTGCACATGTGCACTATTTTCTACCTTCTCCCTCCCTTCCCAGGCTTTCCTTCCTCCCTCCCCCGGCGGAAGAAAAGTCGAACGGGAGTTCCCCGGAAACCGAAGGTTTCCCTTAAGGTTCGTTCGAGATAACGGGAATAATTCTCCTTTATGTCCCCGGGCCGGCTGGTGAAAATGACAAAAGCCGGAGGATGGACTCCAACCTGGGTGGCGTAATAGACCCGGATCCTCCGACCCCGAACAACGGGGGGCTGGAATTTTTCCACGGCCCCGTGAATCACCTCGTTGAGCTGACTTGTCGGCACCTTTTTCCCTGACTCGGCAAAAACCCCTTCGATCCCTTCAAACACCTTTTCCACCCTTTGCCCGGTCAGGGCGGAGAGGGAAAGAATGGGAGCATGGGCAAAAAAGAACATCTTCTCCCTTATTTCCTTCGCCAGAGTGTCATAGGTCTTGTGATCCTTTTCGACGAGATCCCACTTGTTCAGGCAGACGACGAGACCTTTCCCCCGGTCGTGAACCAGGCCTGCGATCTTCAGGTCCTGGTCGACGAGACCTTCGTCGCTTCCCAGAAGCAGGAGGCTTACGTCGCATCTTTCCACAGCGCTCAAGGTTCTCAGGACACTGTAATGTTCCATTCCCCAGTGAACCTTGCTCTTCTTCCTGACCCCGGCCGTATCCACGAGGAGGTACCTTTTCTCTCCCCTTTCAAGGGCTGTGTCCACGGCATCCGCCGTGGTCCCGGGGACATCGGAAACCAGGACCCTTTCCTGTCCCAGGAGACGGTTCACAAGAGTTGATTTCCCTGTGTTGGGCCGCCCGATGACAGCGACCCGGATGTGATGGTCTTCTTCGGGTACAAGGTCCTTCTCGGGCAGGATCTTTAATAAGGCATCCAAAAGATCCGCGACGCCGTTTCCGTGCAAGGCGGAAATCGCGTGCACGTTGCCCATCCCGAGACGGAAAAACAAGGAGGCATCCAGTTCCCCTCCTTTTCCTTCTGACTTGTTGGCTGCCACCAGAAGGGGCTTGTCGCTTTTCCTCAAGACATCCGCGACTTCCTCGTCCACGCTGGTGATCCCCGTCTTCGTATCCAGGACCAGAATGAGGACATCAGCCTCCTCAATAGCCATGACAGCCTGTTTTTTTGTCAGGGAAAAAAGCCCCTCCTCGGCAAGGGGGTCAAGACCCCCGGTGTCGACGAGGGTGAATTCCTTTCCTGACCAGGAAGCCGCGCCGTAATTCCGGTCCCTCGTGACTCCGGCAACGTCCTCGACGATGGCCTGTCTCCGGCCGAGAATCCGGTTAAACAGGGTGGACTTACCCACATTCGGCCTGCCGACGATGGCAACCAGGGACATCCTAGAAATCTCCGGTGAGGTATTCGTGAAAAGAACCCTGGATTTTCTCAAAGGACATACCGGTCACCCTCCCGACAGCGGAAAAAGCCTCCGATCCACTTGCGATCTCGGAAACAAACCGGGGAATAAAACCTTCTCCAAACCTTTTTTCCAGCCAGTCCATGAAAAGAAGGCTTGTGGCATAGGCCCTCGATCTCTCCTCGTCTCCCATGATGATGAAGGATTCATCGAGAGACTCGAAGTCCACCCCGTACCCGTGGGCCAGGGCTTCCCTTATATACTGTCTGGTTATTCTGATCCTCTCTTCAGACGGCTCTTCCCCCACTTTCTGAGCAATCCCTTCATGCACCCAGCCGGGAATATCGTCAGAAATATGGTGAAGGAGAGCATGGACCATCTCGTGACGAACCGTCTCTACAAAACGCTCCCTGTCGCCGATTCCATCCCCCACATAGAGCCTGATTTGCCCGTCGTAAAGCCCCGTGACGAAGTGGTAGACGGGTTCCGATCGTTCCCCGAGGTCCCCCGTCAAAATGAGGACATCAACGGGATCTTCGGGAAAAATCCCGAGTGCGACGGTTAAGGCATCTATCTCGGTCTGGAGAACGGTGAGGATCTCCCCTTCAAACTCGAGTTTCCTCTCCCCACTGTAGAGAAGACGGAACCGGTCCCCTTCCTCGGCCGCCATCCCCTTCACCCGCAAAGCCCTTTCCTTCAAATGCTTGATGAAGGCATCCAGATCCGGCCTGTCAGGGAAGATTCCCCGAAGCTTTTCGGCATATTCAAGGGCCTGGCCGTACCGGGCGTTCCGGAAATGGAGGTTGGCCATGTAGTCGAGACTCTCGGGATTCTCCGGCCAGAAGGTCAGGGATTCCCCGAGAAGCGCAAATGCCTCTTTTTCCCCTTTTCCTCCCTCCACTGCCACCCGTCCCAGGGCGATGCTTAAGTTCCTTCTTATGATAGGGTTCCCGGGTTCCAGTTGGTCCGCAGTCCGCAGCGAGGCGACGGCAGGCTCGTTCTTTCCTTCAGCCAGTTCCTGAACACCTCTCGAATTGGCCTCGGCACCTTTCCCTTCGATCCGGTCCGGTACAATCAACTTCTTTACGGGGGTCTGAATGCTGCCGCCGTCAAGGAGGAGAAAACCAAGGACAATGGCAAATAAAACCACCAGAATGGCCAGGAAATTTCGCAAAAAAGCCTCCATATTTCAAGCAGAAAGGCCTGTTTTCTTAATCCTTAGTGTAAAGGTATGATCTGCTCCGGTCCCTTGATGATGATCTCGGGTCCGTTATACTCCTTGACTTTTCCCAGGACCAGGACCTCCCGCCCTACGAGATCGCCGGGGTCCAGCCCCAGATCACGGAAGCGGCGCTGCCCTTCCCGGAAAAGAACCGCTGTAAAATCGGTCCTGAAATCTTCCCCGAAATTCAGATGCCATGCGGTTCTTCCTTTGTGAAGGCGCAGAATACGCCCGCGAACGACGGCCCGGCTGCCGATTTTCTCCCCGGCGTTTTCATGGCTCACAGGATCAAAGGAAGCCCCGGAATATACCCCCCTTCGCGAAAGCAGGGCCGAGCCTGACGCCTGAAGGACCTCACCCGCAACCATCCTTCCGCAAGGGGGGATAAGCATCGGCAGGGCAAGCCCTTCACCGAGAAGGGTCTGATTGATGTTGAGACCTTCTTTATAAAGGACAGCAAGAGACCTCCCGTAATCGTCCCTTTCCTCGCAAAGAATAAGGTCCACCGGTTCCTTGACCAGTTCCAGGACTCTGCACCTTGCTCGTTCGGAGTATTCCTCCCCTTTTTCCGGGGCGTCAATACCAAGAAACCTGATCCTGTCGCCTCCCTCAACGATGACCGTGTCCCCGTCCACAACCTCCTGGACCATGACATTGAGGCGCGTCCTCCCCTCGGCCGAAGCCTGCGCCCCACTGAGAAACAAGGGAAAAAGGACCAGCACGATGGACAGGCGAAAACGGTGTGTTAATATCATGGTCCGGTCCTCTTTTATCGAAACGGCAACTTCTTTTCCGGAAAGGGTGGTTCCATGCGGATTCGGCGGATATTCTCCATTATCCTGTTTTTCCTTTTCCTTTTCCCTGGGACTGCCGCCTCATTGGACCCCGCAGTCCGGCCGGCCCTCCCGGAAACACTCCCAATGGAAAACATCCCTCCGGATTTCGTCCTCCTTGACGCGAAGGGGAACACCATTTACCCACCGAATCAGGCTGGCGGCCAGCCTGCAATCCTGTGGTTCTGGTCCATCTACGACGATTCCTGCGGTGAGGGGATCCTTTCCCTGCGAAGTGTCCAGGAAAGGTTCGGAGCAGAAAACCTCCTGGTTCTGGCGATCAACGTGGACACGCAGGCAGGCACCGACCGCATCCGCCGCTTTCTCGAAAGGTTCGAAAAATTCCGTGGGAAGATATCATATCCAGTCCTCTTTGACCAGAAACGGAAGGTCCTCGACACCATTGGTATTCCCCGTCCGCCCGCGGCGGTCCTTGTTGACAGGGGTGGGCGCATCACCGGTTTTTTCCCTCATTTCAATCCGGCCGATGAGGCCGAACTCTCAAGATCCATCCAGGAGATGCTGACAAAGGCCGAGGATCCTCAAGGAGACAAGCTCCCAAAGGATAATCGGAGCGAAATGGTCACCGTTACGGGGAAAGGCGCTCTTTGCGGATTTTTCGAATCGGGGGTCTGGAGGAAGGCATTTACCGGTAACAACGACATTCTGGTTGAACTGGACATGGCCCGGAACCTCGCGGAGCAGGACGCGTCCCGCCAGGTGATGGTCTCCGCCTTGGAAATGCTGGGGATCTCCCTTCTTTCAGAAAACCGGGAAAATGTCTGCGTGGACGAACAGGGGATCCATCTTGCCCGGGACCCCCTCAGCACCGAAGACCCTGTAGGCAACCTCATTGCCCAGGTTTCCTATCCTGACTATTTCCTGACGGTCAGTGAAGAGGAACGGATCATCGGCAACACGGTATACTCCACTCGAACCGTCCGGGTCCTTGTGGACAAGCTGGCGGTCTTTCTCCGGTCCCTGGGATACACGAGCGAACCCGAAAAGATCCGCCTTGTCTACGTCAACCTGGACCCCCTGGACCACAAGGAGTTCATCAGCGCCCTGCTCGCCCAGTCGTTGTTCATAAGTGCCTGCGAAGATCTCGAAATTTCTCCCGGACAAACCTTTCAGACATTTAAAATACATACCTTGCCGGAAAACCTGGCAAAGGAGATCGCATCCATGGATTTTAAAGGCCTCAAGGTGTTTGTTGAAGAGGTCACGTCCGAGTCTATGGAGATCGAGATCTGGAAGTGACAGCAGCCGTTGGGAAGGATCCTCCTTTTTCCCAAATAGCTGCTCCTGTAAAAGCTGCCTGAAAATCTGTTGCAAAGTGGCAACCCAGACCCTTTCCCCATTTTGGCCCAGGATTATTTCGCCTCCTTCGTTTTCCCCCGTTTTGCCGTCCCATCGCCTCTTCGATCCATCGCCCGGTCGCATCGCCATCCCCTTCCTGAAGTCCCCCCATCCCGCTTTATCTGGTAGTTAAACCGGGCAGATTCAAACCCGTTTGATGGGTTTAATCGTATCGTTCCCGCGTTCTATTTCTTCCAGAAAAGGTCCCCTTTGTGATATAAATATCCATCGGCAGATGTTCCTCTTTTTTGTTCCATTTTTCCACAGGAGGACCGCTTGATTCTGTTTGTCGACGTTAACAAGTGGTTCGGATCCCTCCACGTCCTCAATGAAGTAAACCTCCAGATCCGGCAGGGCGAAGTCGTTGTTATCTGCGGACCCAGCGGTTCC
>Ga0272443_10002097_pt1 | contig 26502 bp, 26 predicted proteins | sample SSMAcet12_FD_193581 | JGI IMG/M metagenome (GOLD analysis project Ga0272443, IMG submission 193581) | Marine sediment archaeal communities from Little Sippewissett salt marsh, Falmouth, MA, United States - SSM-Acet-12 | ecosystem: Environmental > Aquatic > Marine > Wetlands > Sediment ... | reverse complement strand
TTTGATAATTGCCATTCTTACCTCCTTACTCAGGCAATAAGGATCAAGCCTGGCTCTTACAGGGGCCTGGCCAGACCGGGCTTATAGCCGTACCGGGCGTCCGCGCGAAGCTCGAAAAGCCTCTCGATGCCCTTGGTGCCGGTGATGGTGGGATAGCCGTCCCCGGGCCGGGTGGCGAGGAAGGTCCACTCGTCCTCCATGACCCAGTCCCTGAGGTACTTGTCGACCTCGGTTTTTTCCTTCCGGTTGACCTGGGTGTAGGCTCTCCAGAAATCCCAGTCGTAATCGTAATAATAGGGAACCTGCCCCGGGAACCCGCCGTAGGGCACCTCGACGATGGCGTCGATGTACTGCATCGATATGGTGTTGTGCGTCGGCATCGCACGGAGTTCATCCTCGGTAACGATCTTTTCGCACTGGGCAATGGTGTACTTGGATGAAATGGCCTGCTCGTTGTCCGGCCCCCAGATCCCCTCGATGCGGGTCGTGCCCTTGTCCCCGACCCTCTGGGCCAGGACAATGGTCACCTCCGGAAGGATGGGCGGCACGAGGGCGACCTTGACGCCCTTTTTCCCCGTGTAGGCCGTGGACTCGCGGACTTTCTCCAGGTTGTTGGTCTGGTTGGATGTGTTGTCCCCGCCCTCGAAGGCGTGGGGACGCAGGCCCCATCCGTCGAAGGGATCCTCGATGACGGCAGCCCTTGCCGGAGCGATGGAGGGGTGGATCCAGGACCCATCGGCCTTCTTCCCGCGCAGTCCCATTTTTGCGAAAGTGTCATGCTCCATGATGTCTGTTCCCAGCTCGCACATCATGGGGGCAAAGGGCCACCCGTAACGCCCGGCCACGGTCCTGAGGCCGTATCCGTAGTTGGAATAATCCTCGATGTCCACGGTCCCGTCCTGGATTGAGCGCCGGACGCTGTAGGCCACCGGCTGAATGCCCTCCAGCCCGATGTAGGTGGTGTCGATCATCTTGACCAGTCCGGTCCCGCACCAGAATTCACAGATGGACGCTCCGCCGTTCATCGTGACGAAGAGGTTCCCGATGTCCTGCCGGATCACCTCTCTGGCCAGGGCGAAGGGCTTTTTGGTGTAGCTGAACCCACCGGGGCAGATGCAGCACCCGGGCTTGACGAACGTCTTGACCGCGTCCGAGAGGGACATGATCTTGTCTTTTCCCCTCATGAAGATGGGGATCGTCGCCTCTGACATAACCTGTTCTCCTTTCTTTCCAGAATCCGGGAAAAAACCTATTTCTTAAGTTCGATTTTCCGGTTCCAGGTAGCGCGGAGGATCCGGTCCATCCTTTCCCTGCTGTCCCTGGCATTTTCAAGGATGTCCGAGAAATGCCGGATTCCCGTCTTGATCTCCTCCTCGATCACCGCGAGAGTCTTCTCGTCCTTGACGGAGAGGATCTCCTTTTCCAGCGATTCGAGGGTTTCGGGCACCCTTTTCAGGGGGATCCGCATATCGTTGTAAGCCACGGCGACGATGGTCATGTCCCACGCGGCGGAGATGACTTTCTGCCAGGTCTCCAACGATTCCTTTGGTTCCACGTTCTCCGAAAACCTGAGGTCTTCCTCGGAGATACGGGCCCGTATGCGTTTTGCCTGCTCCATTTATGACACCTCCTTCCCTAAGATATTTCTTGTTTATTCCGATCGGCCCAGGCCGGATCATTCCTTCTTCCGGCGGTCTTCCACCCTGGCGCTCGCCGTCTTGCCCTCTCCCTTGGTCACCCTCGGGAGTTCGTCGGGCCCGATGAGGTCCACCACCTTGGGATTGACGTCGGTGACCGATTTCACAGCCTCTTTCATCTTCTGCTTGAGGCCCTGGATGAGGTTCTCATCGGCCAGATATCCCTTGTCCTTCAGCTCCACCCGAAGGGTGAAGAAATCCATCCCCCTCTGGTCCGTCTCGACGATGATGCGGAAATTGGCCCCCATCTCGGGGAAACGGGCCAGGGCCTCTTCCACCTGGCTCGGGAAGACGATGAGTCCGGAAATGGATACCGCGTCGTCTGACCGGCCCTTGATGGCTGCCATTCTGGGGTGGGTTCGTCCGCAGGAGCAGGGCTTCCAGGTCAGGGAGGCCAGGTCTCTGCTCCTGTAACGGATCAGGGGTGTCCCGTCGTTGACCAGGTTGGTCCAGACCATTTCCCCGTCCTCTCCGTCCCCGACCGGCATTCCCGTTTCAGGGTTGATGCACTCTACGAGGAGATGATCTGCCCAGGCGTGCATCCTCTGGGGTGTGGACTCGTTCCTCGCCTGGCACTCGCACGTCATTCCCGGCCCGAGGAACTCGGTCATTCCGAACTCGTCAAAGGCCTTCGTGCCGAAAAGCTCCTCGATCCTCATCCTGGTAGACCAGGCCCAGGGTTCGGCCCCGTGAAGGCTGAGGGAACAGGTGGAATCCCTGGAAAGGTCGAAGCCTTTCTCCTGGGCTTTTTGTCCAACGTAAAGGGCGAAGGACGGGGTTGCGCAAAATGCCTTGACGGGAAGATCCACGAGAATATCCACCATCCGGTCGGACTGACCGCCTGAAAGGGGGATGGGACAGGCCCCCATCCTCTGGGCGCCGTAATGGAAGCCGAACCCTCCGGTGGGGAGCCCGTATCCAAAGGAATTGAGGAAGATGTCGCCGGGCCTCACACCAATCATCCAGAGCTCGCGGGCGTTTCGGTCGGCCCAGAGATCGATGTCATGTTCCGACGCGAAGATAAGGACGGGTTTCCCGGTCGTGCCGGAAGTGCTGTGCATTTGCCTCATGTCCCCCACCGGTCCTGTCACGATCTTGGTGGGATAGCCTTCCCGGACCGTCTTTTTTTCCATGAACGGGACCTTGCTGATATCGTCAAGGGTTTTAATATCCCCGGGGTTGAACCCTGCTTCATCGTAGACCTTTCTGAAGTAGGGGTTGTTGTCATAGACGTTCTGGACCTGTTTTTTGAGGCGATCTAACTGAAGCTCCCTGAGCTTCTCCACCGGCATGGTCTCGATATCTTCCTGGTAATAGGCGCTTTTCGGATCCGGAATTCTGGCCTTGATCTCCATCGCGTCCGACTCTCCTCCCTGTGTCTGATTTCCGGGTTGGTTATACGATATACTGTTTTACTGAGTGAATTAAGCTAATTTTTATAACACCGTTTTAACTTTGTCAAGAAAAAAGGCCGGTCTGCGAGACAAACCGCCCGTAAAAAGCGGCCGCCAGGTCCCCTGTCTGGAAGGAAAAGGTGCAAACACTTAATTTCCACGTCTTCAAAAGCATGGTATGCCCCTTTCCTCTCCTCGAAGAACCGGGAGGAACCTTTTGGAGCCGGGGTTGTATTTTGAAAAAGAGGGCAGGTTAACCTTTGTTCTATTATGGAAATTAAACAGGAAAGGATTTTGTTTGTAAAACGTTATTTTTAAAAAAGGGAAAGGGGACGGAACGAGGGAACGACTGGACGAGGGGACGACGGAACGGGGATTGTGGATTGAGGATTGAGAATGTGAGTGCACTTGTGCACAGGTGCACTGGTGCACAGGAATCAGTTCTTACCTTTGAACTTTGAACTCTGGACTCTGGTCCCTGGACTGTTTCTTAACGAGGGGACGAGGGGACGGGGATTGAGGATTGAGAATTGAGAATTGAAGATCGAAAGACCTTGGGGGAACTCTGGAAATTTCTCAATTCTCAATGCTCAATTCGAAATTCGTCTCTTTCCCGGTTCCCCCTTCCGTGGCAGCATTGAGTTGCCGTCTTGTCGCACCGTCGACCCATCGCCGGAACCCTCGCTCCTAGACCTTTATTATTTCCCTTTCCGTGATCGTCAGTCTCTCCGGCCCGGCCAGGGTCAGAAGGAAAGTATCCTCGATGCCCGTGATCCCCTTTCCGGGATGGAAGATCTTCGGTTCCACGGCAAACACCATACCGGCTTCAAGGACTTTTTCCTGGCGGGGAGCGAGAAACGGGTATTCGTCAACTTCCAGGCCCACGCCGTGGCCGACAAAGCGGACCTGTTCTCCCGGAGGGCCCATGAATCGGTCTTCCACCCCCAGCTCCCGGGCCTTTTCGACTCCGGCCTCGTAAAGCCTGCTCCACTTGATCCCGGGACGCGCCTGGGACAAAACCTGGTCCTGCACCGATAACGCATTTTCAAACCCCTCCACCAGCTCATCCTCCAGGTCCCCGATGACCATGAGCCTCGTCTGATCGAGGAGGTGCCCTCCAACACATCCGACGAAATCCACGCTGACCGGTTCGTCCCGTCGGATCTCCCTGAAGCCTGCACCCTGGGCCACGGAGGGGTTGACACCCATTCCGCCTGAAGGGGCATCAAGGTGGGACATGAGGGCCGAATCAGAGCCGGTGATGATGTGCCCGTAAAAGAGCTCCTGGTTATACCCTCTCATCCGGAGGATTCCCTGGTGGCCGAGTTCCCTTGCCCTTTTTTCCAGGAGGCAGGCAAGATCAATCTCCCTCATGCCTTCGGCGAGGACCTCGCGGGCGGTGTCCATGACCATCCCCACCTGGACGCCGGCGGCCCGTATTCTCTCGATCTCATAAGAGGATTTTACGGCTCGAACCTCTCTGACCAGCGCCCCAAGATCGCGCCACTGGGCATCCGGAAAGAGGGCAGCGAACCGCGTGAACAACGCCGCCGGGATGACGTCCAGTTCCAGTCCGAGGATGTCGGCCTTGCCGCCGAGGGCCAGGGGAACCTCCTTCAGGCTCCCGAAAGGGACCACGTCGATCGCTGTCTCTCTCTTTGCCCTTTCGACGCTTCGCCGACAAAGAAGCCGGGGATCTCCCCCGGCGGGAATAATGAGGACCCCGTCCTGGACAGTCCCGGAGAAATAGAACCGGTCAACAAGCTGAAGCAGGAGGGCAGCCTCAATGCCCTCGCTCTGAAGGAGGGACTGAAACCGAGAGATCCGGCTCTGGATCTCGGACTCCGGGACTGTATGATAGGCGAATGCTAATTCTTCAAAATTTCCCATTATCGATCCCCGCTGAAGGATTCCACCGTTCGTGCGTGCGTAGGTGTGTATGGGCGTAAGGACGAAAAAACCTGGCGCCGGACCGCCTCCACGTCCTCACGCACATACGACATTTACGGGAGCTCGATCTCGATCGCCCCGATATCCCCAAAACCGTTCACAGGGCGCGTCTGGCCCAGCTGGTCGGTGTCCGGGGGAACCACGAAGACGCTTTCAACTTCCACGTTCTCGCCATCGGCAAAGGGTTGGACCCAGAAATCGTCGGCGAGCTTTTCCGTTCCGAGATAGGGTCCCGGGCTTTCGGCGATGGCGGCGTCCAGATCTTGCCAGAAGGCGATCCATTCAGCATTTTCAGGCTCTGAGGGCCAGGTTTCCGCCGGGCCGTGGAAGGTGACCTCCGAAAGGTTCTGAGTGCCGAAAACGGCGCTGTAGTCACGTCCGTACCGGGAGTCAATCTCTTCGAGGACAAGGTTAAGAAAACCTGCACCCTCTCCGAAGGGGGAAGTGGTGTCAAACCCCGCCAGCACATAGGAGACGGAATAACCCGAAGCGGGTATTGCGTCCACCGCGTTTCCGGTGGGGGGATACCAGAGGACCGCTGGCTCACCTTCGTCCACCCCGGCTGAAAGGATGGTCGGGTGAAGTTGTGGATCTTCCACCAGGAGAACATCAGCGACATCCACCCCGTCCATATCACCCGCCTTGGGCCAGTGCTTCCGGCTCATGTATTCTGACCACCAGGGCACCGGCACCAGGATGTAATCAAAATTCAGGTCCCCGATAAGATTGTAGCCCAGGCTGAAAAAATTTATGAGGGAACCCGAGAACAGGTCTCCGGGAACCCCGTCGACCGAGTTGCCGGCGATGATGGAGTGCTGGATCTGCATTTTTTCCACCACGTGGGCATCGCCGATAGTGGCTCCGACACCCCCGCCTCCCATGTTTGGTTTCCCGTTAAAGAAAGTGAAGGCCAATGCGTTCACCTGGTTCTCCGCGATTGTGCACCCCTCCATCTTGAGGTCGCCGTTGGACATGTAAAAACCACCGCCGCGGTAGTACCACTGATAGACTTCGGGCAGATCGGCGTTGTCCTCAACGAGGTTCCGGGCCAAAGTGCAATTTACGAGGGCAATGATCTTCCTGTTTCCCCTTCCCCCTCCGTCGCTGTAAACGCCTCCGCCGTAAGCATGCTGACCGGCAATGCGGTTTCCCGTTACGGCGCATCTTGTCAGGCTCGAGTGCTGGGACGAATCCCGGCCTCCCACGGAGTAGACACCGCCCCCGGCAGCCCCGTACCCTTTTACCGAGTTGCCGGAGACAACACAGTCCTCGAGGATGATCACGTCTCCGTAGATGCCTCCTCCGAATGCCCCCCTGTCCCGGCTGCCTTCCGCCTCACCTGCAGCCCGGCTGCCGCTGATCTCGCAATGAACCAGCCGGGCCACGCCCCAGACGGCTACTCCGCCGCCGCGGGCGAGGGTGTACGGCTGATCCCCAGCCGTCAATGCCACCGCGCTGGAGACGCCGGAAGAGATGTTGACGTTTTCCATGGTCAGATCTCCGTAGACAGCCAAAACCCTCGCCGGATTTTCCTCGCCCCCGGCCCAGTCGAGGGTTATCCCGTCCTGAAGCCCCGATGCGTCGATGACGAGGTTCTTCCTGGCGTAGAGTGCTGATGGGCCGTAATCTCTCTCAATAAAACCAAAAGCCGGGCTGAACACCTCGCCCCGGAGGGTCGAATGCCATGCCCCGACGTTCTCCAGGTCAATGATCCCTCCGTTAAGGGCGGGATCGAAGGTTATCCTTTCCCCCGGTTCCGCCCGGTCGATGGCGTCGCGAAGGGTCACCGTCCCTGCCGTGGCCGGATTCACGGTGTCCTCAAGGGAGTTTACGACAATACCTGAACCGTCCGAGCCCGATGACCCGTCCCAGATACAGCCATTGAGAAGCGCAACGGCCATGACAGCCGCAGCCATTATCCGGAAAACCCCGACTTTTGTTTCCATGATTCCCTCCACTGGACCCCCTTCATCCATTTCGAGGCGCACCCCAAACCAGGAAAACCCGTTCAACGTTAAACGGCTTTTCCTCTGGACTCTGGTCTCTGGACTCTGGACTTTATTCGAACCCGATCCATTTCACCCTGCCCTCCTTCCGCGGAGGGACAGGGGGCTCTTTCGCCGGGTACCCCACGGGAACGAAAGCCATGAGGTCCAGGCCCTTGACCCCCAGGATCCTGTCCACGTCCCCACGGAGCTGGACCGGAGCCGTCATCCAGCAGGAACCCAGGCCCTCGTATGCAGCCGCCAGCAGGGCGTTCTCGATGGCGGCGGATACCGTCTGGGTATCCACGAATGTCCCTTCCTCCGAGGGCTGGGCGTAGAAAACCAGAAGCACAGGAGCCCCGCCTAAATTCCGGAAAAAATTCCGGGTAAAGGCGACGATCCTATCGTCATAGAGTTCCTTCAGGCTCTTTTCCAGGAAAGAAAAGGATCGGTCCGCTACAGCGACGAGTTCCTCCTTCCTGTCTCCGGTCACCACAAAAATGCGATAGTTCTGCCGGTTCTTCCCCGATGGAGCCCACAAAGCGGCCTCAACGATCCTTTCCAGGGCATCTTTCGGGACCGGTTCGGAAGAAAAGCTTCGACAGCTCCTCCTTTTCCGGATCACATCGTAAAAATCCAAAGCAGCCTCCTGGGGAAAATTTCAGATACCAGACTCCAGATTCCATACTCCAAAAAATGGAACAACACCGAGCCCCCTCATGGTGCCCGGAGACTCCTTTTCACCTCCCGGATCCAGTCGGAGGGAAGGCCGGCAAAGAATTTCACCCTTTTTTCGAAAGCGGCCGGGAATTGGGCCGGGGAGCAGATCTCCTGGATTAATCCGGCTTCATAAGCCTCCTGAGCCCCGACCCTCGCGGAGGAAAAGACCCAGCCGCGGGTGCGCCGCGGGCCAACCAGGCGAGACAGCCTCTGGGTCCCCCCGAACCCCGTGATGATCCCGAGGTCGGCCCCCGGATGGCCGAAGACCGAAGAGGAAGAGGCAAGGCGCCAGTCGGCCCCGAGGGCAAGGTCCAGCCCTCCCCCGAGGCAGAAACCGTTGATCCCCACGACCACGGGGATGGGACTCCTCTCGAGAATGCGGATCAGCCCGTTGGCAAGCCCGGAGAGGACCCTGGCCGATGGGGGAGTCACCCGGGCCATCTCGTTAAGGTCGGACCCCACCGCAAAGGACTTTCCTTCTCCTGAAAGCCCCAGGCAACGGCAGCCGCTGGTTAAAACCCTCTCCACCTCCACCCGCAGGGATTCGAGGGTCCCGGCTCCCAGCCTGCTTAACCCGTCGCGGGAGGAAAGGTGCAAGACAGCCCACTCTTCCCCCCTGATGGTCCTTACCCGGGTCCCCGCCATGCCGGGATCATCTCCCGGACAGGAACCGGAGTCATCTTTCGATCCCAATCCTTCCCCCCACCCCTTCATGAAAATAGTGCCTGACCTCCCTCATCTCGGTCACCAGGTCCGCCTTTTCCATGACCTCCCTGGGGGCTCCCCTTCCCGTCAGAATCAGTTCGACGCCTTGGGGCCTGGCCTCCATGATCCTCAGCACATCCTGAACCTTCAACAGGTCCAGGGAGCAGGCCGCGAGGATCTCGTCCAGGACCATGACATCCCACCTTGAGCTGACGATCTCGCGCATGGATTCGGCCAGGGCATAAGAGGCCAGCACCGCGTCCCGGGGAGATACATCGGATGGGGAAAAGACGCCCCCACGTCCCATGGGCCGGATCTCGAGTTCCGGGGCGAGCCTTTCAGCCCCTCTCAGCTCCCCGGTGGCATCCGGCCCCTTGAGAAACTGAACGACAAGGACCCTCAGACCGCTGCCCACTGCCCGTAAAGCGAGGCCGAGGGCGGCGGTGGTCTTGCCCTTGCCGCTGCCGGTGTAGACGTGGGTGTAGCCTTTGCCGAGGGAACCGCTCATCGGGTCTCCTGATCGCCGGTCAGGGAGTATGGGAGTGATGTGTAAGGGAAAAGAACCCAAAAGCCCCTTTACCCATTACACCTTACTCGAACACCGGTTTCCTTTTTTCGAGGAATGCGCTGATCCCCTCCTTCGCGTCGGACAGGCAGAAACAATAGCAAAAGGCCTCCCTTTCGAGGGCGAGCCCCGCTTCCAGGCTGGCGTCCATTCCCCGGTTTATGGTGGACTTGGCAAGGGCAAGGGACACCCGGGATTTCGCGCTCATGGCGCGGGCGAACTCCATGACTTTGGGGAAAAACCCGTCACGAGGATATACCGCCTGGACCAGGCCCCACGACAGGGCTTCGGGGGCGTCCAGGATCCGGCCCGAAAAAACCATCTCCTTGGCCCTCCCCAGACCCACAGTGCGGGGGAGCCGGATCGTGCCCCCGAGGCCGGGAATGATCCCGAGGTTCGTCTCGGGGAGGCCCAGCCGGGAATCCTCGGAAGCCAGGATGAGATCGCAGGAAAGAGCCAGCTCCAGCCCTCCTCCGAGGGCATTCCCGGCAACCGCCGCGATAACCGGCTGGTGCAGAGCTTCGAGACGTACGAAGGTGTCCTGGGCAGCCGTGAGAAAATCTCTTATCCCCGACGACCGGATCCTGACAAGCTCGCCCAGGTCGTCCCCGGCGCAAAAATCGGCCCCCCCCTCACCCCGGATCACCAGGACCCGGACCTCCTGCCTCTTTTCAACTTCCGACACAGCCCCGGCCAGCTGGCCAAACATGGCCTGGGTCATGGAGTTTCGCTTTTCGGGGCGCGAGATCGTAATAATGCCGATCCCGTCCTGGATCTCGAACCTGACTTCGCCGGTGCTCATTTGGATGCTCCTTGTGTAATTGCGACCGGAAGACAAAACGACTGGACGACTGGGCGAAAAAAACCTCCTTTTGCTTCGGTTCTTCGTTTGGTCGTCAAGTCGTCCCGTCGTAAGGGCGGCATGCGGCCGCCCTACTCCACATCATCCACGGCATGGATATCAAAACCCAGGTCCTTCAGGGTTTCCACGACGCTGTCCATCTCCGACTCGTCCAGGTGAAGGATCACGGTCTGGCGGCCGGGGTGGGGGCTTTCGACAGACAGGAGGCTTTTGATGAATTTCCCGGCGCCCTTCACGGTTTTGACGATATCCACGAGGAGTTCCCCTCGCCCGCTTTCCATCTCGAGGGTTATGCGTTTCCCCGGGGTGTCCATCCCGAGGATCCTCATGAGGATCTGGAACATGTCATCGTTGGTGAGCATTCCCAGGAGCCTGCCCTCCTCCACCACGGGCACGGCGCCGATCCTTTTCTCCTGCATGATCCTGGCTACGTCCTCGACATGGTCCTCGGGCCCGCAGGTTATCACCTTCTTTTTCATCACGTCACTGATCCGCATCTTCGAGAGCACGTAATGGATCTCATGGATGGAAAGGTCGGTGGCCTTGGAAGGGCCGGCGTCCCGGAGAGTGGTAAGGCTCACGATGCCGACCAGTTTCCCGTTTTCCACCACCAGAATATGCCGGAGACCCTGCTCCTGCATGGTCTTTCTGACATCGATGAGCATATCGTCCGGGTGTGCCGTTACCACGTTCCGGGTCATGTAATCCTTGGCAAGCATGGGACCCTCCTAAAAGCGAAGTTTAACGTCTAACGTCCAACGTCTAACGTGAGTAAAGCAGTCCAGAATCCAGAAACCAAATCCAGGAGCCCAGAGGGAACGCCGTAAATTTCGAATTGAGCATTGAGGATTGAAAACAGGACCCGTCCTGGCAGGTGCCCCTGATCTTCAATTCTCAGTCCTTGATTCTCAATTCTAAATTCTCAATTTTAAATCCGAATGCATCTGCACAATGATCCTTATCAGTCCCCTTCCGGCCATGTCAACGACAGCCTGCCAGGTGAAAGGGGCACCAGGCCCTTTGGCATGTCCCGACCGGGAGACCGGATTCGAGTCAGCCCCTTAAAACCACTTTAATTCTCTGAATCAAAAACCCAAACACGGTTTTTAAACTCTGGCTTCCCCTTGACAGTGCAGCTTTAATTAGCGTAACTGTATTGAACTTTTTTGTCCATTTCAAATCAAACACTGTTCTAATGCTTTTCCGGCCCCTCGAAGGCAGCCCGGGAGAAGGACGCCTTGCCTATCCTCGAGTTCAGAAATATCTACCTTCACTTCGGAGGGATCATGGCCTTGAACGGCGTGACCTTCGATGTCCGGGAAGGGGAGATATTCTCCATCATAGGTCCCAATGGAGCGGGAAAAACCAGCATCTTAAACTGCATATCGGGGCTCTATCATCCGGACCGCGGCCAGATCCTCTTTAATGGCAAGGAGATCTCCACACTTTCCCCATACAGGCGGGCTCAACTCGGGCTTGCCCGCAGTTTCCAGAACATCGAGCTTTTCCGAGGGATGACCGTCATCGACAACCTCATGCTGGGCCGGCATCTCCACATGCGCACCAACCTTCTCACCGGAGGGCTGTGGTTCGGAAAGGCCCGCGGGGAGGAGATAAGCCATCGGGAAGTGGTGGAGGAGATCATTGATTTTCTCGAGATCCAGGACATCCGCAAAAAGGTGGTCGGGACCCTCGCCTATGGGCTCCAGAAAAGGGTGGAACTTGGAAGGGCCCTGGCTCTGGATCCGAAAATTCTCCTCCTCGATGAGCCAATGGCGGGCATGAACGTGGAGGAGACCGAAGATATGGCCCGTTTCATCCTCGACATCAACGAAGAGCGGGACGTGACGGTGATCCTCATCGAACACGACATGGGTGTCGTCATGGACCTTAGCGACCGGATATGCGCCCTGGACTTCGGAGAACGGATATCCCTCGGCAAGCCGGATGAAATCCAGGAAGACCCAAAAGTCGTCGCCGCCTATCTGGGGGAGGAAGATTCCTTTTAGATGCGAGATCGTCCGACTGTGGGAGAAAGAAAAAACACGACTATGCGATCCTGCGAAAAAACCAGCCTGAACCTCTATCTCCTGGTTGCCCCGGCGTTCAGTCGCGGTGTTGTCATATCGTTTTTCATCCGGTTGTTCCGTCGTCCCATCGCGCCTTCGTCCTTTCGTCCTTTCCTTCTGTCCTTCCTTCGTCCAGTCGCGTCTTCATCTTTTCGTCTGCTCGCCCTGCCGTTCCTTCGTCCTGTCGCCCCGTCGTCTTGTCGTCCCGTCGTAAGCTGGACCTGCCGGAAGAGGAATCATTGATGTTCAGGAGAAAAAAGACAGGTCCAGCCGTGAACCTCGACGTGTCCTCCTCGGACACCCTGCCGAAGCTCCTCCTTCGCAACGCCCGGAAATTCGGGGACGGGAAAGTGGCCCTCCGGGAAAAGGAATTCGGCATCTGGCAGTCCTTCACCTGGCGGAATTATCTTGAACACGTGCGCCACTTCTGCCTGGGCCTTGTCAAGCTCGGCCTCGAACCGGAGGACAAGGTGGCCATCATCGGGGACAACCGCCCGGAATGGGTTTTCAGCGAACTGGCCGCCCAGTGCGCGGGTGCCGTTCCCCTGGGCATCTACCAGGATTCGACACCGAAAGAAGTCGGCTTTGTGATCGATCACTCGGACGCCAAGTTCGTCATCGCCGAGGACCAGGAACAGGTGGACAAGATCCTCGAACTTGTAGAGAGCATCCCCAAGGTCCGGAAGGTGATCTACACCGATCCGAAAGGGATGCGCGGCTACAAGGACGAGATCCTCATGGAATTTACCGAGGTGGAAGCCCTCGGGAGGGACGTGGACAACAGGAACCCGGACCTTTTCGGCGACATGGTTCAGGATACGAGAGGCGAGAACCTCGCCCTCATCGCATACACCTCCGGAACCACCGGATACCCCAAGGGCTCCATGCTGACCCACACCAACATGCTCAAGATGGCCGCCAACCTGAGCCGGGTCGACCCCAAGCTGGAGGATGATGAGTTCGTTTCTTTCCTTCCCCTGCCCTGGATCGGGGAACAGATGATGGGGGTCGCCTCGGCCCTCCTGGTGGGATACACCATCAATTTCCCCGAGGAACCGGAAACCGTAACGGAGAACCGCCGGGAGATCGCCCCGAACGTCATGTTTTCCCCTCCCATGATCTGGGAGAACCTGGCCGCTTCGATCCGGGTGAAGGTCATGGACGCCTCATGGCTCAAAAGGAAAGCTTTCGACATGGCCCTCCCTGTGGGCTACAAGATGGCGGACTGCAAATTCGAAAAACGCCGGCCCTCTCTCTTCCTGAAGGTCCGGTACTTCCTCGCACGGATTCTTGTTTTCAGAGCCCTGAAGGACCGCCTGGGTTTTTCCAACCTGCGTTCCGCCACCACGGGAGGCGCCGCTCTGGGACCCGATACCTTCCGGTTCTTCCACGGCCTGGGTGTGAACTTGAAGCAGATCTATGGCCAGACGGAGATCTCGGGGATCTCCTGCATCCATTACGACGGCGACATCAACTTCGATTCCGTCGGCAAACCGATCCCGGAAACGGAAATCATCATCTCCGACGAAGGGGAGATCCTCTCGCGCAGCCCAAGCGTCTTCAGGGGATATTACAAGAACGAGGAAGCGACCAGCAAAACCCTGAAGGAAGGATGGCTCTACTCGGGCGACGCGGGGATGTTCACCGAGGACGGCCACCTTGTGGTCATCGACCGCGTCAAGGACGTCATGAAGATGGCCGACGGAACAATGTTCAGCCCCCAGTTCATCGAGAACAAGCTCAAGTTCTCCCCGTATATCAAGGAGGCTGTCTGCATCGGGCACGAGCGGCCCTTCATCGCCACCATCATCAACATCGACATGCCCATCGTCGGGAAATGGGCGGAGAAGAACCGCATCGGATACACAACCTACACCGACCTTTCCTCCAAACCCGAGGTCTACGACCTGATCCAGGGCGAGGCGCTGAGGGTCAACAGGGACCTCGGGCGGATCAACCCCCTGTCCGTCATCCGGAAGTATGTCCTCCTCTACAAGGAACTGGACGCGGACGATGACGAACTGACGAGAACGAAAAAGGTCCGCAGGGGCTTCATCGGGGAACGCTACCGGGATGTCATCGAGGCCATGTATACCGACGCGCCGGACATCCCTATCGACACGACCATCAAATACCAGGACGGCCGGACAGCCCGGATCAAGACTACCGTGATCATCAGGGAACTGTCTGCCGCGGAAGGGGATTAAGATGCAGGAGTTCTGGTTTCTCCTTCAGCTGATCATCCAGGGACTCGCCATCGGCAGCGTCTATGCCCTTGTCGCCCTCGGGTTCGTTCTCATCTACAAGGCCTCCTCGGTGATCAACTTCGCCCAGGGGGAGCTCCTCATGGTCGGGGCCTATATCTGTCTCGCCCTCCTGGCCACCTACCAGGTCCCCTTCTGGGCGGGATTTATCCTCACCATGGCCTTTTCGGTTGTCCTGGCCCTCTGTGTTGAACGGTTCATCCTTCGCCCCATGATCGGGGAACCCATCATCTCCATCATCATGATCACCATCGGCCTCTCCCTCGTCCTCAAATCCATCATCGCCGCCATCTGGGGTACCCAGATCAGGGTCTTTCCGGCAATCTTTCCACAAAACCCGGTCCAGGTGGGCAAGATAATGGTCTCGCAGGTTTACATCTACACCTTTCTGGCCTCGATGGTTTTTCTCATCCTCTTTGCTCTCTTCTTCAAATACTCCCGCATGGGGATCGCCATGCGGGCCACCGCCAACAGCAACCAGGTGGCCCTCTCCATGGGAATCAGCGTGAAAAAGGTCTTTGCCGTTTCCTGGTGCGTGGCAGCGGTGGTCTCCGCGGTTGGGGGGATCCTGATCGGCAACATCAACGGGGTGAACATCAGCCTCTCCAACGTGGGCCTGAAGGTGTTCCCCGCGGTTATCCTGGGAGGGCTCGACAGCATCCCGGGCGCCGTCCTCGGGGGGCTAATAATCGGGATCCTTGAAAACCTTTCCGGTGGTTACCTGGACCATTTTTTCGGCGGAGGGGTCAAGGAAGTGGCTCCCTTCGTCATCCTCGTCATCATCCTCATGATCAAGCCTTACGGCCTGTTCGGCACGGAAGAGATCGAGAGGGTCTAGGCAATGTCGATGCTGCCGAGCGGAATATTCCACGAGACCTACAAGGAAGACATGGCGGTCTTCCAGACGCCCTTCATCAAGTTCTGGATGGCCCTCTTTTTCCTATTTCTGCTGGTTTTTCCCTGGATCAGCAGACCCCTCAATGCGGCCCTGCACACAAACACCCTTTATCTTATGAACCTTATCGGGATCTATATCATCGGGGCGCACGGACTGAACATCCTCACCGGCTTTACCGGCCAGATCTCCCTGGGCCACGGAGCGTTCATGGGTGTGGGCGCCTACGCCTCGGCTATCCTCACCGTGAAAGCGGGGGTCCCCTTCTGGATCGCACTCCCCCTCGCGGGCCTCATCACCGCCCTGGTGGGGATGGCCTTCGGCATCCCATCCCTTCGCCTGAAAGGACTTTATCTGGCCATCGCCACCCTGGCTGCCCAGTTCATCATCGGCTATGCCATGCGGAACTGGACTTCCCTTACAGGAGGGAGCGGCGGACTTGTGGTGAAGTCGCCCACCTTCTTCGGCATCGATCTGGACACCGACCGCTCCTATTATTATCTGATTTACGTGCTGGTCATTGCCGCAACCCTCTATACGAAAAACCTGACTCGCACCCGCCCCGGCCGAGCCTTTGTGGCCATCCGGGACCGTTATCTCGCCGCCGAGGTCATCGGCGTCAACGTCTGGCTCTACAGGATCCTCTCCTTTGGAGTTTCCTCCTTCATGGTCGGCGTGGCAGGAAGCCTCTGGGCCCATTACGTCCTTGTTGTCAGCGACGAGGCTTTCGGGATCTGGCTCTCGATCCAATACCTCGCCATGATCATCATCGGAGGCATGGGGAGCGTGCTGGGGGCTATTTACGGCGCCGTCTTCATGACCCTTCTGCCTATTCTCCTCCGGATCCCCGAACACATCCTGACGGAGATACACCCGGAGATTTTTGCCATTTTCCAGAGTACCACGGAGGGAGTCTTCGGCCTCATCATCATCCTTTTCCTCATTTTTGAGCCCGACGGCCTCGCGGCCCGGTGGCACACCATAAAAAACTACTGGAAGCTCTGGCCTTTCTCATATTAAAATGCCATTTTAATTTGTCTCTCACCTTGAGAGGCTTATTTGTCGGAAAAAGAAGCCAAGGGGGGCTTGTTTAAACTTTACCAAGGAGGATGGACATGAAATATGGAATTGCGAGGTTTAAAGGGACGGCCCTGGTCTTCGCAGCAGCGCTGCTTCTGACCATGGGGGTCGTGGGCTGCCAGAAAGCGGAGGAACCCGCCGAAGCTCCACCGGAGCCCATCAAGATCGGTGGGATCTTCGACACCACAGGACCCACCGCCGACGTAGGCCAGGATTACGCGGTCGGATGCATCGACGCGGCCGACTACATCAATGGGAACGGTGGGATCAACGGGCGCCCCGTCGAGCTTATCGCAAATGATTATGCCTACAAGATCGACAAGGCCGTCGAGCTCTACAAGACCTATAAGGACCAGGGCATCTTCGTGATCCAGGGCTGGGGAACCGGGGACACCAATGCTCTGAAGGAGCTGGTAAACAGGGACAAGATCGTCTACATTTCCGCATCGTACGATTCCAATATCAGCGACCCTGCCAAGACGCCCTACAATTTCTTCGGCAGCACCTCCTATGGGGATGCGATCCGCGGGGCCATGCAGTTCGTCGACGAAACCTGGACGGACACCACCCGCAGCCCCAAGGTTGTTTTCATCTACCCTGATCATCCATACGGCAAGAACCCCATCCCGGCAGGAAAGGCCATGGCCGAGGAGCTGAACTTCGAGATCGGCGAGGATCAGTTCGTGCCCCTCAACGCCACGGATGCCGTGAGCCAGCTCACTAACATGAAGAAGTTCAACCCCGACTGGGCCTGGATCGGCGGGACGGTGGGCAGCGCCGCGGTCATCATCAAGGACGCGGCGAAACTTGGCCTCGACACCAAATTCCTCATCAACGTCTGGGGCTTCGACGAAAACCTGGTGAAACTCACAGGCGACGCGGCCAAGGAGCGGGCCTACGGAATGGGCACCTTCGCCATGTGGGGAGCCGACGTCCCCGGGATGGAGGCACCCCTTGCCATGCACGAAAAGAAACACCCGAACGACACCCACACGGTCCATTACGTCCAGGGATGGACGTCCATGATGATCATGTGGGAAGGCCTGAAAAAAGCCGAAACCCTGGACGGTCCGGGACTCAAGGCGGCTATTGAGACCCTCAGGGACTTCGATAACGGAAGGCTGACAGCCCCCCTGACCTACACCCCCACGGACCACCGGCCCAACATGACCTTCAACATCAACAAGGTCGACTCTGGAGGCAACATCGTCCAGGTCAAAACAATGACCATCGAACGCAGACCGGAGTGGCTGGGACAGTAAAATTAGAGGAGCGCGGGAGAAAAAACCTCTCTCCCGCGCTCCTTCCGCGTATCGGCTTAAGGGAGTATGGGCGTAAAGGGGTGGAAAACCAGACCGCTCAAATACTTACCCGATGCCCTGAATGAGACACGCAGTGATGGAAAGAAAAAAATAAATGGCCCAACTTCCAGGGGAAAATAACCAGGCCCAGCCTCTTCTGGCCCTCAATAACGTCGAGGTGATTTACGATGACGTTATTTTAGTCCTCAAGGGCATGTCCCTCCAGGTCTTCGAGAGCCAGATCGTGGCCCTCCTTGGAGCCAACGGAGCCGGCAAATCCACCACCCTCAAGGCCATTTCCGGGCTCCTGAAAGGAGAGGAAGGCGAGGTGACCGACGGTTCCATCACCTTCAGGGGAAACCCCATCAACACCATGGATCCCGAAAAACGGGTCAAGATGGGGATCTTCCAGGTCATGGAGGGACGCCGGGTTTTCGATGATCTGAACGTGGATGAAAACCTCATCGCCGGCGCTCACACCCGGAAAAGCCGCAACGAGGTCAAGGGAGACATGGAACTGGTCTTCAATTACTTTCCAAGGCTAACTCAGAGGAGGCACACCCTTGCCGGGTATCTTTCCGGTGGGGAACAGCAGATGCTGGCTATCGGGAGAGCCCTGATGGCCCGTCCAAAGCTCATGCTCCTGGACGAACCCTCCCTCGGGCTGGCTCCTCTCCTGGTGCGGGAGATCTTCGACATCATCCACCGCATCAACAAGGAGGAAGGCACCACGATCCTCCTGGTCGAGCAGAACGCCCGGATCGCCCTTTCCATCGCCGACTACGGCTACATCATGGAAAACGGGAAGATCGTCATGGACGACCCCGTTGAAAAGCTCAAGGAAAACGAGGATGTCAAGGAATTCTACCTCGGACTTTCAAAGGTGGGCGGGAAGAAGTCCTACCGGGATGTGAAACACTATCGTCGAAGGAAAAGGTGGATAAGCTGATAAGTTACGTTAAACGTTGAAGCTTTAAAGATTCAGTCCAGAGTCCAGAGTCCAGAGAAAGTTCTTCCGTTGGAGGTTGGACGTCGGACTCAAATTCACCTTCCATCTTCCCAGTTCCGGGTTCCCCACTTACCCCTTACGTCCATACGCAATAAGCATCACGTCGCTTCCTTCGCGGATCACTTCGGCGGGGTGTAAAGGGAATGGCAGTAAGGACACTTCTCCGGGGTCTGCTTGATGATGTTCGTGCGGATGACCCTTCCGCACACCTGACAATAATGGACCAGCCTCGCATTCACCATGTAAAGCAGAACGACGCCGAGGATCAGAAGGGTCATGTTCACGTCCGAAGGGAAAAAGAGGTAGGTGGCCGCGGCCACGGCGAGGATAAAGACCCCTCCCACTTTCTTGTGATTCGCCCTTTTGTACTCCACGGGCTTCCGGTTGAACCAGTAAACGTACCCGAGGACAAGGGCCACCATGACCAGAACAAAAAGAACGGATTTTAAAGGGTTTGCTGCCAGCTGCTCCAAAGGATTATTCTCCTTTCAAAATTAAAGGATCTTCAAGGCTTTCATCAATATTCCCGGGCCTATCATGACCGCCGAAACGTTAAGGGCATCAAAGATGTCCGCGTCTGCCCACCCCATTTCCTTCAGCCTCCGGATGTCATCCTCGTTCATGGAACCCGGTTCCCTCAAAGCCTTGACCGCGAGGAGGAACAGGGCCTTGTCCTTTTCCTTCAGGTCGGTGGATTCAGGTTCGGTTCCCAAAAGTTCGATCTGTTCATCATCCAGCCCGAAGGACCGAAGGGCCTTCCTGGCAAATTCGAGGCAGGGAGCAAGGTCGAAAATGACGGCGGTGCTGTAACGGATGGAAGAGATGAGCTTCTGGCTGAGAGTCCGGTGCTCGTTGTAATAAATGAGGCAGGACGCCAACAGGGCCTGGAGCACAGGACTTGTGCTCGACGCGACAAGAGGCGGAGGGACCATCCCCAGCGAGGAGGAGAAACTGTCGTAAACCCTTTTCATTCCCCCGGCTGCTTCTTCCGGCGGCACTGTTTTTAGAAGCGACATCACAAGGCCCTCTTTTCTTCGAGAGATTTCTTACCGGATCTTGAGTTTAGAGCATTATACCTTAATACGAAATCTCCGAATTTCAAGGGCATGGATATTTTTTTCTCTGAAAGACAGTAGGAAAGTCGAGGAGCCAGAGTCCTGAGTCCAAAATCCAGAGAAAAGGAATGATTCCAGTGCACAAGTGCACAGGTGCACCGGTGCATTGTGAATGAGAATTGAGAATTAAGGATTGAGAATTTAAGATCAGAGCTATCTGCCGGGCCGGGTCCTGTTCTCAATTCTCAATGCTCAATTCGAAATTTAAGCCGTTCCCCCTGGACTCTGGACTATTTCTCCCACGTTAAACGTTCAACTATTTAAAATTCCCCCTGCCCTAATACTTGGATCGGATCCGGCAGTTCCGCTTGTCGATAACCAGGATGTCCAGGACCTCCTCACCGGAGGCATCCAGGACCTGAACCTCGAAAAAATACTCTCTATCGATGATCTCCCCTACCGTCATGTCCGTGCCCTTGAAATACTCGTTGACGAGGACGCGGACCTCATCGGTCGTCCGGACATTCTTTCCGGCCCCGTACCAGCCCCATTTCGGTCCGCGGCAGTATCCTCCATAAGGCCTCATGTCCCCTTGATTGCGCATGCCCGCCTGGGCCTGGCCTATGAACACCAGGGACAGGACCAGCAATCCTATGACAAACATGCTCTTTCTCATGGTAGCTGCTCCAGATGCGTCCATGGGGAGACCCCCATGGACGCATCATTAACCTGTATCAGTAACGCCCCCGCGGACAGTCCGTGGACCCGCGGGAAAAACCGCCTCGGGCACACTGTTTCCCGCCCCAATCAGCGAGGCCGTTATCGGCCGCGACCTTGTCGATGCTGGTCTGGATTTCGGCCATCTCCGCCCGCAGTTTCTCAACAACCTCCGGGTCCGGCTTCTCCTTTTTGTACTCCCGGCTCAGCTCAAGCTTCTTTGTCCAGAGCTGATCCCTCAAAGGGAGGGTTTCCTTTTTGAACTTTACCACCTTTTCGAGGTCCACATCGGCCGCGCCGTCGGCGCCCCGGCAGTTGAAACCTCTCTGGCCTCTTCCGTCATTCGCGCCGTCCCATCGCGCCAGGGCGTTGCCGGCAGCAAGGACGCTCAGACTAAGTACCAGTGCCACGATCATCAAACTTCTCTTCTTCATTTTTTACCTCCTTGGGGTTTTGAAGAGTTTGTGCTTGGCTACTTTCTAGCAAAACCCTTTGAAGGAAATTCGAAGAGAATATGAAAGATTGTGAAGAACCAAAGTGCACGAGTGCACCTGTGCACCAGTGCACTGCCACATTTTGGCTTCGCCTTCACTTTCCACCTTCCACTTTCCGCCTTCCATTCGTTTAACTCTCCCCCGGCAGCGTCACCTTCGCCCTCGTCCCTTTTCCGGCTTCACTCTCCACCTCGATCCGGCCCTGATGAGCGTCTACCAGCTCTTTTACGATGCTCAGGCCCAGGCCGAGCCCTCCCCCGGGTCCTTTGTAAAAACGTTCGAAAATATGAGGGAGGGCGTCCGGGGGGATACCTGCACCTTCGTCTGCAACTTCGATCAACGTCCCCTCTTCCCCCTGGGATGCCTTCAGGATCACGCTGCTTCCCGCCGGCGCCGCCCGGAGGGCGTTGCTGACCAGATTGATGACGATCTGGCTGAGCCTGTCCGGATCGGCCCATGCCGCCAGGTCGGGGCCGGCACCAGTTTCGATACGGACCCCTTTTTCCGCCGCCTTGACCTGGAACCGCTGAATGATCTCCCTGAAGAAGGGGCCCAGAAAAACTTTTTTCCGGGCCAGGGAAAGGGAACTCGCCTGGGCCTGGGTCAGGTCATCGATCCCGTCGAGGATGAAGGCGAGCCGCCCTGTTTCCTCGTGAAGGGATCTGACCTGATCCTCCCCGATGGGTTGGACACCGTCGAGCATGGCCTCGAGTTCGGCTCTTATGGCGGCAAGGGGGGTGCGCAGTTCGTGGGCGACATTGGAGATGAGCTTTCGCCGGAGACTTTCCTGCGTTTGAAGCCTGGCTGTCATCTCATTAAAAACGGAGGTCAGTTTCCCGATCTCGTCGGAACTGGTGACGGGAATCTTCTCGGCGAGGTCTCCTTCCGCAATGGCCTTCGCGCGCGAGGAGAGGGCCCTGATGGGGGCCGCAAGACGCCTGGAGGCCAGAAAACTTAATACCAGAACCAGCCCTCCCATGATCAGGAAAGAAAGAAGAAGCAATTTCCCCGATCTTTCCACGAAGACGGCGCTCCGGTCATGGCCGAAAAAACGAATGTTTACCGTGCCGATCCTTTCACCTCCAAGGAAAAGGGGGTACGGGATAAATTCCCCGGAGGGAGAAGCCCCTCCCCCGCCAAGGGAAATCACGCGGCGGCGCATGAGACGGGAGAGGCCCTCGACAGCCCGATCGGTGTCCATGAGTACGGACCCGCCCTCATCCAGAACCTGAATCTCCATTCCCAGCAGGAGGGCCTGCACCACGTTTTCGGAGAGGGAGGCCTGGTCCCACCCTGAATCGCGTTCCCAGGAGCCTTCCAGATTGGCGGTGACGATGAAGACATGGTCTAACTGTTCCGCATCGAGGAAGGACCTGAAATCCTGGAGCATCATGCCCCGCAGGAAAAAGGTGGCCGAAAGACCGACCGCGGAAACGAGGAGAAGAACCAGAAAAGATTTTCCCCAGAGAGATCTAAACATCCATCCTCCCGCCGAAACGGTAGCCGACCCCGTAAACGGTCTGGATGATTTCAGGGTTTTTCGGGTCCGATTCGATCTTCTTGCGGATGTTCTTCACGTGGGCGTCCACGGTCCGGTCATACCCCTCGAAGTGATAACCGAGAGCCTGCTCAATGAGTTCATCCCTGGAGAAAATCCGGCCGGGGCGTGAAGCAAGGGCGATAAGAATCCTGAACTCCGACGCCGTCAGGTCCACCGGTTTTCCCTCGAGGGTAACCTGGAAAGCCTGGCCGTCCAGGATGAGGCGCCCCCCCTCGAAACTCAGGGGCTTCCCTTCTTCCCCCCTGGAACCTGAAGACCTTTTCAGGACAGCCTGAACACGGAACATCAGTTCCCGCGGGCTGAAGGGCTTGACCACGTAATCATCCGCCCCCATCGCAAGACCGGCTACCCTTTCCTCCTCAGAGGATTTGGAAGTGACCATGATAACCGGCACATCCCCGAGTTCCTTGAGATCCTGGAAGAGTTCCTCCCCCGGGAGGTCGGGAAGCATGAGATCCAGGATCACCAGGTCGGGGAGGGCTGCCTGGGCTTCCTTTAACGCCTCCCGGCCGCTGGCAAAATGGCGGGCCCTATAACCAGCCCCTTCCGCGTAGGCCTTCACCACCCGGGCGATCTTGGAATCGTCTTCTACAATAAAAATTGTTTCCTGCAAGATCAGATTCCCCTTGCGGATTTTGGCGGAATCAAATGATTAATCATAACACAAAGGACCACATAGACGGCCCCCCACGGTCCATGGTTCCAGGTACAAAGTGCCAGCCGCCCGCCGGGGCAAAAATTCTCAAGAATATATGCTTTTTCCTGAATTTTACCGCCGCCCGCGACATTGCCGCGCGAGTTTCCCCGCCGCCCCGCAGTCCGAAACCCTCCGCTCCCAAGAAAAAACGACCCACCCCATGCATTTCCAGGGATCAAAGTTCCTCGTCCAGAGCGGTAATGAAATCCCGGATTCCGTCCCTGACCCTTCTATAATTGCACCAGAGCCTCTTCCTCGCCGGCGGCGCCCCTCGCGAGAAGCGGGGGATCCTGGAAGGAGCGGTGGACTTTTTTCCCATCACCAGGAAAGAATGGACACACCTCCCTGGCGCTGTCGCAGACAGTGACCACGAGATCGAAGTGGACATCCGGAAGCTCCATCAGGCTCTTTGACCTTTGCCGGGAAATATCCACCCCTATCTCGGCCATGGCTCTGACTGCCCATGGATCCAGTGTTCCGGGCTTCGTCCCGGCAGAGTAAGCCTCGAACCGGTCACCGAAAAGGTGACGAAGCCAACCTTCCGCCATCTGGCTTCGGCAGGAATTTCCGGTACAGATAAAAAGAACGCGTTTTTTGCGGTGCCCTCGCGAAGCAGATGGATATCCGGAAGAGAGGGTCATGGGAAATTCCTTATTGCCAACTCACGGCTTAATTTCCATTTTTTATGTACACACGCCGAAACGCAGACACGCACACACCAGATTGTCCTCCCCTACGGCTCGCACGTCATGTGACAGATCCCGGATGGCGTCTCCACCGCGAAGGGAAAGAATCTCTTCTTAAACCAGAGGGCCACGTTCACCAACGAAATGAGGACCGGCACTTCAACCAGGGGGCCGATCACGGCGGCGAAGGCCTGGCCCGAGTCAAGCCCGAAGACGGCCACTGCCACCGCTATGGCCAGCTCGAAGTTGTTGGAGGCCGCGGTGAAGGACAAAGTCGTGGACTGCTCGTAAGTTGCCCCGGCCTTCATTGAAAGCCAGAAGGAAACCAGGAACATCACGACGAAATAGATGACCAGGGGAACGGCGATCCGGAGGACGTCCAGGGGCAGCCTCACGATATATTCCCCCTTAAGGGAGAACATGATCAGGATGGTGAACAGCAGGGCGATCAGGGTGATGGGGTTGATCTTCGGGATGAACCCCTTCTCATAGCGCTCTTCCCCTACGGTCTTCAGTCCGATGAACCGGGACAGCATTCCGGCAATGAAGGGGATGCCGAGGTAGATGAAAACGCTCTCGGCGATCTGCCCGATGGAGATGTCCACCACCATACCCTCCAGGCCCAGCCAGCGGGGAAGAACGGTTATGAACACGAAGGCGTAAAAGGAGAAAAACAGGACCTGGAAGATGGAGTTAAACGCCACAAGCCCCGCGCAGTACTCCCGGTCGCCGCTGGCAAGGTCGTTCCAGACGATGACCATGGCGATGCAGCGGGCAAGCCCGATGAGGATCAGACCGACCATGTACTCCCGATGCCCCGAAAGAAAGGTGACGGCAAGGGCGAACATGAGGACAGGCCCGACGATCCAGTTCTGAACCAGGGAAAGAACAAGGACTTTCACATTTCGGAATACGAACCCGAGCTTTTCGTATTTCACCTTGGCCAGCGGCGGATACATCATCAGGATCAGCCCGATGGCAATGGGGATATTCGTGGTCCCGACGGAAAACCTGTTGACGACATTCCTGATCCCCGGATAAAAAAATCCGCCCCCGACCCCGGCCAGCATTGCCAGGAATATCCACAAGGTAAGGTATCTATCCAGGAAACCAAGTTTTCTGACTGTTGAACCCGTCATAACCGGAACCCTCCTTACGTTAACCCGGGCCATGTCCCGCGGAAGGGTTGACAAAATGGCCGGGCGCTGAGCGAGGAAATGAATTATTTTACCCTTTTCCGATTTTCCTTCGGTCGTTCTGTCGTCCTGTCGTCCAATCCACTCGTCCGTTCTTTTCGCCGCGTCGCCGAATCCTCCTTTCCGCCTTTTCGTTTCTCCGCAGCCCTCTGTGTTAAGCTTCCTGGTTCAAGAGCAGGTAACGCAGTGAACGCCCTTCGACTGAGCTCAGGGCAGGCCAAGGGGGCTCGCTGGGAAGCCGATCGGTTCGTTAAGGAACACCAAGGTATAGTCCAGAGTTATCCTCCTTTCCCAAGGATACGGAGGACAAAGAGTTCAGGATTCAGATAAAAACAAGAATTTCGAATTGAGGATTAAGGATTGAGAAAAATAAAGGAAACCCCGCAAGCGCCTTCGATTTTCAATACTCAATTCTCAATCTTCAATTCCCTGCTCTGAGCGGGCCTTCTTCGCGGCCCCATGTGACAGCCCCGAAGGCTAATAACGGCTGATCCTGAATGATACGGCCTGCATCGGCCAGAAACCCTTCCATGTTCTGTCCTCTCAGAAAATTTCAGAGAAAAAAGATCCTCAGTCCACGGCGGCCTGGCCGGAGATATTCTGGACAAGCCTTACAAGATCATCCTCCCCGATGATCCCCTCGTGCCGTAAGAAAAATTCTCCGTTAGGTTCATAAAACAGGATGGTCGGGACCAACCGGATCGAATACCTCCTCGTCAGGACGGGCTCGCCGTCGACGTTGATCCTTAAAATCCGGGCCTTGCCGTCGACAAGAGGCTCAACCCGGTCCAGTATGCGTTCCATTACCGCACAGGCGCTGCAGCCGTCCTTGGCGAACTCTGTCACCAGCATCTTTCCTTCCGCCGCGGCCAGGCTGCCCAGAGGGTCAGCGCTGTCCCGGTCGATGGGCAGATCGGAGGGTAGAGCCCCGGAGGAATCCCCTCCGATACTGCATCCCAGGGAAAGGATCAGAAGGAGAAGGGATCCATAGAGGGCAAAACGCCCGGAAGGAAAAAGGAAGAAAGATCTCATCTTATCAACTCCTTGATCTTATCCACGTCCGGCACTTTTCCTGTGACTTTCACCTCACCATCCACAGCCAGGGCCGGGGTGGACATCACCCCGAAATTCATGATCTCGGGGATGCTGGTGACCTTGACCATCTCGAATTCGATTCCCAGTTCATTAGCAGCCTGCTGAGTCCTTGTTGCCAATTCCGCGCACTTGGGGCACCCGGTGCCGAGGATTTGCAGCTTCTTCACTGTAACCTCCATTTTTCGGTTTGGGAGTGAGGGGGTAATGGGTATGGGAGAAAGCTCATTCTCCCATCACTCCGTCACCCTTTACCCTTCACTCAGGTGATCGCTCCGAAGATCAGGCCGCTCACGGTGGCCATGATCACCACCAGGATAACGAATACCACCGTTTTTTTTGTCCCCATGACGCTCCGGATGACCAGCATGTTGGGCAGCGAAAGCGCCGGTCCGGCAAGGAGAAGGGACAGTGCCGGCCCTTTCCCCATCCCTGCCCCGAGGAGCCCCTGCAGGATCGGGACTTCCGTCAGCGTGGCAAAGTACATGAACGCGCCGGCCACCGAGGC
>Ga0272443_10002096_pt1 | contig 26505 bp, 21 predicted proteins | sample SSMAcet12_FD_193581 | JGI IMG/M metagenome (GOLD analysis project Ga0272443, IMG submission 193581) | Marine sediment archaeal communities from Little Sippewissett salt marsh, Falmouth, MA, United States - SSM-Acet-12 | ecosystem: Environmental > Aquatic > Marine > Wetlands > Sediment ... | reverse complement strand
GATCAGCATTTTATGAATGTCCGTGTAGCCATCCATCATTTGATCTGAACCTGGTATGGGAATACCTGCAGAGACGAATTGTTTGAGTTCGGGGATCTTTGCTGATGCCTCTTCATCTGCACGAGAAATGAGTTCTATGGACGGTAGGGGAGATAAAGGCAAAAATTACTCTTTTTCTGAAAAAAAATATAAAGAACTTAAAAGTGATTCAATTTGATCCGGATGTTTTTTTGAAAGTTCAATTATATGATCAATATATTTTTGAATATCAGAAGATATTTTTTCTGATTCATCAAAAAATGAAAAACTAAAAGTACCATTTTTAAATATAATATCAACATTAAATAGTTTTGATATTTCAAGAAATTTAACTAAAGGAATTTGAGAACGACCAACTAACCAAGAAGAAATTAATGAGCTTGAAACATCTAACTTTTTAGATAATTCATTGTAACTTTTTACTAAATTTCTTTTTTTTAGTTCGTAAAAAAGATTATTCAATGAAGATAAAAAATTTATATTATTTTTCATATTTAATGCAAACATATTATATTTTAACTTGACAATTTAATTATGTTAAATATTTATCGGTCATGAAACTTGAATTATGTTTAAAAAATTAAATAAATATTTAAGTGTCAAGAATAATAAAACATGCAAGGAGAATAAGACTTATGAGCCATGCATTAGCAAAATTCAGTACTGAGATCTACTCAGGTAAACAAATTAAGAAAAAGTTAATTGATTATGATTACTTAAATCAAAGAAAACTATCTGAAATTATGGGTGTAAGTGAACAATTTATGACAAAAGTGTTGAATGAAAGCGTTAATGGAGAGCTTTTACGACTTAAAATAACACTTTATTTAAAGCAAATGGCGAATTAGGAGTACAATTATGATTGAATATGGACCGCATGGAGATCTTATTATTAAGGGAACAATGCTGCCTATACATCAATTATGGGAACATTTTGATAAATTTGAGCTTGTAAATGACATGTTAGAGGGAAAAATTTGGGGTGCAGAATGGAAAGAAGATACCTTAAATGAAAAGAAAATAGCTGATTTCTTAGGTGGATCAACACCAATTTCAGGAAAAGTGGTTGAAAATTACTTCAAATTGAAGGAATTTGAAAGGAAGGAAGATAATAAATACAATAAAATTCTGGAAAAAGTTGAATATTATGACAAAAAATTAGATAATTTAACGAAGATCATCCAGAGTTTGAATATATCAGTATTAAAACTATCAAAAGCACTATCTTCTGATCCATTTGTTGGGTTAAATGAGATTTCTGAGGCATTTAAGTTTAATGGAAGAACACTATATACACAAAAAACGCTTAGAAACAAGATAAAAGTTGAGAAATTTGGAAATGTAACAATTGGATACTTGGATATTTTGAATCTTCATATAGTATTGATGAAAAAAGGAAAATATTGGATAACACCGTTGGTTCATTGGGAAAACGAAAGAAGAAAAATTGATTATGATTACCTAGTGAAACTTAGATATAAAAATAGGCATGTTTATGATAAAAAATTCAGCTCTGAAAAAAAATAATATACATGGGCGTGAAAGGGCGTATTGGATAAAATATTAAATAAAATGCTAAAAAATACAAGAAAAGAGAAAAAAATTGAATATTTGTTTAATTACTATATAGATGTGTGTTAAGTGAAAAAACCGCAAAAACATGATTCCAATAAAACGAATCCAATGTCTGATAATGTATATTTTTTATTGGTACAAGGCATTGTGGAGAAAGAGTAATTGAGGTGGGATTTTGTGAGATTTACTTACCATATTTATGGTGATGTGTTTTGAAATATTATTGCGATCACTAAGACCTGTAATGATGTAAAAAACAGCTATATATATTTCATAATATATAGTACAATCGAGGTGATCAATGGATAATAAAGAAGTAAAAGAAGTTGAAGAGATCTCTCATGAGAAAAAGGTGGAATTATTATTAAAAAAGTATGAGAACTCAGATGTCGTGGTTGATATCATGCTCGCGTATGAACTGGGGAAGAAGATTGGCACTCACTAATTCACTATGGGGAGAAGTACTCGGACCAGGATCTTCACTGATGAGGAACTGAAAAAATTCTTTGCTGTTTTTAACCTTTCTAAAGAAAGCGATTGGTATTATTACCACGTTTTCCGGATCCAATACCTGACTGCTCTACGGATATCCGATATGATGAGGATACGGACAGAGGATGTACGATTTAAACACTTCATTATTAGAGAAAAGAAAACCAAAAGAAAACGACAAGTGTATCTCTGTGATGAAGCGTATCAACTGGCGCAGAATTTGGCACGGGTATCTGATCAGGAATTCCTTCTCACAAAAAAAGATGATTCATCATACCGGAGAGCAATAAAGATCTACTGCAAAAGAGCGAAGATAAATTCGGAGCGGATCAGTACACACTCTCTGAGAAAAACTATTGCGAATAAAGTTGCTATCCTCAAAGGGTATAAGGTGGCATCAAAACTGCTGAACCATAAACGAATGGAAACGACTGAATATTATCTGGATAATTCCCAGGAATCCCTGGAAAGCGCAATCAACGTTTTATCTGAATCATGATATTTCACAACAGCCAAAAAAAGAATTTCACAAGTTTATCCAATGAAATGCTAAGAAATAAAAGCATAAGCTTGAAAGCTAAAGGGCTTCTGGCACAACTTCTTTCTCATACTGAGAGCTGGAAAGTAACCATTAAATCATTATGCGCTTATAACAAAGAAGGGAGAGAAGCGATTGAAAATGCGATAAAAGAGTTGATGGCAGAGGGTTACATGATACAGAATAAGTTCAGAGATGACCTGGGCAAATTTGATGTAGAATACTTTGTGAGCGATAATAAGAGCGATCTCACCGACGCGGGTTTCCCGCAACGGATTATCCGCAGCGGGTTATCCGCAGCGGATAACCCGCTACGGTCTATTCATTATAATAAGAATATCAATCAAGAATATCAAATAAGAATACAATCATCATTAGAGAAATATTATTTTGAATTACAAGATGTGGGATTAAAGCTTTCTTATATTGAGGCATTGTTTACAATGATCGATGATGATGATTATGAATTTGTGTTTGAACGACTAGATGAGATATTAGAGAAATCAAAGCATGCTGATAAGAGAACTGCGTATGTTGCGACGTCATTAGAAAATTTGAAAGAGGAGATGAAGTCGAAAGATCACAAAAAGCAGAAAGAAGAAAGCAGAAAGAAGGAAGAGAAGAAGAGGAGAAGGGGAGAACAAGAGAAGAAGAGAGCGGAGATGATGCGGAGAGGTGAGAAGATCTATAAAACAATGAAGAAAGAGGATAGAGAAGCGGAGTGCGAAGAAATATTTGAGGAATTAAGCGAATTTGAGAAGAAGCGTTTGGAAATATTTGGAAAAGATGTGGAGATTTTACCAGAAACTTTGAAAAATAGCATTTATGTTAAGATATGCGAGAAGTTAGGTGACAAATACGCCTACGTAAGACTACGGCGTGATAAGGAAGGCTTGGAAGGTTGAAAAGTTGGAAATGTGGTTTTGGGTATCAGGTATTGGGCTTTGGGCATAGGGAGATCCTTCGACAGACTCAGGATGACATCCTTCGGCGAGCTCAGGATGACACACTTCGAGAACCTCAGTGTGACATGCTTCGACAAGCTCAGCATGACATGATTCGAGAACCTCAGTGTGACATAGATGTACAAAGTATGAAAAATAGGTTTATAAGTTGAAAATATACACGGAATGTTTAAGAAATTAAAAAAATTCACGGAAAACAACAAAATTCGACGTGAGAGAAAGAAAAAAAGTTAATGAATGATATAACATTAATAAAACAGGAGGAATTTAACCATGCAACGGATTTTTGACATGAGCAGGTATTATACGAGGTTGGGTTTTTCGAAATATAAGATCCATGAGAAGGGATGCGGGGTAGTTGCGTTGGCAGAATATTTAACTTTTTTGTCCGGTGAACTTGTTCATCCGGTAGAATTGAACCAAATCTTGGTAGAACACAGCGGATTTATGAACGGTGGAGAAATTTGGTGGCTGAGAGTTGCACAAATATTTGATCTTGGACATGATATTGAACTGTGGAATGAGCAGCGCGGACACATTGACATTAAGAAGAAGCTATTTCCAGCGATCATTTCGGTTGACGGGTTGGAGATTGAGGGATATCAGACGCATTTTGTGTTTGGGAAGGGATTGATACAGAGGAACGAGGATATTTTAATCAGCGATCCGTGGGATGAGGATATAAAGAGTGTGATGGGGTATTATAATAGGGGAAATATTCGGGAGAGTGTGTTTAGTTATATTAGGTTTACAAGTTAAAAAGTTAGAAGGTTTGAAGGTTGAGACCCTTCGACAGGCTCAGGGTGACATCCTTCGGCGAGCTCAGGGTGACACACTTCGAGAACCTCAGTGTGACATGCTTCGACAAGCTCAGTGTGTCATGCTTCGACAAGCTCAGCATGACAAGAACAACTTGGGAGATTTTTCGGTAGTCGGGATCGTAGAATTCGATCCGCCTTCATTTCATTTCAGTCTTCACTACGTTACGACTTGACAAGATGGCGTGACAAACAAGCTCAGCATGACACGTTGAACTACGGCGTGACAATCCGTCTTCGTACCTGAAGATACTGACGCGATAAGGAGGGATTTGACTTAAACGATAGATTAAAAAATTGACAGGAGGGGAAGGGATTTGATAAAAGACAGACAATAAAGATATCCGTGAATTGGACGGAAAACATGGAAAATATATGGAGTCTACAAAATATTACTTAATTTTTAGGCATAATCATGAATAAATCTGGTATAAAGGACAATTTCAGCAGAGGTAGTATAGGGGAATTTCTTAAAGATATCATAAAACCACAATCTAAAATCTCTTTTGTTTCTGCATATTTTACAATTTATGCATATGAAGCACTGAAAGAAGAACTAGAACAAATTGAACAATTGGATTTCCTGTTTGGGGAACCAACATTTATTTCACAGATAAATCCAAGTTCTGAAAAGAAGATGTACAAGATTGAAGATGATTCACTTGAGATTCCACTTGAAAAGAGGATCTCACAAAAGAAAATTGCATTAGAGTGTGCTAACTGGATTAGAAATAAAGTATCCATAAAATCAATGATCAAACCCAATTTCCTGCATGGAAAGATGTATCATGTGATCAATCATAACAAAAAAGAATCTGCAATTATTGGAAGTTCGAATTTTACAAAGAATGGACTTGGCTTTGGTTCAAAACCAAATATTGAACTAAATCTTGAATTAAATGATCGAAGAGATATTGAAGATCTACATACATGGTTCAAAGAAATATGGGAGTCTGAATTTACTGAAGATGTAAAACAACAAGTCCTGGATTATCTGCAGAAATTATATTCTGATAATTCGCCTGAATTTATTTATTATAAGACTCTTTATCATTTGTTTAAGCAATTCCTAGATGAGCAGTCAGAAGGTGGATTACTTAACGAGAGTGTTGGTTTCTTTGAGTCTGAAATTTGGAAAATGCTCTACGATTTTCAAAAAGATGGTGTCATTGGAGCAATAAATAAAATACTGCAATATAATGGTTGCATAATCGCTGATAGCGTGGGGCTGGGAAAAACTTTTGAAGCACTTGCCATAATAAAATATTTCCTGTTATTAAATTATAGAATATTGGTTCTCTGCCCAAAGAAATTAAGGGATAACTGGACGCAATTCCGCGCAGATGTTGATGCAAAGTATAACTTGCTTGCTTCTGATAAATTTGAATACACAGTTCTGTCTCATACTGATCTATCAAGACAAACTGGATTCTCAGATGGAAAGAATCTTGCAACTTTCAATTGGAGTAACTATGATTTGATAGTCATAGATGAGTCACATAATTTCAGAAATTATTCAACCGTAACTTATGCTGATGATGGTTCGTATAAACAAAGTAGATATAACAAATTACTTGATACTATGATAAAACAAGGTGTACAGACAAAAGTCCTGCTTCTTTCAGCGACTCCTGTAAATAATAATCTCAAGGATCTAAGAAATCAAATATATCTCATTACTGAAGAGAAGGAAAATGCCCTGGAACAATATACAGGCATAAGGAATATAGGTGAAACTTTACGCGTTGCCCAAACACAATTTGCAGAGTGGGTGAAAAAACGAAAAAAAGAGAAAATATCTAATACAGTCCTGTATGAGAAATTAGATTCGAGCTTTTTTAAACTGCTTGATGTGATTTCTATTGCACGATCCAGAAAGCATATTGAAGACTACTATAACATAAATGATGTAGGTAGTTTTCCTGAAAGGAAAAAACCGATTTCAATATACCCAGAGCTTGATCTTACAAAACAATTTCCGAGCTATGATGTATTAAACACTGAGATCATGAAATTCAAGTTATCATTATACAATCCATCAAAATTTATTAAGAAAGAATTTAGAGAAGAGTATCAGAAAAAAGCAAGCGGTCGGATGATGATTTTTGATCAGGAGACCAGAGAGCATTTCCTGATCGGCATGATGAGGGTTAATTTCCTCAAACGTTTGGAAAGCTCTATAGAATCCTATGAAATCTCGATGAAGCGAACACTTGATAAAATCGTTGATCTGATCAAAAAGATCGAAGACTTTAAAAATACAAATTCACCAGGAGATGATCTACAAACTGAACGTTTGATAACCCAAGATGAAATAGATGAAGATGACGACATCAAAGAAGCTTCTGATCTTTGGCAAGTAGGCACGAAACTAAAATTCGACCTCTCACACCTAAAAGTAGATAAATGGAAGAAGGAACTTGAACAAGATTATGAACAACTAAAAGGATTATATGAAGCTGCTAGATCTGTTACACCTGAAAGAGATGAAAAACTTAAAATCTTGAAAGATACAATTCGGAATAAAGTCGAAAATCCAATAAATATGTTACCCGGGTTGCTTGATGAAAATCCAGTTCCCAATAATAAAATCGCTATATTTACCGCTTTTGCTGATACAGCAGATTATCTTTATGAAAACCTTAAAGATTGGGTGCAGAATGAACTTGGACTACATATCGCTATGGTTACTGGGGGAAATTCTAACAACAAATCAACATTCAAACCTAAGGGATTTCATAAACAGACTAAATACAATAATATACTTACAAATTTTTCTCCACGCTCAAAAGATAGATATAAATTAATAGGCGATATGCCCCAGGATGGTGAAGTTGATATTCTTATTGCGACAGATTGTATATCGGAAGGACAAAACCTTCAGGACTGCGATTATCTTATCAACTATGATATACATTGGAATCCGGTAAGGATCATTCAAAGATTTGGTCGAATAGATAGACTAGAGAGTACCAATAAAGAAATCCAACTTGTGAATTTCTGGCCCACTGATAACCTCAATAAATATATAAATCTAACTGAAAGAGTGAAAGCGAGGATGGCTCTCGTGGACATCACTGCGACCGGTGAGGATAATGTACTTGACCTGAAGAAAAAGGAAGCAGAGGAAATACTCGTTGACGAATGGAGGTTCCGGGAAAAACAACTTCAAAAACTGAAAGATGAAGTCTTGGATCTCGAAGATATCGATGATAATGTTTCACTTACAGACTTCACTCTCGATGATTTTAGGATTGATTTATCTAATTTTATAAAGAATAATGAAAAGATTTTAGAAGATGCACCACTCGGTCTTTATGCTTTAACACCAAGCCCTGAAGGAAAATATAAGAATCTTTCTGATACTGAGAATCTATCTGATGCTGCAAGGAAAATAATCCTACCAGGTGTGATATTCTGCTTGCGTCAAAGAAATACAACAAGTGAAACTTCTGTTGTAAATCCTTTGAGTCCATATTTTCTTATTTACATACGCAATGATGGAGAAGTAAAGTTTAACTTTACCAATCCCAAACAAATACTTGAGATGTACAAATTACTTTGCATAGATAAAACTGAACCCTATGAAGAATTGTGTGATCTCTTCAACACTGAAACTGATAATGGAAACAATATGACCATGTATTCTGACCTCACAATTAAAGCCATAAAAGCAGTAATGAAAGTTTTCAGGAAGCGTAATGCACGAAGGTTAGGTGAGGATAGAAAGGCAATACTGCTTCCTGAGGATCAACAATCTGACAGCGCAAATGATTTCGAACTCATAACATGGCTTATAATTAAATAGGAGAGAAAATGGGAAATAACGCTCTGACTCAAATAAATAACATTCAGAGTATGATCTATTCAATAAGAAATGTTCAAGTTATACTCGATTTTGATCTTGCTCGGTTATATAATGTCGAAACAAGAAGATTGAATGAACAGGTGAAAAGAAATAAAGAAAGATTCCCGGAAAATTACATGTTTCAGCTTATAAAAACAGAATGGGACAACTTGAAGTCGCAATTTGCGATCTCAAGTTCTGAGCATGGAGGAAGAAGATACCTTCCTTATGCTTTTACCGAACAAGGTGTTGCCATGCTCTCTGCTGTTCTGAGAAGTGACTCTGCAGTTCAGGTCAGTATACGAATAATGGATGCCTTTGTAAAAATGAGACGATTCTTTCTTTCGAATGCCCCCCTCTTTGAACGCATCAGTACTGTTGAACGAAAGCAAATTGAATACCAGCAAGAGACCGATAAGAAATTCCAGGAAGTGTTTGATGCGATTGAAGCACGCGATATAAAACCCCAAAAAGGTATCTTTTTCGACGGACAGATATTCGATGCTCATATCTTTGTTTCTGAATTGATCAGATCAGCTAAAAAATCTATTATACTGATCGATAATTATATTGATGATTCGGTGCTGACATTATTAACTAAAAAGAGTAGGGATGTCTCAGTAAGAATTCTCACGAGTAGAATTACCAAACAGCTCGCCCTCGACGTAAAGAAATTTAATCAACAGTACGGAAAGCTGGGAATAAAGCAATTCTCAAAATCCCACGATAGATTTTTGATCATTGATAATATAGCCATATACCATATTGGTGCTTCTCTCAAAGACCTCGGAAATAAATGGTTCGCCTTTTCTAAATTCGATGAAAATATTTCAGACGTTCTAAAGGAAATTACTACCTTGAATGATTTATAGTGGAGGAGCTGCATGAAGCAAACCATTAAAACTGCAATCGAAACCTTTGATCCAGATAATTTCTATTTATCATCGCTAAACTTTTTTAATGTCTTGGGATACAGATCACAAAGGACCATGCTCCTTGATGATCCCACGTTCGAAGGATTTTGGGAACAATTTGATAAGTCCATTGATGAAATTGACACAGATAAAATCAAGAGAGAAGACTGGAAGGAAATACAATTCCTTTTTCAGCTCACTAACGATGAAATAATCGATACGGAACAAATATCTTTACTTAACTCTAAGATAGTTGATACTGAATCTGAGAGTTACCTGAACTCGTATTTGTTCATTGCACTGGCTTTAAAAAAAGATGAATACACAAAAACCGAACTGGTAACCATTACCAGACACATAAACAAGCAGTTCAAACAACCAGCACTCATTCTCTTTTATTATGATAAAAAGTTGTGTCTTTCTATAATCGATAGAAGGATGCACAAGAGAGCGCAGCATAAGGATGTGCTTGAAAAAGTAACACTCATCAAAGATATTAGAATTGATAAACCACATAGAGCACATGTTGAGATTTTGAATGACCTGGCACTTTACAATCTCATTGCTCATACTTTTGTCCAATTGCATAAGGAATTCAGAAGAGTACTTGATACGAAGCTTCTGAACAAAAAATTCTACATGGAAATTGCTAACTGGTATTTCCGTGCATTAAAAGTATGTAAATATCCTGACGAAATACAAGAACCTCATATGCTTGAGATCAGTCTGATACGGTTTATATCAAGAATGTTGTTCTCATGGTTTATGAAGGAAAAGGGACTGATTCCCCCGGAGATTTTCACTGAAAATTTTTATAATAGCGAATTACATCATATTGATCCAGAACAATCCACTTATTATAAAGCAGTGTTACAGAATCTCTTTTTTGCGACACTTAACTGCAGGATCGATGATAGAGATTACCTTCAAGAAACAAAAGGATTTTTAAATCCCCAACATACGGTATATACAAAATTTCGCTACAAAGATTATATTAAGAATCCAGGAAAATTTATTGAAATATTTTCAAAAACCCCTTTCCTCAATGGAGGTTTGTTTGAATGTCTGGACACCTTAAATGATAATAATCAAAAGGTATGTGTAGATTGTTTCACTAATAACACAACTAATCGAAAGAAATTAACCTTCCCTGATGAGCTATTCTTTACAAGTGCTACTCTGGATTTCTCAGAAGTTTATGATGATAAAAGAAAAGATCATGTACATGTATACAGTTTATTCGATATTCTCAATCAATACAAATTTACAATCGAGGAAAATACTCCAGTCGAACAGGAAATCGCACTTGATCCAGAACTTCTGGGACAGGTACTGGAAAACCTTCTCGCTTCTTATAATCCGGAAACAAAAGCTACTGCAAGAAAATCAACTGGATCTTATTACACTCCTCGTGAAATTGTAAACTATATGGTTGATGAGAGCTTGATTGCTTATCTTGAACAATATTTGAAAGATCATGATGATAACCTGAAAGAAATGGATTCACTTGATGAATTACTAAGAGATACCTTCGCATATACAGAAGAAAATCATCCATTTGATGAACATGAAGTTGAGATAATTGTCGATGCAATCCTTAACCTTAAGATGCTCGATCCAGCGTGTGGTTCAGGGGCATTTCCCATGGGGGTATTATTAAAAATGGTTTATGTCTTGGAAAGGATTGATCCTGATAATAGGATCTGGAAGGAAAGACTTTTTCGGATGGTTCCTGATGAACTCAAATCTCATATCATAGTGCATACAGATAATTTCACACGAAAACTTGGACTGATATGGAATTCCATTTATGGTGTTGATATACAGCCAATTGCGGTGCAGCTCAGCAAGCTTCGTTTCTTTATCTCTTTGATCGTTGAACAAAAGGTAGATTGGAACAATCCTGACAATTTTGGGATAATCCCTTTACCAAACCTCGAAACCAAGTTCGTGGCTGCAAATACACTTATTGGAATAAAAAGACCCGAACAGACTAAATCTGGAGAAAACCAACGAATAGAAAAAGAAAAGGAAATCAAGGACAATAGGTTGAAATATTTTAATGCGGATACCAGGAATAAGAAACTCGAATTACGAAATAAAGACAGAGAACTAAGAAAAGAGCTTTCACAGATATTAAAACGTCTTGGTTATCCAGATGACACCTCGGAAAAAATTGTTCAATGGGATCCATTTAATGTAAACCATTACTCGGAATGGTTTGATCCAGAATATATGTTTATGGTTTCAGATGGTTTTGATGTTGTTTTAGGAAATCCTCCATATGGCTTATTAAATAAAAGACAAAATCGTTCGTTTGGTCATATAGCTTCACCTGAACAATTAGATTATTACCGTAACTATCCTAAATATAAATATGCAAAAGGGGGAATCATAAATGTATTTCGTTTATTTATTTTAAAAAGCATTGAACTTTTAAAAAGAAATGGAATTTTTTCAGAAATATTTCCTTTAGCCTTTGTTGGAGATATATCATCTAACAAGCTAAGAAAGTATTTATTGGAAAATTATACATTATTAAGTATTGAAGCCTTCCCTGAACGAGACAATGAAAAAAAGAGAGTTTTTGAAGCAGTTAAAATGTCGGTATGTATATTAAATTTAAGAAAAGAAAAAGATCGAAATAATTTCTTTATCAGAATCAATAATAATAAATTCATAGATATGAGAAATGATAGAGTTTTATTGAGTTATGATAAAATAAAAACATTGGATAAAAAGTATTATACAATACCTTTAATAAATGATCAAGATTTGCATATTTTATTAAAAATATTTAGAAAATCTGATAGGATTGACGATATAGGTCATTGTTTTACAGGTGAAATTGATTTAACTCAGGATAGAAAATATATTACAGATATCAGCAAGAATTCAGTTTTGATAAAAGGTGCAATAGTAGATAAATACTGCATACGAAATAATATGAGCCAAGGTAGAATTGAATACTTGAATTCTGAATATTATTTAAGAAAAGTTAACAGCAAACGTAGTTTTCATCATAACTATGAAAGAATCGTTATGCAAGCAATAACTGGCGTGAATGAGAAATGTAGACTTAGAATGACAATTATAAATAAGGATACTTACTGTGCTAATTCAGTAAATTATGTAATTTTAAAAACAAGAAAATATTGTAATAAATTTATTTTGGGGATTTTAAATAGTAAAATTTCAAATTTTGTGTTTTCCAAAAATAGCACTAATAGTAATGTTAATGGATATGAAGTTGATAATTTACCCATTCCGAGGGCAAATAAAAATATACAAGAAATAATAAATAGAATTGTAAAACAAATTCTAACTGATAAAAATAATGGCAAAGATACAACATCTTATGAAAATCAGATTGATATTATTGCTTATAAACTTTTTGATTTAACATACCAAGAAGCAAAGATTGTTGATCCAGAATTTGATAATGTGCTTGCTGAGTTTGGATTAAGCAAAGAAGATTATGAGAAGATGGGAGTGGAGGGGTTGGGTAATCTAACGTGAAAGATATTTCTGAGAAAATTTTAAATTATTTGATTAAGTCTTTTTGGACTCAACCGAAAACAAAAAAAGGTCTTTATTCACTTTTCTCTATTGAAGCAATTCTGATAATATTACTTCCTTTAAATAAATTAAAATCAATCTTAATTGTACCAGAAAAGTATTTACCAATAATATCTAAAATTGAACCCTTTTTTAAATATCCTGCTTGGTCAAAGATCATATTATTCATATTGCTGTGCATATTAACTTGGATAATCTGGCTATTTAAATCCGGGCGTATCAAGCAAATCAAAAAGAATAAAGGCAAATTTAACATTAGAATTGCATTAGAATGTGAAGATATTGTATCAAAATCTATTCTTAGAAAGACATTAAAAAAAGTTAACAGAAAGTTGGATTCTTTAAAACTTTTAGACAGGTTTATAATAAAAGAGATTGGTTCTGATATATTTTCTGATAATGCTGGTGCTCAAGCATATAATAAGAAGAAAGATATTAATTTAACCATTCATGGTGATGTATCAACCGAAACAAGAAACGCAAAAAGAATTTTCTCTTTGAAAGATTTTTCATTCTCATATCGATATCATTATAATCCAGCAAATCCTAATCTTCAGAAAGTAATAAAAAATGATATTGATTTAATGCTTACTCACAGAAATTGGATTATTGAAGAAGATAATACATCTGAAGGCTTAGAAAAAATTTCTGACAATTTCGTTGAAATTCTTCTTTCAGTTGTTGCAATAAGTATAATTTCAAAGCGTGAGTATTTCGATGTTGCTTTGGAGTTAATTGAACATGTATTACCATTTATGGAAAGTAAAATACATAATAGAAAAGTTGTTATCGATATAAAGAAGAAAAGAGCTAAGATTCCGATTGATATACTTAGAACAGGTAGATTAAAAGCAATTTTAATAAATTCTTATTCATTTATTGCTGATGAAAAAGTTAAGGAAAAAGATTATAAAACGGCATTAGAAATAACACAAAAATCGTTTAATATCGGAGCAGATAAGTTTTTCAGTTATATACGTTTAGCATACTGTTCATTTCTCACAAATGATTTAGAACAAGCAAAAAAATATACCAAAAAAATGAATTACATAAAGCCTAATTCACCACAATACTTTGTAAATATGGCTTTTTTTGCAATATTAGAGAATAACCACGAAGAAGCTATAAAATATTACAGTCATATTAAAACTGAAGGACAGAATTCCGAGTTAATTGGTAATGTTATCAATTTTCTAAAAGAACAAAAAGAAAAGCTTAACAAGCAAGGATTAGATTATGGTATTGCATATCTTACATATGTAATAGATAAACAAGAGGGAACAAAGTTATTTAAAGAATTTGCTGACAAAACCAATATCCCAAGTTACAAAAATGTTGTTTGCAAAATACTAAGTATAAATACTCAAAAGAATAATATTAAAAAGAAAAGAAAAAACAAAAAAAGAAGGAAGAGAAGGAGATAAGAATTAATGAACAATCTCCATAGTTCTCCTGCACTTCCAATGAAAGCGTTGAAACGGAGGGTGTAAAATATTTGGCGCAGTTTGGTTTGAGTAAAGCGGATTATGAAAGGATGAGTGTGGAGGAGTTGGCGGGTATAGAGGTAAAATAAGACATGGAGGATAGCATGAAGAAAATAGAAATCTCAGATGAATTATATGCACGCTTACAAAAGTATGCAAAACCCTTTGAGGACAAACCGGAGGACATCATTAAGATGCTATTGGATGCATATGAGAATAAGAAGAAAAAGAAAATTCCTGAAATAGGAATTAAGGGTTATGATCCTCTAAATCCCCCTGATCTTAGACATACAAAAATAATATCCTGTACTTTTAATAAGATTCCTACAAGCAAATATTGGAACTGTCTGGTTGATGAAGCCCATATAATAGCAATGAAAAAGCTGAATTCTCTTGATGAATTATTAAGGATTAGTAGCTCTAATATCAGAAAGGGAGAATTCGCCGAACATGGTTTCTTCTTTGTTCGGGAAATTAATGCATCAATACAAAATGTGGATGCAAACGCTGCATGGAGAAATGTCCTTAATCTTGCTACTAAATTTAAGGTTCCTGTGGAGGTTACCTTTCAATGGAGAGACAATGATAAAGCAGCACATCCGGGTGAGAAGGGTAGGGTGGTATGGGAGGTTTGAGAGGATTTAGGATTTAGGGGGTAGGATGTAGGTTTTTGGTGGTAATTTAAGACTAGGGAGATACTTCGGCGAGCTCAGGATGACACACTTCGAGAACCTCAGTGTGACATGCTTCGACAGGATCAGGATGACATGCTTCGACATGCTTCGACAAGCTCAGCATGACATGAACAACTTGGGAGATTTTTCGGTAGTCGGGATCGTAGACTTCGATCCGCCTTCATTTCATTTCAGTCTTCACTACGTTACGACTTGACAAGACGGCGTGACAAACAAGCTCAGCATGACATGCTTCGACAAGCTCAGCATGACACGTTGAACTACGGCGTGACAATCAGTCTTCGTACCTGAAGGTACTGACGCGATAAGGAGGGATTTGACTTAAACGATAGATTAAAAAATTGACAGGAAGGGATTTGATTTTTACGAATTAAGAAAAAACGGAAACTTGATCCATAAAAATTCCAAAATATTTTGCTTTTTCAGGAAAAAGTATATATTTTTGTCTGAAAAATAGAAGAGGAGAAATTGTATGAAGCGTTATGAGAAAGCATTTTACTTTATTGCAGGTCATGGCAGGGGGTGGGCATTCTCATCAAACGATCTTTCTATACATTATAAGAGGAAAGAAGCTGATAATATCCTGTATTATCTTGAACAAAAAGGTAAGATCAGAAGAGTTTGCAGGGGTATATACGATTATCCCCGATATAGTGAATTTCTCAACCAAACACTCAGCTCGGATATTGAGCAGGTCGCCAGAGCTTTTGCACGGAAGTTTCATTGGAGAATAGAAATATCAGGAAACAGCGCATTGAATATTCTCGGATTATCTACACAAGTGGAAGCACGATATGTTTATCTGAGCGATGGACCGAATAAGACGTATTCCATACTTGGAACGACCTTAGAATTTAAAAAATCAGTATTAAAGAATATTGGCTTCAAATATAGTGAAAGTTCTATTATCGTTCAAGCTCTCAAAACTTTGGGAAAGAATCATATTACGGATCATGTCATCAAGAAAATCAGGGATTACATCGATCCTACTCTGTATAGTAAGATATTGAAGGATACTCAAACTACAACAATATGGATATATGACACGATCAAAACGATCTGTACGGAGACATAATGGATAGGATCGCTCAACTTCCAGACAAAGAAAGACAAGAGCTTTTTTCAGAGACCGCAAGCAGGATGCATACGACAAACGCAATTGTAGAAAAAGACTTTTGGGTGGTATGGACGCTTGATAAGCTGTTCTCACACGAAAAACTCAGTAGGATTCTCATGTTCAAGGGTGGGACAAGTCTTTCTAAAGTATTCCATCTTATAGAAAGATTTTCGGAAGACATCGATCTCATCCTTGATTGGAAACAATTAACAGAGGAAGATATATATGAGGATCGCTCGAAAAATCAACAGGATAAGTTCAATAAATATATCAACGATAAAGCACAAGTGTATATTGAAAAAGAATTATTACCAATAGTCTCAGAAATTATAAAACCGCATTGCTGTTGCAGGGTAGAGGATCAGGATCTGATTCATAAGTGAATAGTTGTAGAGATCTTTGATCTTGTAATAGTTTGTGATCTGATCGATCTGAGTTTTGGAAGTGAAAGGAGGTTCGATTCTTTTGGATGGGATAAACACGAAATTAGATATAGAGAAAAATAAACAATTTGATTAAAATTTCACGAAATGTAAGTGAAAGCGTGAAAGGTTATTTTCGTGAAATAAATCTGGAAAGCGTGAAGCGAATAAATGGGAATTGAATGGAGGTGCGATTTTTTTGGATGGAAAAAGCGGGAGCGTAAGGACGAAAGTATGTTTCTAAATTGAGCGAAGCGATTTTTTCATCATCGCATAGGAATGTATCTCGTTTTGTCAGCAGCTTACAAGCCCCCAATACTTTTGAGGTCAGGGTGAAGGAAAAGGAGAAGGGGAGAAAATAGTAATGGGAAAGTGAAAAAAGCAGAAAGCAGAAAGCAGAAAGGATGAAGGGGTGAAGATGCGAAAAGGAGAAAGGGAGAAAGGGAGAAGATGTGAATGGGAGAAAATGAGAAGAGGGGAAATATTTGGAATTTGTTGGTGTTTGTAGGTATTAATAGGAAAGGGGATTTGGGGTTTTGGGATAGGGGTTAGGAGTTAGGTAAAAAGGATTAACAAACCCAGTCTCCGATAGATCGGAGTCACCACTCTAAAAGATGGGAATAAAAAGTACATATACGTACCTGAAGGTACTACGCCGTGACAAAGGAGTTCATGAAGTTGGGGATTTAGGATGTAGGGGTAGGGATTTAGAAAAAAAATATTGACAGTATTCAAAAAGAAATATTATAAACCATGAGAAAATAAAAATTATGTTTGTTACATTGAAAATTAGATAGGAGTATAAATGAAAATTCTTATTGTTGATGACAAAAAAGAAAATTTACTCTTATTACAAACTCTTCTTATTGGGAATGAATACAATGTTGAAACTGCTATGAATGGACAAGAAGCCCTTGAAGTACTAAAGAAGACAGATATCGATCTGATAATAACGGATATTCTCATGCCGGTAATGGATGGATATCAATTGTGCAGAAAGGTAAGGAAAGATAAAGACTTATCTCATATACCTATTATTTTTTATACAGCAACATATACTGATCCAAAAGATAAAGAACTAGCTCTCAAAATGGGGGTTGATAAATATGTCGAGAAACCTACAGATCCAATAGAATTTATAGAAATTATTAAAAACGTGATAAGAGATTCTGATATTAACATACATAAAAAAAATTTAGAAACTAAGGAAGATGATAAAGAAATATTAAAACTGTATAATGAAAGACTAGTAAAGAAACTAGAGCATAAGATGCTCGCTCTGGAAAAATCAGAAAAGAAATTTGAAACATTAACAGAAAATTCACCTGTAGGAGTATTTCAGACTGATGAAAAGGGAATAACTACATATGTAAATCCAAGCTGGAGTAAATTATCAGGATTATCATATGAGAAAGCTTTGGGTGAAGGGTGGTTACAAGCAGTTCATCCAGATGATAGGAAAGATTTGTTAGAAGAATGGAAGACTGCAACAAAAAAACAAGAGATTTCACAGTCGGAATATCGATTCCTTCATAGAGATGGTTCGATTAAATGGGTATTAGGACAGGCTATACCAAACAGAAATACAAAAGGTCAAATAGTTGGATATATAGGTACAATAACCGACATAACAGAACGCAAACAAGCAGAAAAGGAATATATACAATTAATAGACGGGATGAATGAAACAGCTTTTGTAATAAATTTTCAAGGGAAATTTATTGAAGTAAATCAAACGGCTGTTGAGGAATTAGGATACAGTAGAGAAGAATTGTTAAAATTGGGACCTGCAGACATTGATGTACATTTGAGTAAAGGGGAAATAAAAAATCTAATTATGGGAATGCATTCAGATAGACTACAGGTATTTGAGACAGAACATAAAACAAAAGATGGAACAATAATCCCAATAGAAATAAGCTCTAGTAAAGTGAACTATCGAGGAGAAAATGTAATATTAAGTATTGCACGAAATATTACAAAAAGAAAAAAAGCGGAAGAGGCTTTGAAGGAAACTGAAAAAAGATTTTCTGCTTTTATGGAAACTCTTCCGATAACAGCATTTATAAAAACCTCCGATCATAAAATTTTATATGTTAACAGTGAAATGAAAAAACGCTTTGGAGCTGAAGATTGGATAGGGAAATATTTGTTTGATATTTTTCCTAAGGATGACGCGAAAAGACTAACTGAAGCTGATAATAACGCACTTAAAAATGGCTATAGTATAGATATTCATGTTTTGAAAGACCGAAAGAATAAAGATAGAATATGGGAAACACATACATTTCGTATAGATAGAGAGAAACAGGAACCACTCATAGGGGGCTTTTCTTTAGATATAACAGAGCGGAGACAGGCAGAGAAAAAAATAAGAGAGAGTGAAGTGAGATACCGAACATTATTCGATACTGCCGGGGATGCTATTTTTATGGTAAAAGGAAATACATTTATTACATGCAATGAATCTACCATTCAAATGTTCGGATGTAAAAGTAAAAAAGATATATTGGGACATTCACCATGGGAGTTTTCACCACCTACACAACCAGACGGAGAAGATTCGAAGGAAAAAGCATTACATTATATCAATCATGCTATAAAAGGGGAAACCCAAATTTTTTACTGGAAGCACATTAAGAAGGACGGAACACCATTTGATGCAGAGGTGTCTTTAAACAAACTTACTATCGAGGATACAGATTATATACAAGCGATTGTAAGAGATATAACAAAAAGTAAGAAATTAGAAAATGAACTCAAAGATTCTGAGATGCGATATAGAACATTGTTTGAAAACTCAACAGAGTTTCTCTTTACACTGGATACTAAAGGAAATTTCACTGATGTAAATAAAGCGGCAGAAATACTAACTGGTTATAAAAAATCAGAGTTGCTCAAAATGAATTTCCGTGATTATACAAGTAAAAAGGATCAAAGAAAACTCTTTCGCGCATTTCATAATGTCTATGAAACAGGCGAGCCCATACAGGATCTCTATGTTGAAGCAATTGTAAAGGATGGTTCAAAAAGATATTTTGAGATAAGCATAAGTTTATTACGAAAAGGAGAAAAAATTATTGGTGTTCAAGGGAGTTCGAAGGATATCACTGAAAAGAAAATTGCAGAAGACTCCTTGAAGGAAAGTGAAAGAAAATATCGGCTTCATTTTGAAAATATTACGGATGTTGTTTATTCAATGGACACTAATTTGATTACTAATGATGTGTCACCTTCGGTTGAAAAAGTATTGGGTTATAAGCCCGAAGAGCTCATTGGAAAACATTTCAAGGAATTGAATATCATCGCACCTGAATCGTTTGAGAAAGCAAGTATTGATGCTATTCGAGTATTGCAGGGGGAGGAGGTAAGGTCGGCAGTATATCAATTCATTGCAAAGGATGGAACAAAAAAGTGGGGGGAAGTGAGTAGTGCACCTCTTAAACGTGATGGTAAAGTTATATCAACTGTGTCAGTAGCTCGAGATATTACTGAGCGAAAAAAAGCAGAGAAAATACAAGAAACAGTATTTAATATATCAAATGCTTTGAATAAATCTGAAACAATGGTTGAACTTTATAAAAAAATCAAAGTTTTCCTAGGGAATATAGTTGATACAAATAATTTTTATATTGCATTATACGATGAAGAAACAGATAAAATTTCACTTCCTTATGTAGTTGATGAAAAAGATGTATTCAAGACATTTCCTGCAGGTAAGACTTTAACGAAATATGCTCTCCAACAAGGTAAACCTTTGTTTGCACCAGAAAAATTGCAACGTGAACTTACAGAAAAAGGTTTTATTAAAATACTAGGAACACCTTCTAAAATATGGCTTGGAGCACCGTTAATAGTAGAGAATAAAGTGATTGGGTTAATTGCTGTTCAAAGTTATGATGATCCTAATCTATATACAGAAAGCGACCTTGAAATTATATCCTTTATTTCAGAAGCAATAGCACTTGCAATAAAACATAGACTAGGAGAAGAACGAATTCAAAAAGAATTAAAAGAGAACAAGGTGCTTCTCGATGAGATTCATCATAGGATCAAGAATAATCTGCAGATGATATCCAGTTTATTGCAATTGCAGCAAGAAACAATTTCAACAAAGGAAGATGCGATAAAAAGCTTTGAAGTAAGCCAGGATCGAATACGTATAATGGCACAAGCATATGAACTCCTGTTAGGAGCACGCTACATGTCTGCAGTAAAACTTGGAGAATATATTACGTTAATAACAGAGTACCTTCAAAGAAATTATGATCCAAATGGAAAGATAAGAATAAACTACAATCTTGAAGAGATTGAATTTAGCACGGAAAAATTGAGCAAGGTTGGTCTAATAGCAAACGAGATATTAACAAATGCTTTTAGATATGCATTCAAGGGTAGAGATAAGGGAAAAATTAATATACGTATTAAAGAAAAAGAACGCAATATTGAACTTTTAATAAGTGATAACGGTGTGGGTATTGCTAATGATATTGATGTGAAAAATCCAAAAACAATGGGTCTTTCTTTGATTGATATGCTTATATTAGACATTAGAGGAACATATGATATTGTTATAGATAAAGGAACAAGTTTTACTATTCTTATACCAAGAGTTATAGAATAAGATAAAAGAATACGGGAAAAATTAAAGAAAAAATGGAGGAAAGAAAAAGGAAAAAGGGAGAAAGGGAGAAAAGGAGAAAAGGAGAAAATAGTAATGGGAAAGTGAAAAAAGCAGAAAGCAGAAAGCAGAAAGGATGAAGGGGGAACGTAGAAGATGGGAGATGCTTCGACAGGCTCAGCATGACATGCTTCGGCGAGCTCAGGGTGACATGCTATATTTGGGGAGATGCACCGACAAGTAGGATCGTGGACTTCGGCAAGATAAGGATGATAGAAAAAATGGGAAGAACAGAGCACACGCTAAGATAGCTTGTGGAGTACCTATCTTGGTAGAAAGGAGTAATTTAATGAAAAAATGAATTAATAAAATAATATCCTAATAAATAGGGGATATTATTAGTAGGCAATTATTTGACAAAAAATTAAAAAATTTAAATATATGATGTAAGCTTTTTCTAATTAGAAAAAAGGCATACAAAATGAAAAAAATACATACGAACATTTCTGAAAAAGAGTGGGATAAAAACAACCTAAATTGTATACAAAACTCAAAAGAATGGAAGGTTCTAAGATAGGATTAAAGTAATGTAATATGTTAAAGTAACCTATAAGGAGGTAAAAAATGCGAAAATGCTCAATCATGTTAATGGTCATAATGTTGTTTTTAACAACGCAATTAGCAGGAGAAATAATGTATGTAGAAACTATTTATGGAGATTACTCTATCAATACTGAAGATATTTATTTTATTGAATTTATTGATAATGTATCAGCTGATGAATTTGAACATTTAATGAGTAAAATACCAATTCAATTTCTTAAGAATTTCCCTAATCCAATAAAAAATACCACGAAGATTGAATTTCAATTATTGAAACCAGGAAAGACAGAAGTATCGATTTACAACATCAAAGGACAGACAGTAAAAACAATTGCTCATGAACTTATGAATGTGGGAAACCACAGCATGCTGTGGAATGGAGAAGATGAATTAGGAAAAAAAGTAGCAAATGGAGTTTATTTTTTCAAAGTAGAACAAAACAACAAAACAAAAATAAAAAAAATGATTGTATTACAGTAGGAGGAGTCGCATGAAAAAAACAATTAAAATATTAGCTATATTAATTATTGCAAGTCTTACCTTTGCTGGTAAAATGTATATACATATGAATGTTGGTCCTGATTATGAAATAGAGATAAATGATATTGAAAAGATAACATTTAGCGATGAACCATTTGTATGGTGCACGATACCTGCTGGTGATTATACTTATGGTCCGGGTGATACGATAAGGAATATAGATTACGATTACCAGATAATGGAAAACGAAGTAACAAATCAGCAATATGTAGATTATATGGAAGAAGCTTTGAATAGTGGTGATATTTGGGTAGAAGGTGAATATGTAAAAACATATTATCCAGGTGATGATAATATACAAGCAGGAGATCAAAATATTTATCATTTAGGAATACCAGACACTTATAATTATGCTCGAATTTCTTATGACATTGATGAATTTATCATTAATGTACCTTCTGGATATTCACCTGGAGATTTTGATGATCATCCTGTTGTTGAAGTAACCTGGTTTGGTGCATGGGCATTTTCAGAGCAATATGGATTGAGATTGCCCACAGAGCATGAATGGGAGAAAGCAGCACGTGGTAATACAGGCTGGGATTATCCATGGGGTGATACTATAACAGATGATAGAGCTAATTATATTGATAGCAATGATCCCTGGGAACCCGGAACAACACCAGTTGGAATGTATAATGGACAGACCATTCAGGGATTTTCAACAACTGATAGCCCCTCACCATATGGTGTATATGATATGGCAGGAAATGTCAATGAATGGACTGATAGCTGGTACAATACAACGCAAAGAGTTTTACGTGGTGGTTGCTGGTTTGTTACTACGAGTTACCTATATTCGTGGTCCCGTAGGGATGATACTCCCACTCCTGGTTTTCCTTGGTATGGATTTCGATGTTGTAGGGATCAATAAATTGAAAAAAAGTAAATTTATAATAGAAGCCGATCTGGTAATTAACAGACCGGCTTTTATTTTATGAGATTTATTAAACGATAAAGAACTTATTTATATATGTCTTATTACAACAAATAGGGATACGCAGAGAAAAATAATAGGATTAAAAATATAATGTTAATCATTCTAGAATTTAGCATGTTTATGAATGAATATAATTTTAGAGGTTTTTATAATGGAAAATTGATCACTTGTCCGAGTTGAAATCTAAGATTTTGTATTTCTTGGTAGGACATAATAACTCCTTTATATTGTATTTAGTATGGGTGGCAACACACTCCGAGAGCATCAAGGAGGGCGGTGGGTGTATAAGCTATAAAGAGTTGGAAGGTTAGAAGGTTTGAAAAGTTAAAAAGAAAAATTTGACAAAAAAGTAAAAAGATCTTCATTAATTATGAGGTAAAAAAATGGAGAAATATTTTAAAACGGGCTGGGCATTTTTAACTGTTTCACTGCTTTGTATAGGAGTTGCGTGTATTTCAGATCATACAGTACCACTCATTGTAATTGGTGTATTCTGGTTGATAATGGCTATACTTGTAAGAGGACATTATGTTAGGAAGAAAAAAAGAGATGAAAGAATAAAGAAATAGGAGGAAACATGAAACGAAGCAAAAAACGGAAAGCAGAAAGCAGAAAGAATGAAGGAGGAACGTAGAAGATGGGAGATGCTTCGACAGGCTCAGCATGACATGCTATATTTGGGGAGATGCACCGACACGTCGGGATCGTGGAATTCGGCAAGTTCAGGATGATAGAAAAAATGGGAAGAACAGAGCACACGCTCATCCGATACATTGAGATACCCATTTTGATAGAGGGAAATTACACACCCCGTCTCCCGACAGGTCGGGATCCACCCCTCTTGATAGAGGGGAGTCATAGACTGTCAGCAATGTTGACGATCATCTTTTAATGAGTTATCATTGAAGATGAATTAAAAAAGATAAACACCTGTATATATTTGAATATATATATTACAATTATAATTAAGTAAGAAATATTTATTGAATATACAAATATTAAAAATAATAAAAAGTATGACAAGTTATTAAACTATACTATCTAAGAATTACTTGACAGTAGTAAAAGTATTTTTTTTAAGTAGAAAAAACATATGGAAGGAGTCTTATGAAAGTATTAAGAAAGTTTTTTATTTCTGTAATAGCATTTGTAGTATTTACTACCTTTTTTGTTCACGCTGAAGAATACCATCTAAAAGATGGTTCAATTATTTATGGTACATACTTAACAGAGGATGAAAAAAGCATTACAATTGAGAATGATGCACTTGGGACAACAAAAATACCTTTAAAAGAAATACGATACGAAGGTAGAAATTATAATAATGGTTTCATGTTTTATTATACAGAACTTAATAACGACAAAAATAATAATTTTGGTCAAGGACCAATGTTCTCAATAAGCTCAGCTGGAGTATATGATGAAAAAATATCCACATGTTTTGATATTAGCTATTTCCCAAGATCCTATGAGTGTGATACAACACGATATTTGTATGTAAATAATACTGAACCTGGTGAACCAAGTGGGGGGATTGTATCATCTCGTTATGAAAATAATGGTCACTTTATCATGCCTTCGATCATTCTAAGACTTAATATTTTACCCAACATCATCCAAGATTTCTTTAATAAAGTGAATTTATTTCCATATATAGGTATTGGCGGAGGATATGGATTGGGTATTGTAAATTACACAAGGATTGATACATCTGCTTTTAATATAGGAAATTATACGTATCACAATGAGGATATTGATTATATGACTCATTTTTATGGTGGATTTCATTATCAGTTCTTATGTGGAATTTCATATAAATTCAGTTCGAGAGCTACGTTGGTTCTTGAATTTAGTGCAAGAAATGCAAAATTTGAAAAGTTCTTAACAGATGATGAAAAATCATCTGGTCTTAAGAAAGAAGTATATGAAATATCAGGAATATCTCCAAGCATAGGAATTAGATTCGGAACTTTTTAAATACATAAGTAAGGAATATTTATGAGATACTGCTATATAATTTGTATGGTAATGATTATTTTTGTGGGTTGTAGTACTCAACAAAAAATAGCACATAAAGATTTAGAATATAAAAAGTATACTAATAATATACAATCAATTACAAGTAAAAAAGAAGGAACAACACCAAAATTCGTTGTTTATGAAGAGGAACCTATTCCTATAAAAATGGTTAGACCAGAATATCCAGAAAATATTAAGAAGGATGGTATTCAGGGACAGGTTATCGTTCGTGCAGAAGTATATGAGAATGGCTCCGTTGGGTCTGTTGAAATATTACAAAGTCTCGACTCGAGTTCCGGAGGATTAGATGAGTCTGCAATTAAAGCGGTAAAACAATGGAGATTTATACCAGCTAAAAATAAAGGAAAACCTGTAGCAGTATGGGTCACTTTCCCAATATCTTTCAAATTATAAATTTTAAGACAAAAAATTTTTTATTTATTATCTTATTTTTATATCCTGTGACTGTAAACGCAGAAAATGTTGGTTATTTCTATTTTCCTGATGATCAATTAACAGATACTGAACAATATTTCTATTCTGATATACGTGATGGTTCATTAGATAAGTATGATCTATATGATGCATTTTTAGTTTCCTCTGGAATTGTGTCACATGATGAAATTAGAATATTTAGAGAGAAATATACATCAATATGTCATTCGATTGACAATTATCTCGCAATAATAAAACAAAATAAACAAGAAAACGATGCTAAAAATATTTTGAAATGGTTACATAACAATCTATTTATATCATATAAAGAGAACACCAAGGGAATTATTGATCTCATGAATTATGGAGAGTATGATTGTCTTACATCAAGTATTATGTATTACATATTATGTGAAAGATTGAATATATATGTAAGAATAATACAAGTACCGAAGCACGTTTTCTGTCAGGTATATGATGAGGATTTTGGGAAATGGATCAATGTAGAAACAACATCTCATTATGGATATAATCCAGGTGAAATAGAGATTGAAAATATGGGGGATAGAATAATTGAAACATGGTTGCCCAAAACTGATTATGATGAATCAAAAATAGTAAAGATCTTACCTCTTTTTAGTTATGTGTTAAAAGAAAGGTATTCATTGAATCATACATTTATTAAAAATATTTCTTACACTATAGATGATTTATACATATTTAAAAAGGCATATTTTTTTGACATGACATCTCATGAATTATTACACAATATTAAATCATTACTAGTAAAATTTGCACACAAAGAGCTTGAAGATGAAAACTTTGAGGAGTCAATTAAATATATTACAGAAGGTTGGAGAAT
>Ga0272443_10002095_pt1 | contig 26507 bp, 27 predicted proteins | sample SSMAcet12_FD_193581 | JGI IMG/M metagenome (GOLD analysis project Ga0272443, IMG submission 193581) | Marine sediment archaeal communities from Little Sippewissett salt marsh, Falmouth, MA, United States - SSM-Acet-12 | ecosystem: Environmental > Aquatic > Marine > Wetlands > Sediment ... | reverse complement strand
CGAATCGATCATCGAGGTCGAGCGCCGGCCCGTCTACCTGCTCGAGGCCCGCAAGGCCCAGGAGCAGCTGCGCCTGGCCAGCTACGAGGCCCTCCAGGGCGCCTTCGAGGGGCTGAAGAACGCCCTCGACGGCCTGCGCCGGCCCCAGGACTACCGCACCACCGTCGCCATGGTCTCCAACGCCCAGATCCTGTCCGTCATCGCGGACCAGGACGCGCCGGCGGGGACCTACACGCTTACCGTGAACCAGCTCGCCCAGAGCCACCAGGCCGTCAGCCAGGGTTACGCCGACCCGGAGACGGAGCTGGGCACGGGGACGGTCAGCATCAGCCTCGGCGGCAGCGAGGTCCTCAGCGTCGAGCTGACCGAGGGGGACAACACGCTGCAGGCCCTGGCCGACGCCATCAACGAGGCGGGCGCGGCGGTGACCGCGTCGGTGGTGAACACCGGCTCCGGCGCGACGCCGTACCAGCTCATCCTCGCCGGCTCGGAGACCGGCGCCGGGCAGCTCGTCACCGTCAGCAGCGACGTGACGGGGGGCGCCGGCCTGGCCTTCGGCGGCGTGGGCGCCGTGGTGGTCGGCACCCAGGCGGGGAGCAGTGCGGTGACCAGCGGCGGCCACTACACGGGAAATTCCAGCGCTTCGTTCAGCTTCGACGTCACGACCGGAGGCGTCGTCGGCACCGACGAGATCGTCATCGCCTGGTCCAACGACCAGGGCGACAGCGGCGAGATCGTGCTGCCGGCCGACTACACGCCGGGCGAGGCCGTCCACGTGTTCGGCGGCCTGACCCTGGACTTCGGGGCGGGTGACCTGCAGGCCGGCGACGACTGGACCGTGTCCGCCACCAGCGGCACGATCCAGGCCGCCCAGGACGCCGTGGTCAGCTTCGGCTCAAGCGACGGCGGCGCCACGCCCGTGCAGGTGACCAGCGCCGACAACACCCTGGCGGACCTGATCCCCGGCGCCAGCATCAACCTGCTCAAGGCGGACGGCGAGGAGCCCGTCAACATCACGCTCCAGCAGGACGCCACCGGCGTGAAGAGCCGCATCACGGGCTTCGTCACGGCCTACAACGACGTCATCAACTTCCTCAACCAGCAGATGACCTACAACGCCGAGGCGGAGGCCGCCGGCCTGCTCATGGGCGATCCCATCGCCCTGCGTCTGGACACGAGCCTGCGCAACTCCCTGCTGACGCAGATCGAGGGGCTCGACACCGATTTCAGTCTCCTGAGCCAGATCGGCATCGGCACGGCCGCCGGCGGCACCGTGAGCTCGGACGGCACCCTGGCCGTGGACGAGGCCGAGCTCATGGACGCCATCGAGGAGGACCTCGACGCAGTCATCGCCCTGCTCTCCGTCACGGGTCGCAGCTCCGACGACGACATCGTCTTCCTCAACGCGGGCAATCACGTGACGCCGACGGGCAACGGAGCCGGCTACGAGGTGCGCATCACCCAGGCCGCGACGCGCGGCGCCTACACCGGAGCCAGCATCGCCGCGCCCTCGGCGGGCTCGCCGCTGCTGGTGGGGGAGTCCAACCGCAACTTCAAGGTCAAGATCAACGGCCTCGAGAGCGCCACCCTGTCCCTGGCCACGGGTTCCTACGAGAGCGGCGAGGAGATCGCGGCGGCCATGCAGCAGCTCATCAACAACGACGAGACGCTCGAGGGCCGCGGCATCATCGCCCAGTGGGTGGACGACGGCGGCGGCCAGGGCCACCTGGTGCTGACCAGCAAGACCTGGGGCGGGACGAGCAAGGTCGAACTGCTGGACGTGGACGACTCCGTCTACTCCGACCTCGGTCTGACGGTGGGCGCCGGCATCGACGGCAAGGACGTCGCCGGCCACTTCCTGGTGGACGGCGAGGTGGAGACGGCCACGGGCAGCGGCCGCATCCTCACCGGCGACCAGGAGGGCGGCGCCACGCGCAGCCTCAGCCTGGAGGTGCGACTGACCGAGGCCAGCCTGGCGGCCCAGGGCGAGAGCCAGGGCAGCGTGCAGGTCTGGAGCGGCGTCCTGGACCAGCTGCGCCGGGACGTCGAGAACTACCTGGACAGCGCCGAGGGCATCTTCGCCCGCCGCGCCCAGGGCATCCAGAACGGCATCGACGACTACGACGAGCAGATCGAGGCCATGGACGCCCGGCTGGAGAAGCGTCGCGAGCGCTACCTGGCGGAGTTCTCCCGCATGGAGACGCTCCTGGCGGAGATGAACTCCACCAGCAGCACCCTGACCTCCATGCTGGCCAGCCTGCCGTCCTACCGGACCTCATTCGGCAGTGGCAACGGGAGCTAGCACGACGACGCGGGATGGAACCTTGCAGCCCATGACCGAACAGAAACTGATCGACCAGACCGAGCGCGCCCGGCGGGCCTACCTGGAATCGCGCGTCCGCGGCGCCGATCCCCAGGACCTGCTGGTGATGCTCTACGAGGGGCTTCTTCAGAGCGTGCAGTTCGGCGAGCGGGCCCTGCGCGACGAGGACTGGGCCGCCGCCCAGGAGTCGCTGAGCCGAGCGCGGCGCATCGTCACCTACCTGCTCACCTCCCTGCGCAAGGAAGGCGGCCAGATCAGCGACCACCTGCAGCGCCTGTACGTTTTTTGCTTCGAGAACATCGGACGCGCCAACCTGGAGCGCCGCCCCGAACTGCTGCCGGCGGTGATCAAGGTGGTGCGCGAGCTGTCCGGCGCCTGGAAGGCCATCGCGGGCCGGGGCGCCGGGCCGGGAATCGGCGAGGAGGGCGGATGAAAGACGCACTCGCGGATCTGCTGGCGGTCAGCCGGGCCCAGCTCGAGGCCGTCCGCCGTTCCGACCTGGACCGGCTCGAGGTGCTGAGCGCGCGGCGCCGGGAGTTGATGGAGGGGCTCGACCGGGAGGCCCTGGCGGGCCTGGTCGACGAGGGGGCGGACCGTGCCGGGCAGGCCCTGCGCGCCATCCTCGAGAACGACCGCCTGGTGGGTGCCGCGCTCCGCGAGAGGATGCGCCGCCGCCGCGAGGACCTGGCGGAGGTCGACACGCGCCGCCGGGCCGAGGCGGCCTACCGCGGCGGCTGACGGCCGCAGCGCGCCCCAGCGGGGAGCGACGCGGCCGATCGGGAAGCGCAAGGGCCGATCGGGAAGCGTTGCGGCCCATCCCTTGCTTGGCCCCTGGGAGGAGCCTGAGTTTTGGAGGTTAGGGGTGGATATCGGTAAGGCAGCGGCCACCGCTGGCGCAGATCTGGCCAGGATCTACGGCCAGGGCAACGGCGCCGAGAAGACAGGGGAGACCAAGCGGCAGGAGTGCGGGGAATGCCAGCCCGAGCGGCAGGGCGTGGCCGGCGCGGACCGGGAGCTGGTGACCATCAGCCCCGAGGCCCAGAGCCGCGCCGAAAGGCAGGAGGCGCTCCAGTTGGCCAAGGAGATCTACCGGACACTGCCCGACACGCGACAGGAAGCCGTCTCCCGGGCCAGGCAGAGGCTTCAGGAGGGCTTTTACGACCGGGTGTCGGTGCGCGAGCAGCTGGCCGAGCGCCTGACGCGTGTCGCCAAGCGGCTGGTGGCGACGGCGCGCTGACGACAACGGCCCGGTGCCGCACGGGCAGCGGCAGGTCCCGTCACGGGGACCTGCCGCTTTCGCTTGCCGGCCATCCTGGCTGGTAATTTTTCTTGCGGTATCCGGCGGCTCCTGCTACCTGGAGGGTGGGTGGGAGGAGTCAGGTGGATTCACAGCCCCGCGACTGGAGATTGATCGTCCTCGAGGCCGGCGCGCCGAGCGCGCCGGCGCCGGAACTGCCGGGATGGCGCGTCGAGCGGCGCCAGTTCCCCGGCACCGATCCCGCCGTCCTGGACCACCCCGACCTGCTGCTCCTGGACCTGCCGCCCGACGCGGCCGGGCTGGGAGCCTGGCTCCTGCACTTCCGCCGCGAGCGCCCCGACTGCGCCGTCCTTCTCCTCGAGACGGGGTCCGATCCGGAGTGGTACCGGGCCGCCGTGCGCCTGGGCGTCGACGAGCTCCTGCCGCCGCCGCCCGATAGCGGCGCCTGGCGGGCGGCCCTGGAGGAGGCCGCCGAGGCCCGCCGCGCCGGCCTCGAGCAGAGCCGCTTCGTCGGCCGACTGGAGCGCAGCACGCGCTTCCTCGAGGAGAGCCGGCGGCAGCTCGCCGAGATGCTCACCAAGGCCTACGAGAACCTGGGCGCCGTCAACCGCCAGCTCACCAGCCGGGTGAGTCAGCTGGCGACCCTCTACCAGCTCGGCCGGGACCTGAGTCTCGAGGACAACTGGGACCGCGCCCTGCGGCGCTTCCTGGAGACCTGCGTCAAGGCCCTGGACTTCGAGGGCGCGGCCCTGCTGCTGTGGAGCTTCGACGGCACGCGCCTGGCCCCGCGCTCCCGCCTGCTGCTGGACGCGGACCGCCTCGCGGCGGCCGTGGCGCGCCTGCGCCGGGAGGGGGCGTCCTTCGGCCTGGCCGACCGCCTTCTGGCCCTGCGCGGCGAGACGATCCTCGAGGACGGGGACGTCGCCGAGGAGGCGTCCGGCTGGGACCTGTGCGTCCTGCCCCTGGCCCACGGCGGCGAGGCCCAGGGCTACTTCGTCTACCGCAAGGGCTACGCGGACGGCGCCGCCTTCGCCGCCGACTTCCACTTCCTCAAGACCGTGCAGACCATCCTCGGCGAGGAGCTGGCCAAGGCCAAGGTCGTGCACCGCCTCAAGAAGCTGGGCCGCTTCAACCGGACCGTGCTCGAGAGCGTGCGCGCGGCGGTGCTGACCCTCGACGGGCGCGACCGCGTCAGCTACCGCAACCCGCCGGCGGCCGCGCTCTTCGGCGAGCGTCTGGCCGACGGGGACGCCTTCGCCTTCGACGGCGAGTTCCATCCCCTCGACGACGCCGACCGCACGCTGTCGGAGCGCGACTGGATCCACCGCGAGTGCCGCCTGCTCCGCCCGGGGGAGACCGAGCCCCGGCGCCTGCTCCTGTCCACGACGCGCCTGCCCGCGCGTCACGTCAGCGACGCGCGGACCGTGATGATCGTGGAGGACCTGACCGAGCACAAGCGCCTGGAGGCCGAACTGCGCCGGGCCGAGCGCCTGAGCAGCCTCGGCCAGCTCTCGGCGGGCATGGCGCACGAGATCCGCAATCCCCTGGCCGGCATCGCCATGACGGCCCAGGTGCTGCGCGGCAAGCTGGCCGACCGGCCCGAGGCCGGTTCCTTCCTGGACCGCATCCAGGCCGAGACCGAGCGCCTGGAGCGCATCGTGCGCAGCCTGCTGGACTACAGCCGTCCCGCGCCGCCCCGGCTGGCCCCGCTGGACCTCCGCGCGGCCGCCGCGCGCGCCCTGGCGGCGGCGGCCCCCGAGGCCGAGGCGGCCGGCCTGGCGCTGGCGCCGCCGCCGGACGGCCCGCCCCTGCACGCCTGGGCCGACGCCGACCAGCTGCACCAGGTGCTCCTGAACCTGCTGCTCAACGCGGTCCAGGCCTGCCGGCGGGGGGACCGCCTCGGCCTGGTCCTGGAGCGCGCCGCCGCCGCCGGCGGCGGCGAGGGGCGCGTCCGCCTGCGGGTGTGGGACAGCGGCCCCGGCGTGCCGGCCGACGCGGCCGCGCGCCTGTTCGATCCCTTCTTCACGACCAAGGCCGAGGGCACCGGACTCGGCCTGGCCGTCTGCCAGAAGATCATGGAGGAACACGGGGGCGGCGTCCGCTACCGGCCCCGCGACGAGGGCGGGGCGGAGTTCACGCTGGAGCTCTCCCCCGCCGCGCCCGCCGGGAAGGAGGAGAGGTGAGCCAGAGCATCCTCATCGTCGACGACGAACAGACCCTGCGCTGGAGCCTGGGGGAGGCCCTCCGGGACCGATACGCCGTGCTGGAGGCCGAGGACGGCCCCGGCGGCCTGCGCCTCATCCAGGAGGAGGATCCGGACCTGGTCCTCCTGGACGGCCGCCTGCCGGGCCTCGCCGGCATCGATGTGCTGGAGCAGGCGCGCGGCGGCGGCTTCCGGGGTCAGGTGGTCATGATGACCGCCTACGGCGAGCTGGAGACGGCCGTCAGGGCCATGAAGCTGGGGGCCTACGACTTCATCACGAAGCCCTTCCAGCTCGAGAAGATGCGCAAGGTCATCGAGAACGCCCTCGAGAGCCGCCGCCTGGCGACGGCCGAGCGGCGCTGGGCCGAGACCCAGGCGCAGAGCGATCCCTTCACCGACTTCGTCGGCGAGAGCCCGCGCATGAAGGAGCTGTTCGCCAAGGTCCTCAAGATCGGCGCCAGCCAGGCCGCCACGGTGCTCATCCAGGGGGAGAGCGGCGCCGGCAAGGAGCTGGTGGCGCGCGCCATCCACCGCGCCACGGGCGGGGCCACGGGACCCGTGGTGGAGATCAACTGCGCCGCCATCCCCGAGACCCTCCTGGAGAGCGAGCTGTTCGGGCACGAGAAGGGGGCCTTCACCGACGCCAAGAGCCGCAAGAAGGGGCTCATCGAGGCGGCGGAGGGTGGCACCCTCTTCCTGGACGAGATCGGCGAGATGGGCCTCCAGCTCCAGGCGCGCCTGCTGCGCGTGCTGGAGAACCGCACCTTCCGACGCGTGGGGGGTATCCAGGACCTGCAGGTGAAGGCGCGCATCGTCGCGGCGACCAACAAGAACCTGCTGCGCGAGGCGGAGGCCGGCAACTTCCGGCCGGACCTCTACTACCGCCTCAGCGTCATCGTTCTGGACGTGCCCCCCCTGCGCGAGCGGATCGAGGACATCGAGCCGCTGGTCAACTTCTTCATCCAGCGCTTCAACCGGGAGCTGGGCCGCGGCGTGGCCCCCGTGGGGCCGGAGACGCTGGCCCTCCTGCAGCGCTACCGGTGGCCGGGCAACATCCGCGAGCTCAAGAACCTCGTCGAGCGCATCGTGCTGCTGGAGAGCGCCGAGGAGCTGCGGGCCGAGCACCTGCCCCGCGCCGTGCGCGAGGCGGAGGCCGAGGCCCTCCTGCACGACGAGGTCTACCGCCCGGAGCCCATCGCCGCCGTGGAGCTGCGCCACATCCTGCGCACCCTCGAGTACACCGGCGGCAACAAGAGCCAGGCGGCCCGCCTGCTGGGCATCAGCCGTCAGACGCTGCGCGAGAAGCTCAAGCAGGCGACCCCCGTCGCCGCCGCCGCGGGCGCCTGACCCGCGTCCGCGCCGCCGCCGCTGGCTGAAAAGGAGCCAGACAGCCGGCCAGGAACCGGCCCCCGCGCCGTCCGGACGCGGGGGCCGCCGCCGCCGCCGGACCCGATTCTCGATCCCCCCGCCTCCGCCAATCCTTGACGGGACAACGCCTTGGCGCGACGTCGCGGGCGCCGCCCGCCGGGCGGCTCCTTCCTGACGGCCAGATTTGCCGAAGGCATGGAACTTGTTTTCCCGCCGCCGGACGGGGAGGCGGATCCTTGAAGTACCTCGCATTCCTGGCAACCTTGGCCCTGCTGCTGGCGGCCCTGCCGCCCGGCGCGGGACACGTGGCCGACGCGGCCGCCGAGAACGGCGGCGCCACGGCCCCGCCGGCCGCCGAGGCGGCCGACGAGACGGCGGGCGGGACGCCGCCGGCGCGCGAGCAGGACATCACCATCCTGCTGCCCCTGCTCGAGGCCAAGGTCAGCCACGTGGACAGCACGGCGGACACGCGGGACCTGTTCCGCACCCTCGCCGTGGCGCGCGGCTACCTGCAGCTGGGCCTCTACGAGGACGCCGGGAACTGGTTCGAGCACCTGGCGAACATCGATCGCGACAGCCTCCTCACCGACGCCATCTTCGACGGCCGCCTGGCCAGCGCCGTGGGCCTGGGCAAGCTGGACAGCCTGGGCCTGCTCATGGACGAGTACGGGCAGGGGCTGGAGCGCCCCGATCCGGCCGTCATGGCGCGGGCCCTGTCCCTGGTGGGTCGGGGCGGCCGGTGGGACGAGGCCGAGACCCTCGTCGACCGCTCGCTGGCCTGGTACGGAGACAGGCCGCCGGCGGAGATCGTCTACCTGAAGGGCCGCGTCCTGCGCCGCCAGGGCCGCCTGAGCGAGGCGGTCCAGCACTTCGAGCGGCAGCTCAACGCCATGCGCGTGCCCAGCGCCGTGGACAGCAGCGTGGTCGCGCAGCGGGCGCGCTTCATCCAGGGCGCTGCCGACTGCTCCTTCCTGCTCAACGACCGCCTCCACGCGCGGGCCCTCTACGGCCGCCTGCTGGTGGAGGACGATCCCTGGTACGCGGCCTGGGGCCGCTTCCAGCTGGCGCAGCTCGACATGCTCGACAGCGCCTACGAGGAAGCCATGACGGGCTTCCTCGGCGTGGCGAACGACAGCATCGGGGCCCGCTTCTGCGACTGGGCCAACGACCTGGCCGAGCACTGCGCCGTGATGCGGCAGTACCGGCAGTACCTATCCGACACGAGTCCGCGGCCCTTCCTCGCCGCGCCCTAGGAGACGGCATGCAGGCGACCATGCAGAGGCTCATCGACGTCTACCGGCGCGAGCGCGAGATCTACGGCCGCATCCGCGACGAGGTGGCGGGGCATCGCCAGCTCATCGAGGCGGGACGCCCCTACCGCGAGATCAACGAGGCCCTCGCCGCCAAGCGCGACCTGCTCGCAGAGATCGAACGCCTCGAGACGGGCGTGCGCCGCGAGCAGGAGCTCTGGCGGCGTCACCGCCACGCCCTGGACGGCCGCGACGCGACCGCGCTGATGCGCCTGCTCGCCGAGGTCACCACGCTGGTGGAGGAGATCCTGGCGGCCGAGCGCGAGAACGAGATCCTGCTCACCAGCCGCCGCCGCCTGGGCCCGCGACCCGTCGTGAGCCGCGACCGGGCGCTGGCCTCGTACCGCACCCACAGCGGCGCGGAGGTGGAGCGATGAAGGCGGCCCCGCACGAGACCGCCGAGCGCGTCGAGCCCGTGGCCGCCGTGGCGCGCTTCCTGACCGGCTTCGCCCACCGGGTCAAGAGTCCCCTGACGGGGGTGCGCGGCTACGGCGAGCTGATGGCCCGCGAGGGTGACGGCGACCGGCGACGCTACTGGGGCGAGCGTCTGGCGGGCGGCCTGGAATCCCTGGATCGCATCGTCGAGAGCGCCCGGCGCTACCAGCTGCCGCGCGCCCTGGAACGGCGCCACCTCTGCCTGGCGACCCTCGCCGGCGAGGCCTGGCGCCTGGCCCTGCAGGCGACGCCCGGCGCGGCGGCCAAGAACTGCCGCCTGGCGCTGGATCTGGATCCCGCCGCCGAGGCGCTGGTGGATCCCTTCCACTTCCGCAACCTGCTCGTGAACCTGCTGCAGAATGCCCTCGACGCCTCGCCCGCCGGCGGCATCGTCCGCGTGGACGCCCGCGCCGGCGAGTTGATTGGCGTGAGCGACGCCGGCCCGGGTCTGGCGGGGCTCGACCGCGAGCGGATCCTGACGCCCTTCTTCACGACCCGCCCCGACCGGGCGGGCCTCGGCCTGCCCGTGGCGGCGGAGATCGCCGCCGCCCACGGCCTCGCCCTGGACTGGCAAGAACTGCGACCGACCGGCCTCCGCGCCCGCGTGCTCCGGGGGACGGGGCACCGACACCAAAGGAGCATGCCTTGAGCGACAAACGCCGGCTGCTCGTCGTCGACGACGAGCGCGTCATGACCGACTTCCTCGGGGATCTGCTGTCCGAGCGCTACGACGTCAGCACGACGGCCTCCCTGCGCGCGGCGCGGGAGCTGCTGGGATCGCGGGACTTCGACCTGGTGATCACGGATCTCCAGCTGGAGAAGGACGACAGCGGCATGGTCCTGGTGGACGAGTGCCGCGAGCGGGGCCTGCCCGTCGTCGTCATGACGGCCTACGCCTCCGTGGACCGCGCCGTAGAAGCCATGAAGCGGGGCGCCGTGGAGTTTCTGACCAAGCCCTTCGGCGGCCAGGAGATGGAGGCCGTGCTGCGCACGGCCCTGGACGGGCGCCGCGCCTGCCGTCGCGGCCTGGCCGAGTTCAGCCGCCTGCAGACGGGTCCCCGGCGCCTGGTGCTGGGCCGCAGCGAGGCCATGCGCCGCGTCATGGAGATGGTGGAGGCCGTGGCCCCGACCCGGGCGACGGTCATGCTCACCGGCGAGAGCGGCACCGGCAAGGAGATGGTCGCCGCCGCCCTGCACGCCATGAGCCGCCGCGCGGGCGGCCCCTTCGTCAAGGTCAACTGCGCGGCCATCACCGACACCCTGCTCGAGAGCACGCTCTTCGGCCACGAGAAGGGAGCCTTCACAGGCGCCATCAAGCGCACGCCCGGCAAGTTCGAGCTGGCCAACGGCGGCACGCTGCTCCTGGACGAGATCAGCGAGATGAAGCACGAGCTGCAGAGCAAGCTGCTGCGCGTGCTCCAGGAGCGGGAGTTCGAGCTGGTGGGGGGGACGACGACGCTGCCCGTCGACGTGCGCATCGTCGCCACCTCGAACCGCAACATCAAGGAGGAGGTCCGCAAGGGGAACTTCCGCGAGGACCTCTACTTCCGTCTCAACGTCGTGCCGGTGCACGTCCCGCCCCTGCGCGAGCGGCGCGAGGACGTGCCCGATCTGACCGCCCACTTCATCCGCCTGTCAGCCATCGAGAACGGCGTGCCCGAGCCGCAGCTGCCCCCCGCCGTGCTGGCCGAGCTGATGCGCCTGCCCTGGCCGGGCAACGTGCGACAGCTCCAGAACACGGTGGAGCGCGCGGTGGTGCTGGCCCGCGGAGAGCGGCTGGGCATGGAGGACTTCCTGCTCGAGGAGGAGGTCCTGCGCACGGCCGATGCGGCGCCGGGCTTCGACCAGGACATGACCCTCAAGGAGATGGAAAAGCGCATGATCCTCGCCACCCTGTCGCGGTTCCGCGAGAACCGCACGCAGGCGGCGCGGCATCTGGGGATCAGCGTGCGCACGCTCCGCAACAAGCTGAACCTCTACCGGCAGCAGAGCCGGAGCGCGACGGCCTAGGAGGGCACCGTGGCCAAGGAACTCTTCACCGGCCTGGACCTGCTCAAGCGCAGCCTGGACGCCTACGCCCTGCGTCAGCGCGTGATCGCCGAGAACATCGCCCACACGGAGACGCCGGGCTACCGCGCGCGCAGCGTCACCTTCGAGGAGCTGCTGCGGGCGGCCGAGGGCGGCGAGGGGGCGCGCCTGATGCGCACCCAGGAAGGGCACATGCCCGCGCGCGGCGCCGAGGCGCCGTCCGCCCGCGTTCAGGACGGTTCGGAGCGGGCCCTGGACAACGGCACCAACGACGTGAACCTCGACCTCGAGATGGCGGCCCTGGCCGAGACCAGCCTGCGGCACAAGCTGGCGAGCCGCATCCTCGCCCTGCGGTACCAGGGGATCCGCAGCGCCATCCGCGGCCGCGGCGGCGCCTGAGGAGACGGACCATGAGCGACGGCATCTTCACGAGCTTCCGGGTGAGCGCCATGGGCCTGAGGGCCCAGCGCGTTCGCCTGGACGTGGCGGCCGAGAACCTGGCGAACCTGGAGACCACCCGCACGGCGGCCGGCGGACCCTACCGGCCCAAGACGGCCGTCATGACCATGGGCCGCGGCACGCCGCAGCGCCTGGGCGCCCTGCCCCGCGGGACCATCTCCTTCGGCGAGCTGCTGGCGACGCGCGAGCGCCACCTGGCGGAAGGCGCGGCGTCGCCCGCCCTCTCGCCGCCGCCGGGACCGCAGCTCACGGTGCGCGTGTCCGAGCGCGGCGAGCCCTTCGTCAGCGAGTACCGGCCCGACCACCCGGACGCCGACGAGGACGGCATGCTCCTGCGGCCCAACGTGGATCCCATCCAGGAGATGATGACGCTCATCAAGGCAACGCGGGCCTACGAGGCCAACGCCACCGCCCTGGACGCGGCCAAGGAGATGCTCAACCGCGCCCTGGACATCTAAGGAGTAGAGCGTGAACGACATCCGAACGCGGCCCCTGATGACCCACAACCTGCTGCGCGCCTACGGCGTCAAGCCGGCGGCCGAGCCGCGCCGCAGCGGCTTCGGCGCCCTGCTCGATCAGACGCTGCAGCGGGTCAACGAGAAGCAGCAGGCGGCCGGCCTGGCCGTGGACCAGGCCATCCGCGGCGAGACCCAGGACCTCCATCGGGTGATGATCGCCCAGGAGGAGGCCTCCATCACCTTCGAGCTGATGATGGAGGTCCGCAACAAGCTGCTCGAGGCCTACCAGCAGATCATGCAGATGCAGGTCTAGCGGAAACGGGTGAAGGCACATGGCTGACGTGATCAAGCGATTCGGCGATCTCTGGACCCAGATGGCCCTCAGCCAGCGGCTCATCCTGGTGTCGCTGGTGGGGGCGATCCTCATCACACTGCTGCTCTTCTTCACGTGGCTGGGACGCGAGGACTACACGCTCCTCTACTCGAATCTCGCACCCGAGGACGCGGCGCGCGTGATCGAGGTGCTCCAGAAGAACAGCGTCGACTACCGGGTGACGGGGGGCGGCAACGGCGTGATGATCCCCGCCGCCCGCGTGGGGGAGATGAAGGTGCTTCTGGCCGGCGAGGGGCTGCCCACGGGCGGTCTCACCGGCTACGAGCTCTTCGACGACCAGGGCCTGGGGGTGAGCGAGTTCACCCAGAACGTCAACTACCGGCGTGCGCAGGAGGGCGAGCTGGCGCGCAGCATCGGCGCCATCAAGGGCGTCGAGAAGGCGCGGGTGCACCTGGTGATCCCCAAGCCGGCTCTCTTCAAGGAGGACCGCCGCCCGCCCAGCGCCAGCGTCGTGCTGAACCTGTCGCGACCCGGCGCGTTGCGCCCCGACCAGGTGCAGGCCGTCCAGCGGCTGGTGGCGAGCAGCGTCGAGGGGCTGGCGCCGGAGCAGGTCACCATCCTCGACAGCTTCGGCAACCTGATCTCCCGCGACGCCTTCGGGGAAGCCGGGGGAATGAGCACGGCCCAGCTCGAGCTGCGCCAGCAGGTGGAGTCCTACCTGGCCCGCAAGGCCCAGAGCACTCTCGAGAGCGTGCTCGGCGCCGGCTCCGCCCTCGTCCGTGTCAACGCCGAACTGGATTTCGAGAAGGTGGAGCGGACCCGCGAGGTGGTGGACCCGGAGGTCTCGGCGGTTCTCAGCGAGAACCGCAGCCAGAGCCAGCGCGAGAGCGACGGCGAGACCACGGAGTCCAGCACCGTCAACTACGAGTTTAACCGCCTGGTGGAGAGCATCGTCGGCGCCACGGGCGGCGTCGAGCAGATCGCGGTGGCCGTGCTCATCGACGGGACCTATCGCGAGGAGGACGGGGAGACGACCTACGTGCCGCGCAGTCCCCAGGAGCTGGAGGGGTACCGCAAGATCGTCGAGAACATCGTCGGCTTCGACGCCGAGCGGGGCGATCGCATCGAGGTGCTCAACGTCCAGTTCACGGACGCGTCGCCGATCGTGGCGGACGGAGGTCTGCTCGGCGGCGGCCTGATGCAGAAGATCCCCTCCTTCCTCAACCGCGCCCTCTTCGTGGTGGCCCTGCTCTTCCTGCTGGTCACCTTCCGGAAGATGGCGAGCCAGCTCGTCGAGAACATCTCCAAGGCTCCTGCGCCGGCGCCGGTCGCCGCGCCGGAGGAGATGCCGTCGATGGGCATGGAGCAGAAGCCCGTCAACCTGGACGGGCTCATCGACCATTCCATCAAGGACGAGGCGGAGCAGTACCGGCAGATGGAGGAGCAGGCCAAGGCCCTGGCGCTGGACAGGCCCGAGGACATCGCCCAGCTCGTCCGCACGTGGATCTACTCGAAGGGTTGAGGCATGGCGAAGCAGTCACTGGCAGAGCCCACGGAGACGCCGGCCCCGGCCAAGGCCGCGCCCGGCAAGAAGAAGGAAGCGGTCTCCCCCGGCGTCCATCGCGCCGCCCAGCTGCTCATCGCCCTGGGCGCAGAGGCTGCGGCGGCCATATCGGGCCACCTCAGCGACTCGGAGCTCGAGGACATCTCGGCGGAGATCGTCGCCCTGGGCAGCATCTCGCCCGGCGACAAGCGCACGGTCATCAAGGAGTTCTATGCCACCGCCATGGCGCGCGAGTACATCGCCCAGGGCGGCGAGGACTACGCCCGGGAGATGCTGATCAACAGCCTCGGCGAGCGCAAGGCCAAGGCGATCATGGCGCGCTTCCGCGGCATGACCGACAGCAGCGCCTTCGCAATGCTGAGCAACGTCGACGCGCCCAGCATCACCAACTTCCTCAAGAAGGAGCATCCGCAGACCATCGCCCTGGTGCTCAGCTCCCTGTCCACCAGCCAGGCGGCGCAGATCCTGACCCAGCTCCCGGAGGACGTGCGCACCACCGTCGCCTACCGCATGGCCACCATCGAGCGGCCGAGCGCCGAGGTCATCGGCGAGATCCGCGGCGTGCTCGGCGACTACATCGACACCAACTTCCAGGACATGAGCATGAAGTTCGGCGGCACGACGCACGTCGCCGAGACCTTCAACGAGATCGAGCAGAGCGTCTGGAAGGGGATCCTCGACGAGATCGAGGAGGAGGATCCGAAGATCGCCGAGGAGATCAAGACGCAGATGTTCACCTTCGCCGACCTGGTGCTCCTGGACAACAAGTCCATCCAGTCGGTGCTCAAGGAGGTGGACAGCAAGGACCTCGCCCTGGCCCTGAAGGGCGCCGGCGCGGAGGTCAAGGACCTCATCTTCCGGAACATGTCCAAGCGCGCGATGACCGCCATCAAGGAGGAGATGGAGTATATGGGCGCCGTGCGCGTGAGCGAGGTGGAGGGCGCCCAGGCTCGCATCATCGAGGTGGTGCGCAACCTGGACGCCGAGGGCGCCATCTACATCGAGGGTCGCGGCGGAGGGAAGCAGGATGGCCTCATCGAATAGCGGCCTGCCCGCCGGCGCGGCGCTCGAGCTGGAGGACTTCGCCGTCAGCGGTGTCGCCGCCCAGATGGAGGCACTCAGCCGCGATCCGGTCTTTCCCAAGCTACGCGACAGCATCCGGGACGAGGCCTATGCGCGGGGCCGGGCCGACGCCATGGCCGAGGCTGACGCCGCCCGCGAGCGGATGGTCCGCGACGAGATCGAGCGCGTGGAGACCCTGCTCGGCGAGCTTGCCGCCGAGCGCGCCGAGATGATGCATCGCAACGAGGAGGAGCTGCTCCAGCTCGCGGTCGCCCTGGCGCGCCGCGTCGTGCGCGTCCAGGTTGCCACTGACGAGGGGCTGCTCCTGGGCAAGCTGGTGGACTGCCTCGGCCAGATGGAGCGCTCGGCGTCCTACCTCATCCGCGTCGAACCCGGCCAGTACGCCGCCCTCGAGGCGCTGCTCGAGCACGTCCAGGCCGACCTCTTCTCGGGAAGCGTCTTTCGCGTCCTGCCCGACGAGCGCGTGACGCGTGGCGGCCTGATCATCGAGGGCGACCGCACGCGGCTCGAATCCATCTGCGAGGAGGAACTGGACCGCCTCGAGGAGGAGCTCTTCCGCCTCCACCGCGAGCAGGAGACGGACGATGACCTTTGACATGGCCGCGGCCACCAAGGCCGTGGAACGCTTCAATCCCATCTACAAGGTGGGGCGGATCAGCCGCGTGGTGGGGCTGCTGGTGGAGGCAGAGGGCACGGAAGCCTCCGTCGGCGAACTATGCAGCGTCATGAGCGAGGGCGGCCGCAGGCCCGTGCCCGCCGAGGTGGTGGGCTTCCAGTCAGGCCGCCTCCTGCTCATGCCCTACCGGACCCTCACGGGTATCCGGGCGGGCGACCTCGTCCGGCCCACGGGCCGCCCCCTTCTCGTGCGGGTGGGGGACGGCCTGGTCGGCCGCGTGCTGGACGGCCTCGGCACGCCCATCGACGACGGCGACTCGCCCTGGCTTCCCGGGCGGCGCCGGGTCCAGGGCGCGGCGCCAGCGCCCCTGGCGCGTCAGCGCATCGAGGCGCCCCTGGTCACGGGCATCCGCGCCCTCGACGCCCTCCTCGCCTGCGGCGAGGGGCAGCGCATGGGCATCTTCTCCGGTTCCGGTGTCGGCAAGAGCGTGCTCCTGGGCATGCTCGCCCGCCACGCCGAGGCGGACCTCATCGTTCTCGGCCTCATCGGCGAGCGCGGCCGCGAGGTCCGCGAATTCCTGGAGGAGGATCTGGGCGCGGAGGGCCTGGCCCGCAGCGTGGTCGTCGCGGTCACCAACGACGCCACGGCCCTGGAGAAGATCAAGGGCGCCGAGACGGCGTTCACCATCGCCGAGTATTTCCGCGACCAGGGCCGCCGCGTGCTGCTGATGATGGACTCGGTGACGCGCTACGCCATGGCGCTGCGCGAGGTGGGCCTGGCCACGGGCGAGCCGCCCGCCAGCAAGGGCTACACGCCCAGCGTCTACGCCGCCCTGCCGCGCCTGCTGGAGCGGGCCGGCACGAGCCGGAACGGCTCCATTACGGGGCTGTTCACGGTGCTGGCGGAGGGTGACGACCTCAGCGATCCCGTGGCCGACACGGTCCGATCCATCCTCGACGGCCACATCGTCCTCAGTCGCGACCTCGCCGTCACCGGCCACTATCCGGCCATCGACGTGCTGGGCAGCGTCAGCCGACTGCACGCGCAGGTCACCCCGCCCGAGTGGGTGGAGCGCGGCCGGCGCCTGCTGGCCGCCATGGCCGTCTACCGCGAGAACGAGGATCTCATCCAGATCGGCGCCTACCAGCCGGGCAGCAGCGAGGAGATCGATCGGGCCATCGACCTCAGGCCCCGCTGGCAGGAATTCCTCAAGCAGGATCGCGACGCGTCCAGCACGCTGGCGGAGACGCGCGAGGGCCTGCTCGCCCTGATGGGGGAATGATGGCGGCCTTCCGTTTCCGGCTCGAGAAGATCCTGCGCCTGCGGCGGCGGGCGGAGCGCGAGGCCTCGCGGGAGCTCGGCCGCGCCGTGTCGGCGCAGGCGGCCCAGCGCCGGCGTCTGGCGGACATGGCCGCGTCGCGCGCCGAGCTGCTCGGCCGCCGGGACGACCTGCAGCGCGGGCGGGTGGAACCCCTGCTCCTGGCGCAGAACCGCTACCAGATCATCGTGCTGGAGCGGGCCGAGGCGCGCGGCCGCTCGCGCCTGGCGGAGCTCGACGGGGATGTGGCGGCGGCGCGCGGGCGCCTGGTGGAGAAGAGCCGGGCGCGGAAGCTCCTGGAGAAGCTGGAGGAACGCAAGCGCCGGGAATGGGAGACGGAGCAGGCGCGCCGGGAGCGGCGCGAGCTGGACTCCCGGCCCCTCCGCGACCGTGGCATGCCGATTGCGATGAAGGCCGCTGCGGAGAATGGACGGTGACACCATGAGATCGGTCGTTCAGTTCAGTGTCTTGAGCTTTTTCATCATCTTCGTCGTCACGTTCCTGCTGACGGGCGTGTTCAGCGGCGCCAAGCGGGCCTGGGACCAGCAGCGCCAGGACGAGCCCGTCGCCGAGCAGGTGGACGAGAACGCCCTCGCTCGGCAAAGCCTGCACGCGAAATCAGAAGAAATTTCCCGCCGCGAGGGGGAACTGGCGGACATCGAGGAGGCCCTCCAGCTGGAGAAGGCGGTTCTCGCCGAGGAGTTCAACAAGCTGGCGGCGGTCCGCGGGAGCATCACGGAGGCCGTGGCCGCGGTGGACGCAGGACAGGCCAAGACCCTTCGCAAGCTGGCCAAGATGTACGAGAACATGCCCGCCCGCGAGGCGGCGGTGATCCTGAGCGGCATGGACCTCGAGGTGGTCCTCGAGATCGTCAAGCTCATGAAGGAGCGCCCGGCGGCCAAGATCATGGCGGCCCTGGATCCGGCCCGCGCGGCGGCCCTGAGCAACATGATGAGCGCGAGCAAGGGAGATCGCTAGATGGATGTCCTGAGCGGCATCGCGTCCCTGGCGCCCCGCCAGGCCCCCGAGCGGGCCGAGGCGGCGCCGCCGCCTGACGGCGCGCCCTTCGCGGCCTGCCTGGACGCGGCCCTGGGCCGCGCGGATCGGCGCGGGGACGGCGCCCCTGACGGCGGCGACGTGGCCGGCGCCATGGACGACGATACCGAAGCCGGCGCCGCTGCGGCCGCCGCGAACGCGGCGGACACCGGCCCGGCTGGCGACGCCGTGGATGACGCGGCGGCCGCCGACGCGACGGGCGGCGACGGAGAGGCGGACGCCGATGACGGCGACGGCCCGGCCGAGGCCGGAACTTCCGGCGCGGCTGCCGTGGCGCCCTTGCCCGACGTGACGGTCGGGGACGGGGAGGCGTCCGTGCCCGCCGCCGATGCGGCGATCGTGGCGGACGACGCGGCCGCCGGCGTCGCGGCGGCGCCGGACGCGCGGACGGCCGCGACGGCCGGAGACGAAACGCACGCCGCGCAGCCGGTCCGCAACGCGCCCTCGCCGGCCACGCAGGCGGACGCGGCGAAGGGGGCAGGCATCGAGTCAGAAGGCGCCCGGCCCGTGACGCCGCCGCCTGAGATCGCGCCGGAGAACGTGGCGCGGGGCGGCGTCGTCGATGCCGCCCCGGCGACGGGGGAGTCCACGGAGGATGACGCGCCGGCGGCGGCGAGCACGACACGAGACGTGCCGTCGCCCGCGGCGGGGGCCGATGCGCGGATGCGAACCGCAGCGAAGGCGCCGTCGGACGCCACCGCGGCGCTCGGCATGGCGCGCGCGGGCGAAGCGGAGAAGACCGGTGCGTTCGCCGCCACAGGCGCGAGCGGAGCGATGGAACCCGAGGGCGCCATGGAGGCAGTGGGGGCGAAGGCTGCGGTCCGCCATGGCGACGGGACCGAGGCGCCCGCGCCGGCCTCGAAGACGGAACGCATCGAGCTTCCGCAGGCGCTCCGGCGGGCCGTGGCGGCGGGGGACGCTGCCGGCCGGCCGGCGGGCGGAGATGGCGAGGCCGCGCCGGCGGCGCGGCGCGAAGCGCAACCCGAGCGGGCCGGGGCGCCCGCGACGGCTCGCTACGAAACGACGCGGGCGCAGATGACGTCCGCCGAGGCGGCGACCGTGCGGTCGGACGGCGCGAAGCCCCTGCCGCCGACGGCCGGACTGACCGCCGCTCCCGGGGCGGGGGCGCGGCCGGCGCACGAGGCGGCACCGGCAACCGCGGCGCGCATGGCGCCCCAGACGCGGCCCCTGGCGGCCGCGGAGCTGCCCGAACGCGCGCTCCTCATCGCCGAGGAGCTGCGCGGCGACGGCGAGAGCGTCTGGCGCGCGACGCTGGAGCTGGACCCGCCCGAGCTGGGACGTCTGCGCGTGGAGATGCGCCTCGAGGACGGCCGCGTCTTCACGCGCTTCACCGTGGAGAGCGCCGCGGCCCACGAGCGCGTCTCGGCGCAGGCGGACCGCCTGCGCGACGCCCTGGCCGGCCAGGGCATGGAAGACGGCGGCGTCGAGGTCCTGCTCGACCAGAGCGGTCTCGGCGACGCCCGGGAGGGCGAGACGGGCGCGGAGAGGCAGGATCCGGCCGCGCGGGCGGACGAGGCGGAACCGGATGCGGCGGCCACGCGGCGCTCGAGCGCGGCGGCGGGCCGCCTGGACACCTGGGCCTGAGAGGAGGCGCGCGATGGAGATCACCGATCTGACCAGCGTCACCAGCGGCACCACCAGCGGATCGAGCGGAGCGCTGGACGAGGTCGGGCACGACGAGTTCCTGCAGTTGCTGGTGACACAGATGCAGAACCAGGATCCCCTCGATCCCATCACGAACGAGGACTTCCTGGCGCAGCTGGCCCAGTTCTCGAGCCTGGAGCAGCTCACGGACATCAACGCCGGCACCCAGACGGGGCTGCTGCTCCAGCAGAGCGTCACGAACTCCCTCGCGCCCAGCCTCATCGGCAAGGACGTGCTCATCGACACGTCGGCCGTGGAGATCGCCGGCGGCGCGCCGGTAAACTTCCACGTCCAGCTGGACGGCGAGGGCATCGTCAAGGCGGAGATCACAGACGAGGAGGGCAACCTCGTCCGCACGCTCGAGATCGCGGGCGAGGAGGGCGTGCCCCTGGCAGAGGGAAGTCACGATTTCACCTGGGACGGGCTCGACGAACAGGGCGAGCCCGTGCCGGACGGCAACTACACGATCGCGGTGAGCGCGGCGGACGGCGGCGGCAACGCCGTGCCCGTCACGAGCTGGCTGCGGGGCCGCGTCGAGGGCGTGCGCTTCGCGGGCGGCGGCGCCTGGGTCATCATCGGGCGCATGGAGTTCACGCTGGCCGACATCGTCGAGATTCGGGAGCCGCAGACCGCCGGCGAGGCGGGCTGAAGCGGCCGGGAGCGGATTCTCAGGGAGGTAGGGAACATGTTGCGGAGCCTCTTCGCCGGCGTCTCGGGCCTGATCAACCATCAGACCAAGCTCGACGTGATCGGCAACAACATCTCGAACGTGAACACCATCGGCTACAAGGCGGCCGACGTCAGCTTCAAGGAGCTGCTCAGCCAGACGGTGCGCGGCGCCAGCCGGCCGTCCGGCGGCGTCGGTGGCACGAACGCCATCCAGGTGGGCCTGGGCATGAGCGTCGCGTCGGTCAACACGCGGCATTCCCAGGGCAACCTGCAGTCGACGGGCAACACCTACGACTTCGCCCTGCAGGGCGAGGGCTTCTTCGTCATCGGCATGGGCGAGCAGACCTTCTACAGCCGCGCTGGGGCCTTCGGCCTCGACGGCATCGGTCATCTCGTCCACCAGTCCAGCGGCGGCATCCTCAAGGGCTACCTGCCCGGCGAGGACGGCATCATCCGCGACAGCACGCCGCTGCAGGACATCGTCATCGACAAGGCGCAGGTGGTGCCGGCCCAGGCCACCAGCTTCATCGGCATCGCGGGCAACCTCAAGGCGGACTCGGAGGCCCTGCCCACGATCACCAACTCGGGCAAGTTCATGAAGCTCGCCGCCGCCAGCGCCACCCTCATCTCGCTCTCGCAGCAGGAGGAGGGCGTCGACCTCGGCGTGCGCGACGGGGACGTGGTCACGATCACCGGCAGCATCGGCGGCTCCAACGTGACGCCCTTCCCGAACAACCTCGTGGTCACCGACTCCACGACGGTGCAGGACGTGCTGGACTTCATCAACGCGTCGCTGACCAACGCCGAGCCGACCTACCCCGCCGGCGCCGTCACCATCAACAACGGCGTCATCACCGTGCAGGGCCACGGCTCCCAGGACATCACGGACCTGCGCCTGATGATCGGCGGCAACCCGAGCTTCAACTCGGCCTTCAGCTTCCCCTCGATCATCAACGCCGGCACCAACGGCGACATGACGCAGACCATCCTGACGGCCGCCGAGGAGACGGACCTGATGGTGGACCTGTTCAACCAGGACGGCGAGCCGCTGGACGGGCCGGCGAGCGAGTACGGCATCGACGGCATGACCCTCGCCCTCCAGGCCTACGTCGGCGGCGAGACCACGACGCCCACCTTCTTCACGGTGGGCGGCACGACGACCGTCGGCGATCTGCTGACGGCCCTGGACAGCGCCATCGGCATCACCAACATCGGCACCGCGGGCGTCATGCTCACCGAAGACGGCGAGATCCGCGTCGAGGGCAACGCCGGCCTCGAGCACGAGATCGACAGCCTCTCCATCTCCGACGCCTCGGCGACGATCTCCCTGGGCAACACCTTCCAGTTCACGGAGATCCAGGCGGCCAAGGACAGCGACATCCACACGGTCAGCCTGGACGTCTTCGACAGCCTGGGCAGCCAGCATCACCTGACGCTGACCTTCCGCAAGGAGGACACCTCCACGGAGGCCATCGAGTGGTACTGGGAGGCGGCCACGGAGGAGACCAGCACCCTGCTCTCCGGCGACCGCGGCCGGCTGACCTTCAGCCCGACCGGCGAGCTGGTGAGCTTCAGCTTCGAGGACGGCACCGGCGCCATCAGCATCGACCCGGGCAACGGGGCGGAGACGCTGACCATCGGCATCCAGACCGAGGTGGGATCGAGCACGCTGACGCAGACCGCGGGCGACTCCACGGCCAAGGTCATCGCCAGCGACGGCTACACCGCCGGCAGCCTCGAGAGCACCTACGTGGACGAGACGGGCACCATCGTCGGCCAGTTCTCCAACGGCGTCAGCCGCGTGATGGCCCAGATCGCCGTGGCCAAGTTCTCCAACTCCGGCGGCCTGATTCGCAGCGGCAACAACCTCTTCGGCGAGAGCGCCAACTCGGGCCGCGCCCTGACGGGCACCATCCGCGGCAGCGCCGTGAACCGCATCACGCCGGGTGCCCTGGAGATGAGCAACGTCGACCTCGCCCAGCAGTTCACCCAGATGATCACCGCCCAGCGCGGATTCCAGGCCAACGCCCGCACCATCACCACCGGCGACGAGATGCTGATGGAGCTGGTCAACCTCAAGCGATAGGACGCTAAGCCATGGTCAAGCTGACCAAGCTCAACGGCAGCGTCATCGTGGTGAACGCCGACCTCGTCGAGTTCATCGAGGCGACGCCCGACTGCCTGCTCTCGATGACCACCGGCCGCCGGCTGATGGTCCGCGAGGGCATGGAGGAGGTTCTCGACCGCCTCCGGGAGTACCGGCGCGACGTCCGCGGCGCCTACGCGGTGCCGGCGGGCGGCGAGGACATCGGCAAGCCCGACGTGACGGAGCCGGGCGGCGGGCGGACGCGGGTCTAGGGGGCGGGCGGCGTGGATCTCGCGACCATCATCGGCCTCGTCGGCGTCTTCGCGGTGCTGGCCGTCCAGCTCCTGCTGGGCGGCTCGATGGGCATCTTCATCAACCCGGGGGCCCTGCTCGGCACCTTGGGCGGCACCATCATGGCGCTGTTCATCAACTTCTCCCTGCCCCAGGTCAAGAACGCCATCAACGTGGCCAAGCAGTCCTTCAACGATCCGAGCCGCGATCCGGCGGACACGATCCGGTCCCTCGTCAAGTACGCCGAGAAGGCCCGCAAGGAGGGCATGCTGGCCCTGGAGGAGGCCACCGAGGGCGAGCCCGACCAGTTCCTGCGCAAGGGCCTGCGCCTGGCCGTGGACGGCACGGATCCGACCGTGCTCACCCGCATCCTCGAGGTGGACATCGACCAGGTGGAGGGCCGCCACAAGCAGGGCCAGGACTTCTTCCAGGCCATGGGCTCCTTCGCGCCGGCCTTCGGCATGATCGGCACGCTCATCGGCCTCGTGCAGATGCTCTCGGGCCTCGACGATCCGAGCACCATCGGCACGGGCATGGCCATCGCGTTGCTGACCACCTTCTACGGCGCGGTGCTGGCCAACTCCTTCGCCCTGCCCATGGCCGGCAAGCTGAAGATGCGCAGCGGCGAGGAGATCAGCGCCAAGTGGATGATGATCGAGGGCATCCAGGCCATCCAGGCCGGAGACTCGCCCCGCATCGTCGAGGAGAAGCTCAAGAGCTACCTGACGCCGGCGGCGCGGGAGGCCCTCGAGCGGGAGCGGGAGGGGGGCTAGGCCGTGGCGCCGCGCAAGAAGCCCGAGTCGCCCCCGGCCGGAGCGCCGCTGTGGATGGCCACCTTCGGCGACCTGATGAGCCTGCTGCTGACCTTCTTCATCCTCATCGTCAGCTTCTCCTCCATGCAGGAGAGCAAGTTCCAGGAGGCCGTGGGCAGCCTGCAGGGCGCCCTCGGCGTGCTGAAGGCGCTGCCGAGCATTCCCATCCACGAGGAGATCATGCGGCGCGAGGGCCGTCAGGACCAGGCCCGCGAGATCAGCGAGCGCGTCGAGCAGCTGGCGGAGGCCTTCGCGGCCATTCCCGAGGCGGAGGTGGTGGAGGTGAGCCGCACCGAGCGCGGCCTTTCCATCCGCATCGAGTCCCAGGCCCTGTTCGACCTGGGGCGGGCGGAGGTGCGCGAGGAGGCGCGGCCCGTCCTGGACAAGGTGGCCGAGGCCCTGGCAGGGCTGCCGCACCCGATCCGCATCGAGGGCCACACCGACGACATCCCCCTGACCAGCGGGCGTTTCCCCTCGAACTGGGAGCTCTCGGCGGCCCGCGCGGCGGCCGTGCTGCGCCACATCGAGGGCCGCGGCGTCGACTCGCGCCGGCTCAGCGCCGTGGGCTTCGGGGAGTGGCGGCCGGTGGTCGAAAACGATACAGACGAGCACCGGCAGCGGAACCGGCGCGTGGAGATATTCATGGAGCCCCCGGCCCGGGCGCGACCCGCGAGGCTGGGAGAACATCTCTAGGAGGTGACCGCCGTGGCGGACGAAGAGATGGAAGAGATTGAGAGCAGTGAGGATAACGAGCAGAGCGGGCCCGGCCTCCTCTTTCGTCTGCGCAAGGTCTTCCTGCTGCTGGGGATCATCGTGGTGCAGGCGGCCGCGGCCTACGCCGTGGCACGCTTCCTGATCCTGCCCCGGCTGCCGGGGGAGGCGGCGGAGACGACGGCCGATTCCCTGGCGGCGGCGGCCGCGTCGCCGGCGCCCGCGGGCGTCCAGGAGCGCGGGACCATCGTGATGATGGACAACGTGGTGGTGAACCTGGTGGACGCCAGGGGCACCCATTACCTGAAGGTGGCCGTGGCCCTCGAATTCAAGGAGAAGGAGCTGGAGCAGGAGATCAACGAGCGGATGCCGGAGCTGCGCGACATGCTCATCAACCATCTGGCCAGCCGGCGCATGGAGGAGGTCATCAACCGGGACGCCCGCGAGATCATCAAGCGGCAGCTCCTGGATCTCTTCAACCGGCGCCTGCAGGCGGGGCAGCTCCTGAACGTCTACTTCAGCGACTTCGTCGTGCAGTGACGGGAGCGGCATGGCGGATCTCGAGGACAAGAACCTGACCGACGGGACGGACGAGGAGGAGATCGACATCGACGATCCCTCCGTCTGGGAGGAGAACGACGCCCTGGCCAAGCAGGAGGGCGGCGACCCGGAGTCCGCGGCCGAGGAGTCGGAAACCGGCGGCGAGGCGGAGCCCGACGGCGCGTCGGACTCTCCCGCGGCGCAGGAGTCCGCGGATGGCGAGGACGGCGGTGCGGCGTCCGGCGAGGTGGACGCGTCCGACGCCGGCGAGGAAGCCGGCGCCGGGGCGGAGGACGGCGACGAGCCGCGGCGCGCCGAGCCGGAGGCCGCCGAGGCCGACGGGGCGCTCCAGGCCGCCACGGACGAGCACGACGTTCCGCTCTACGTCACGCGGCGCGGGCGCCGCGTCCCGGTCAAGTCCTACGACTTCCGCCGGCCCATCAAGCTCTCCAAGGGATTCGTCCGCGGCCTGAGCATCGTCGGCGAGACCTACTCCAAGCTGCTGACCCTTTCCCTGAGCAACTATCTGCGCGTGCCGGTCACGGTCTCGGCCACCGGCGTGCGGCAGATCCTCTTCGAGGAGTACACGGGGCAGATACCCAACCCGTCCTGCATCAACATCCTCGACATGCCGCCCATCAAGATCCCGGGGATCCTGGAGATCGACCTGCCCACGGTCTTCAACATGCTCGAGAAGCTGCTGGGCAGCCACGTGATGTCGCAGGGCATGCGGCGCGAGTTCAGCGCCATCGAGCTGCGCATCGCGCGCAAGGTCGTCACGCGCATGCTCAGGGACCTGCAGGACTCCATGCTGCGCATCCTCGAGACCCAGGTGACGCTCACGGGCACCGAGCACAATCCCGACTTCACCTACATCATGAACGCCAACGATCCCTGCATCGTCATGGACTTCATGCTGGAGATGGCCGACGTCGAGGGGCCCATGCACGTCTGCCTGTCCCTGGCCGCGCTGGACGCCCAGCTCGGCAACGAGGGCGCCTCGCCCTACCGGGACGTGCGCAGCGACGAGGAGCGCAGCCGAGACCAGCTGCGCCTGCGCACGACCCTCGACACGACCCGCTCCATGCTCGTGGCCGAGCTGGCCAAGGTGCCCTTCACCATCGAGCGGCTGCGCGAGCTGGGGGTGGGCGACGTCGTCAACCTGCGCAAGCAGGTGGACGAACCGCTGCTGCTGCGCGTGGGGGGCAGTCCCCTGTACCGCGCCCGGATGGGCCGCTACAAGCGCAAGACGGCGGTGAAGATCACGGAGATCCTGAGAACCAAGGGATAGACGGACCGCGCGCCGGTCCGGGAGGGAGCAGCCATGACGGACGTCAACTCGCTGGAGGAGAAGCAGCAGGAGGCCCCGGCGCCTCCCGCCGAGGAGGCCGCCGCCGAGGGCGAGGCCGGCGGGACCGCGCCGGACAAGGCGCCCGAGTATCCCTCCTTCGGAGGCATGGAGGGCAAGCCCGAGGCCAGCGTGCAGAGCCAGCAGGCCGGCGACATCGGCCTCCTGGAGGACGTGAACCTCGAGGTCACCGTCGAGCTGGGCCGCACGCGGCTGAGCATCGGCGACCTGATGGACCTGGGCCAGGGCTCGGTGATCGAGCTGGACAAGATGGCCGGCGAGCCCGTGGACATCCGCGTCAACGGGGTCCTGGTCGGCTGCGGCGAGGTGATCGTGCTGGAGGACGTCTTCGGCATCCGCATCACCCGCCTCTACAGCAAGATCGACCGCATCCAGGCTTTCGGCTAGGAGGGCGCCATGCTGCGATCCCTGCTGCGACGACCCCTGATCCTCGCCCTGGGCGCCTTCCTGCTGCTGGGGCTGCTGTCCCTGCTGCCCACGGGGGAGGAGGCTGGCGCCGGCATAGCCCTGACGCGCCTGGGCCTGGCCCTGACGGCCATTCTGGCCCTGGC
>Ga0272443_10002094_pt1 | contig 26515 bp, 22 predicted proteins | sample SSMAcet12_FD_193581 | JGI IMG/M metagenome (GOLD analysis project Ga0272443, IMG submission 193581) | Marine sediment archaeal communities from Little Sippewissett salt marsh, Falmouth, MA, United States - SSM-Acet-12 | ecosystem: Environmental > Aquatic > Marine > Wetlands > Sediment ... | reverse complement strand
GCCAGGTCCATTCGGCTCTCAGAGAGGCGAGGGGAGAACGGGAGGTCTTGGCAATCTATCAGTGGTATTCTCTTGTCCATAGTTAACCCATCTTGCAAAGGTTTGCTGCCACGAAACCCTCTGTCTTAGGGTAATATGGCAAGCAGTCTACCATATAGTGGGTTAAATGTCAAGAAATAAATCATGATCTAAGATTGCCATTTTTAGGGGCATGTCTTTTGAGACACGGTACTAGGAGCAGGGCACGGGAAGATCTTTCCCCATGAATTCGGCATAAAAGGCGTGGATGCACCCGGCAGTGGCGTCCAGGTCCATAGCGTCCGTGTTGACCACCAGGTCGTAGGCAAGGGGATCCGTGATGTCCTTGTGAAAGGACTGCCGAACAAAGGCGGCCCTCTTGGATTCGCGGTTGATCACCCGGTGCCTTGCCTCGTTCTCGGAAACCTCGTAATGCTTCATGACATTTTGAATGCGGGCCTGCTCGGGCGCCACCACCCGGATGCTGAATCGCAACCCGGCAGGGAGGATGAAGTTGCTCCCCCTGCCCACAATCACGGCCCTCCCATGGGAGGCGATGACGTGGATCACGTTCATGAGGTGTTGGAGGTAGACGTCCGGGTAAAGATAATTGGTGCTGATGAGGGAGGAGATGAAATCCTCTATTCCGTGGAGCCGCTCCTTCTCGACCGTCTGGACGACATCCCGGCTGATCTCCGCGCTCTCGGCCACCACATCCACCAGGAACCTGTCAAAAAGCTCGTAACCCAGCCGTCCGGCCAGCCTTTCAGCTATGAGAGTGCCCCCGCTCCCCGGCTGGGAGGAGATGGTGATGGTCGAAGAGGCGATCTCCTCCCCCGGTTCCCTGCACTCCTTTGCCCTCTGCCACGCCTCGATTTTTTTCCGAATGAGTTCTTCCTTCAATTTTTCGCTCAGTTCCATGACGGTCTCCTCTGATGAGTGGGGGCAACTCGAGGTTGCGTGGACGGGCGCCGGCTAGTGGAGGGGCAGCACCGCGAACACCACCGTGCTCCAGACCGAGTGGGACAGGACAACCGCCCCCAGGTTGTTCGTCCGCCAGTACAAAGCCCCCCAGAACGCCCCGGCCACCGCGGCCGCCCCCACGAGCATGAAGTTCATGGAGCTCACGTGCACGCCGGCGTACAAGAGGGTTGCCAGCCCGAAGCCCTTCCATCCGCCAAGACGCTCCTGCAGGCCTTTCTGGAGGAAACCACGCCAGAAGATTTCCTCGCTGGGACCGGTTACCAGGAAGAGGAGCATGGAAATGACCCAGGGGGGCGTGCCGGTCCCCTTGTCATAGATCCCGCCGATCTGTTCGCCTGCAAAACCAAAGAGGCGGAGGGACACGGCGCGTCCCGTCATAAAGATCAGGTAGAGGGCGGCGGCGGCCGAAAGGCCGATCAGGATCGAACGCCCGTCGAGCTTGAAGCCGTTGAGGATTTCCACCCGAAAAAAGAGGGACAGCGAGGCCAGAAGCGCCGCCGAAACGGAAATCTTTATCCAGAAATTGCCCGCGGGAAGGGCAAAGGCCCACACCCACAGAATGAATGCGAGGGCGATGAGGGTCCACAAGGGAAGCAGTGCGCGGGCGCCCCTCAAAAAACGCTCTCCAGGACGAGCGAGATCACCAGGAGGGCGCCGAAGGCGGTGTTCAGCTGTGCGGTCCTGGCGTCGGCATCCTTGGGTACCTCGTGGATCATGACCTTGAGGAGCTTGAAGGCAAGGGGGGCCGACAGGAGCACGATCAGGGACCACTTCCCAAGGGGGCCCACAAAGGACATGACGACAACGGAGAAAAGGGCCGCCAGGACCATGGAGGCAAAGACCAGGGGGCCGTTGTGCCGTCCGAAGATGAGGGCCAGGTTGTTCACGCGGGCTTTTTCGTCGGTTTCCACATCCCGCAGGTTGTTTGCAAAGAGCACCAGCGCCACGAGCACGCCGAAGGGAATGGACACCCAGAAGGCGGCCCAGCTGAAGGTTCCGGTCTGGATGAAATACGCGGCCTCCACCGCCAGGGGCCCCCACATGAGGAACACGGAAAGCTCCCCCCAGGCCTTGTATTTGTAGGACAGCGGGGGCGCCGTGTAGAACACGCCCGCGAGGACCCCCACGAGTCCGATCCAGAAGATTTCCCAGCCCCGCAGGGCCGCCAGCAGGAGCCCCAGAGAGGCGCCCAGGGCGAAGAGGATGATGGAGACCCACAGGACGGGCATGGGATAGATCTTTCCCTCCGCCAGGGGGTGGGGCCGGTACTGGGTTGTGGCCGCATCCTCGATGTCGACCCCGCTCCTGTAATCGAAGTAATCATTCATGAGGTTGACACCGCCGTGGACGGCCGTCATGGCGATGACGGTCAAAAGATAGAAAAGCCAGGAAAAGGAGCCGTGCGTCGCGGCGAGGGCGGCCCCCACGCTGACGGATATGACGGACATGGTGAAGGACCACGGCCTCATGGCAAGAAACCAGTTCCTGTAGGAAATCATGGGTGGGCACCTCTTGAGGGGTTGCTCAGGAAAAAATATCCAACATCGCCGATCGTGTCAATCTTGAAGGCCTCCCTGGAAAATGAACACCCCCGGCCTGACTCCGGGAACCGCGCAAGCTTCTTTTGTGGCATTTGATGTTTTAAATCGCTCATGCGTTTCAGGGAAGAGAGGACCCTATAGGCGCTTCGCCGGCGTCCATTTTCCCGCCCGGGCCTCCGGCCCTGCTTAAGTTTTCGATTCGTGTATTTTCTTGCCATGTTTCTCTTTGCCTTTCCTTCCGGTTCATTCTATAAAGATTTCTATGCAGAAACCGACACTCAGCCAGGGGTTCGGCGACCTTGTGAAGTTCCTGCTCCTTGCGGGTCTGCTGGTATGGCTGCTCGGACGCGGCTCGACCCGGTTGGACTATAACTGGCAGTGGTACAGGATCCCTCAGTATTTCTTCTCCCTTGAAGACGGCCGTATCGTCCCCGGCCTGCTTGTCAAGGGCCTGTGGGTGACCCTTCAGATCACGGGCTGCAGCCTTGTGGCCGCCTTTTTTTTCGGCCTGACGGGGGCCTTGAGCCGGCTGTCCACATCTCCCATCGCGCGGCTTCTTGCAAGGGGTTACGTGGAGGGCATCAGGAACACGCCTCTTCTGGTCCAGCTCTTTTTCATCTATTTTGTCCTGTCGCCGGTCCTGGATATCGGCCGTTTCGCGTCGGCGGTCCTCGCGTTGAGCCTCTTCGAGGGGGCCTACGCCGCGGAGATCATCCGCGCGGGCATCCAGGGGATTCCAAAGACCCAGTGGGAGGGGGCGGCGAGTCTCGGGTTGGACACCCGGCTGACCTACCGGCTGGTCATCCTGCCCCAGGCACTGCGGCAGATGCTCCCCCCGTTGACCGGCCAGGCGGTCTCCCTGGTCAAGGACTCGGCCCTTGTGAGCACCATCGCCATTTATGACCTGACCATGCAGGGGCAGGCCATCGTGGCCCGCACATTCCTGGTCTTCGAGGTGTGGTTTGCAGTGGCCCTTGTCTATCTTGTGCTGACGCTGTCCATCTCCTCCCTCGTGAGGGTCCTTGAGAGGCGGAGAATCAACTACTATGCGTGATCCCTTTTAAACAGAAAGGAGAAAAACATGAGGAAATCGATCGTCGTGTGGAAATTTTTGGTTGTTTCAGGTTTGTGTGCGATCCTGGCCGGCTGGCAGGGCCTTGTGCCGAGCGCGGAAGCCGCGGGGGGCGAGGATGTCAGTGTTGTCGAGAAGGCGCTCCAACGGGGAGTCCTGAAAGTGGGGATGTCCACCTTCGTCCCGTGGGCCATGAAGGACAAGACAGGCGCGCTTATCGGCTTCGAGATCGATGTGGCGAAGAGGCTGGCCGGCGACATGGGGGTGAAGGTGGAGTTCGTGCCCACCAAGTGGTCCGGGATCATCCCGGCACTCCTGACCGGAAAATTCGACATCATCATAGGGGGTATGGGGATCATGCCCGACCGGAACCTGAAAGTGAACTTCTCCATCCCGTACGACTACTCGGGAATGTCCATGGTGGCCCACAAGGAACTGGCCGCGGGTTTCGACAGCCTCGAGGACTTCAACAGCCCGGACGTCACCCTGGCGGTCCGCCTGGGGGCCACGCCCGCCCGGGCCGCTAGAAAATACATGCCCAAGGCGCAGTTACGGGAGTTTGATGACGAGTCCCAGGCCTACCAGGAGCTCCTGAACGGGAGGGTTCACGCGGTGGTGGCCTCCGCCCCCACACCCGCCTACCAGGCGATCAAGTACCCGGAGAAGCTCTTCGTGCCCCTGAAGGACACGTTCACCAAGGAACCCATCGGGTTCGCCGTCCGCAAGGGGGACCCGGACGCGCTGAACTATTTCGACAACTGGATCCGCTACGTTCAGGCGGAGGGATGGCTCGCGGAGCGGAAGCACTACTGGTTCGAGACCCGGGACTGGGCGGACCGCATTGAATAGCCGCCGAGGGGGACTTCAGGCGAACGGGGTGCGGAAAAGAGGGTGCTGACAAGAAGAGCCAGATGGTCTCTTTGGGATGTGTTCATAGGGCTGGCGGTTCTCGCGGTTCTGGTCCTGCTGTTTTTCCGCATCCAGGAAGGCCTGCATTACAAGTGGGACTGGCGGGCCATGGGGGTTTACCTTTTCCGATACGACCCCGAGACGGGTTCCTGGGTGCCCAACCTGCTGATGCAGGGGTTTTTTTCGACCATAAGGCTGAGCCTCTGGGCAACGGTCCTGGCGACCGCACTGGGACTTGCCATGGCCCTCATGCGGCGGAGCCGGAGGCTGTTTCAGCGCCTGCTCAGCACCTCCTATGTGGAGCTTGCGAGAAACCTCCCGCCCCTGGTGGTCATTTTCATCTTTTACTATTTCGTCAGCGATCAGATCATGCCCGTTTTTGCGGTGGGCGAGTGGGCGAGGAGCAGCCCCCCTGTCGTCCAGAAGGTCCTCTCCCTTGTGGCCGCGCCGGCCGAGCGGCTGCCCGCCTTCACCTCGGCCGTGGTCACCCTCGCGGTCATTGAAGGCGCCTACATAACCGAGATCATCCGGGCCGGCATAGACGGCATTGAGAAAGGGCAGTGGGAGGCAGCCGGGTCCATCGGCATGTCCAGATGGCAGACCATGCGGAGGGTCATCCTGCCGCAGGCAGTGCGCATCATCATGCCGCCCCTGGCCGGTCAGTTCATATCCACCATAAAGGATTCGGCCATCGTGTCCGTGATCTCCATACAGGAGCTCACCTTCCAGGGCATGGAGATCATGGCCGCAACCTACCACACCTTCGAGATATGGATCATCGTCGCCGTCCTCTACCTGGTCCTGACCCTGAGCTGCTCCGTGCTCGTGGAGCGCCTCCAGCATTCCATGAACCGCCACCTGCGAGCGTCCTGACGGCCGGGCCCCTGAAAAAGAAAAACGAAAAACAATAAGCAAAACCAAAAAGCATTACCACGAAGCTCACGAAGAATCACGAAGCACACGAAGAAAAAAAGAGATCATTTAAGCCGGCGTCCATTCAAAATTGATTTCGTGCGACGTCACGTTTGATAAGATAGTCGGCCACTTATGGACGGGAGCTAAACGGGTGCATGGGATGGCGCTCTCTTGGATTTGAGCCCCTGTGCGATCACCGGCTCCAGCATGCTCGCGCCGAAGAAGTCGCAGTAAGGCCTGCACTTGGAGAGCAGGATGAAGAGGGTCTTGCCGGTGACGGAAGGGTCTTCCTCGCTCAGGGAGTCGAAGTTCCCCCCGCCCTTGGAGATGATGAGATCCGCCCCGGTCACGATCTCCCGGACCTCCGGTGAGCACCTCTCGAGACAGGTGCCGGGGTAGGGGCCGTTCATGCCGTTCTCCACAACCCGGACCCCTGACGGGATGCCCACCGTGGCCGCCTCTTTGAGAGTGACGTCGTTCATGGCCGGAACGCTTCGGACCACCAGGGTGATCCTGGCATCGTGACGCCTCAGGATCTCCTTCAGGAGCAGGGCGTCCAGGACGATCTCCCCACAGTTGTCCGCCAGATAGACGATTCGACCGGCCGCCTCCAGCCTGTCCTTGAAACCACGCCCAATGTTTTCAGGGAGGGGTGTTTCCAGTTTCCCGCGAATGGCCGTTTCCAGGTCCGCCGGGCGGTTGGCCAGCATGAGATCGATGGTGTTCCCCAGGACGGCCAGGTGGAGGGCGAGGCCCAGGGGGTCTGACGCCCGGGAAAGGTCTTCCTTGAGGGCCGGGGAAAGGCGCAACATGGCCCTGTTCTGGTTTTCCTTGACCCGGCGGAAGGGGTCTTCGTCCCCGAGCGCCTCGTTGAAGAGCACCATGACCTGCTCGATGACGCGGGGGCTGGTCACATCCCAGGATTTCCCTGCCATGGCGGGGAGCGAGGCGATTTTTCCGCAGAGTTCCCTTGTGGTCGCGCTGTCTGCGTCCAGTTCCCTCAGGCCGGAAACCGCCATCCGGAAGATGCAGGGTATGCAGTCGGGTTCGATGACCATGCGAGCGCTCCTTTCTCAGTGTGCCTGCCCAGCGCGAGGGGTTTTCCGTCATCCGGTCGGCTCGGGGGCCTTGGGAGCCAGGGATCCGTGCTGGAGAAGGAAGAGGGCTTCATGAATTTTTTTAAATCAAAGTCATCGGATGTCAAGCACGAAATGGTGGACAAATGGTGGTCGTTTTCCTAAAATCCAGCCTGTTGAGTATGGGTCAGACTTCACTCAAATATCCCATGCACGGAGGTTTTTCATGCCCATAGCGGAGAGAATGATAAAGATGGTGGAGGGCTCGTCCATGATTCGAAAGATGTTCGAGGAAGGCGCGAGACTCAAGGCCGAGCACGGCGAGGACAAGGTGTTCGATTTTTCCCTGGGGAATCCAGATGTACCCCCGCCTCCTGAGATAAAGAAGGCGCTCGCCGAGTTGATCGAGGACGCCACCGTGAGCCACGGCTACATGCCCAACCAGGGTTACCCCCATGTGCGGGAAAAGCTTTCAGGCTTTATTCGGGGCGAGTACGGAGCGGAGATCCCGGCCGATCACATCATTATGACGCCAGGGGCGGCCGGCGCCCTGAACGACGCCCTCACCGCCCTGATCAACCCGGGCGAGGAGATCCTCACGCCCTGCCCCTATTTTGTCGGCTACAACCAGTACGCCTTCAACGCCAACGCCGTGGTGAAGACCGCCGAGACCTCGGAGGATTTCAGGCTGGATTTCGACAACCTGGAGGCCGCGATCACCGAAAGGACGCGCGTGCTGCTCATCAATTCTCCCAACAACCCGACGGGCGTGGTTTACACCGCCGAGGAACTGGCCAGGCTCGGGGACATGCTCGAAAAGGCGAGCGCCCGGTTCGGCAAGCGCATCTACCTCATCTCGGACGAGCCCTACCGAAAGATCGTCTATGACGTGGAGGTGCCCTCGATTTTCCAGGCTTACCCGCACTCCCTGCTGGTGAACTCTTACTCCAAGGAGCTCTCCCTGGCCGGGGAGCGCATAGGCTACCTCGCCGTGAACCCCGCGGCGGAAGACGCTCGGCAGGTGGTGGCGGCCGCGGCCGTTTCCAACACCATGTTCTATGTCAATGCGCCCAGCCTCTTCCAGCTCGCCATTGCCAGGGTCCTGGGGGTTTCCGTGGACGTGTCCATTTACCGGAGGCGGCGGGACACGCTGTGCAAGGGGCTGCGCAGCGCTGGATACGAGTTTGTGGAACCCGAGGGGGCGTTTTACCTTTTTCCCAGGACACCCATCCCGGACGACGTGGAGTTCTGCCGCGTTCTGATGGAGGAGCTCATCCTGGCTGTGCCCGGGAGCGGCTTCGGCAGGGGCGGCCACTTCAGGATCTCCTATGCCGTCCCGGACCGTGCCATTTCAGGCTCCCTGGAGGGATTCAAGAGGGCCATTGAAAAGGTGAAATAAGCAGGCCGGTCTTTCCAGTCGCCCGTTTTAAAATTGCGGGAAATCGATGGTTCTCTTTTGGCGTCCGTAGCCAATTGCTTGACACTTTGCATGTTCGACATAAAATTATGATATGTGTTTAAAGCATTGTGACCATGAATGGAGGCTGGAAATGAGCGAGAAAAAGTACAGGATTCAGTCGACGTGTCCCCAGTGTGGCTGCAGCGCCGTGTCCCACCTCTCCGCGGACGAGATAAAGAAGAAGTTCGGGGATGTCCCCAATGTGGAGATGGAGTGTGGTGAGTGCATGAAAAAGTACCAGGAAGACATGAAAAAGGCCTGCCCGGAGTGGGCCGAAGACTGCAAGATGTAACCCCTTTTAAAATCGAGCTTTCCCTTTTGCGGGTGCCTGCCGATCCCGGCGTGGCGCCCGCATCTACGAATCCGCAAAGCCACGCCTCTTCCGATTCCGGGAGCAGGCCACTTGTTTTTCCACCGCTTCCCTGGCCCCGGCGCCTTTCGGGGTATGAGAATTGCATTTAAAAGTTTTCACGAACAACCCGAACAACCCTTGACGGCGCGCGGGATGTCGAACCCAGGGGTTTTTCGTCGTCATGAGGGGAAATCGTGTATGTCGTGGAAATAACCGTGCGAGGGCTTTCCCCCGGTAAGAGGGTCTTTCCTAAGGTATGAAAAGAGCGGAAAAGAATTCAGGATCCATGGCGCGGCACTTTGTCAGGAATTACCTCCTGGTTTCCATGGTGCCCATTCTCTGTTTTCTTGTCTTCGCTCTTTTTTGGGTTCTGCTGGCCAAGGCCTCCGTCCTCGAGCGCATCGAGACCAGCATTGACGAACTCAGCAAGGATGCCGAAAACCACCTCGAACACCTCGGCAAGGAGTCCATCCGGGTAAAGGCGAGCGGCGTGGCCGCGCAAACAGCCTTTTACCTCAAAAACCACCCGGGCACCCCCCTCCACGAACTCCTCAATGATCCGGAATTCAAGCGGATGGCCCTGCAGCAGGTTGGAGAGACCGGGTACACCTGCCTGTACGAGGCGAAAACAGGAATCATGCGGCTCCATCCGGACACGCGCCTGATCGACAGGAAAATGGATTTCCTGGCAGGTGAACTGCCCTCCTGGTGGAGTGTTTTCGAGCCGAGCCTGGCGGGAAAGCAGAGCTCAGGTTACTATGACTGGCTGGAGCCGGACGGCACGGTGCGAAGAAAATACATGACCGTGATCCCGGTACCCGAGATCCACATGGGAAGAACCCTCCTGGTGGCGGCGACCACTTATATCGACGAGTTTTCAGCCCCGCTGCAGGCCATGCGGCGGAAGGCGGATATCATCACTGAGAGCTACCGGGTGAATGCATCCAAAAGGGTGTTCAGGGCCGGCGCGTTCATAGCCGGGTTCCTGGTCCTGGCGGTGTTCGTGGTTTATTTATCCGGCCGCAGGGCGGCGCTTCGCTACATCCTGCCCATCGAGAGACTGGCCGGGGCGGCCAAGAGGCTTGGCCGTGGGGAATGGGAAGAGGAACCCGATGGGGAGGCCCTGAGCCGAAAAGACGAGATCGGGGTCCTGGCCCGAGAGTTCACCGGAATGCAGAATCAACTGAAAGGCCTTTTCCGTGACCTCGAAAAGCGCCTCCACGAACTGAGAGAGGCACAAAACGCTCTTCAGAAAGGCGCGGAGCACTTTCGGAGCCTTTTCGACGGCGTGCCCGTGGGCCTCTACCGGACGACCCCCGAGGGGGAGATCATTGGGGCCAACCTCACACTGGCCCGTATGCTCGGCTGCCGGGGCACGGAAGAGCTGCTCGCCAGGAATGCGACGGAGTTCTATGTCAACCCCGGGGATCGCCTGGACCAGGAAAACCTGGCCGAAAAAAACGGCGCCTCGCATCGATCCGAATATCAGCTGAAGAGACTTGACGGAAGCATCTTCTGGGTGGAAGACGAGGTCCTTGTGGTCAAGGACGCCGCCGGCCTGCCCATCTATTATGAAGGGAGCCTCAAGGACATAACCGAGACCAAGCAGGCGGAGGCGGAGCTCCGCAGGAGCGAGGAGAGGTACAGGACACTTTATCGTGAAACAAAGAGGGCGGAAGAAGTGTACCGATCGCTCCTCAAAAGTTCGCCCGACGCCATCGTGATCTATGACATGGAAGGCCGGACGCAATTCATCAGCCCCGCCTTCACATCGCTCTTCGGGTGGACGCTGGAGGAACTGGAGGGCAAGCGCATCCCCTTTGTGCCGGATTCCGAGAGGAAGACCACGATGTCCATCATTGAGACCCTTTTCCAGCACGGAACACCCTGCCAGGGATATGTGACCAAGCGATTCGCAAAGGACGGGAGCATCCTTGACGTGAGCATCAGCGCCTCCCGCTATGACGATCACGAAGGGAAGCCCGCCGGCATTCTCGTGATCATAAGGAACATCTCGGAGAGAAAAAGGCTCGAAGCCCAGTTGCTGAGCGCGCAGAAACTCGAGGCCATCGGTACCCTGGCGGGAGGGATCGCACATGATTTCAACAACATGATGATGGGCGTCCTGGGCAATGTCTCGCTCCTCCTGTACCAGACCCATGAGGACGACCCCACTTACGAAACCCTTAAGTCCATTGAAAACATGATCCGGAGCGCCTCCCGGCTGACCGACCAGCTCCTGGGGTATGCCCGGAAGGGCAGGTACGAGATAAAAAGCCTGGACATCAATCCCCTGGTGGCCGAAAGCGCCGGGACCTTCGGCAGGACCCGCCGTGAAATCGAAATCGAGCTGGACCTTGACCCGTCACAACTTGCCGTCGAGGCGGACAGGAGTCAGATCGAGCAGGTCCTCATGAACCTTTACATCAACGCGGCCGATGCCATGCCCCGTGGGGGCACCCTGACTGTTCGCACACGCAGGGCCACGTCTCCGGGCTTCGAGGAAGAGGGATACAGCGTCAAGAGTGACGATTACGTGCTTGTTCAAGTCAGGGACAGCGGAACCGGAATGGATGAGGGCACTATCGCCAGGATCTTCGACCCCTTCTTCACCACAAAGGAGATGGGGCAGGGGACGGGTCTCGGGCTGGCGTCGGTCTACGGGATCGTCAAGGGGCACAGGGGCCACATAGATGTCGAGTCCGAAAAAGGGAAAGGCAGCGTGTTCAGTATTTATCTTCCCCTGTCCTCGAAAGCCGCGGCTGTCTCTGATTCGTCCGCGGAGCCGCTCACTTCGGGGAAAGGCCTGATCCTCCTCATCGATGACGAGGAAACCCTCCTCGAGGTGGGCGGCAAGATGCTGGAACATCTCGGGTACGACGTCGTCGGGGCGAACGGGGGCAGGGAGGCCCTGCATGTATTTTCCTCGAGGAATGCGGAGTTCGACCTGATCGTCCTGGACATGATCATGCCGGACATGGGAGGGGGCGAGGTGTTCGACAGGCTCAGGGAGATGAACCCCGAGGTGAAGGTCCTGCTCTCCAGCGGCTACAGCGTGGACGGTCAGGCAAGCGACATCCTCAAGCGCGGCTGCAACGGATTCATTCAGAAGCCCTTCGACCTTGTCGAGCTCTCCCGCAAGATAAGCGAGATTGTGGGAAACGGTACAAGAAATCCCGGCAGCAGCGATCCCCTTCGCAATCTCTCTTGATTTGCAGGTTGACGGGTAAGAATCACACCGGGTAACATCCCCTTTCAAGTCCCCCCACACAATGACCATTTGGGAGTCTTTTCCATGACCGAAAAGAAACTGCTCATGGTGACCGTCTCCGGTCGCGACCGTCCAGGTATAACGGCCGTCCTCGCCCGCGTGCTCGCAGATCACGGGGTGGAGATCGTCGATATCGAACAGGCGTCTCTCCAGAACCTGCTGGGCCTCTATTTTCTACTGGACCTCGGCCGCCTCGAGGAATCCCAGGACAGCGTGATCAAGGACCTCCTCTTCGAGGCGAGCCGAATGAACCTCAACCTGCACTTCAGGCTCTTCGCGCCGGAGGAGGTGCGGGCGCTCAACCAGAGGAACCTCTTCGTGCTCACCCACTTCGGGGGCACGGAGGCCATGGCGGCCCTGTCCGAGATCCTGGCCGAGGAGAAGGTGAACATCGAGACGATCACCACGGCGCAACACCACAAGATCAGGTCCGTGGAGATGGTCATCAATGTCACCAGCACCCGGAACCTCTCGCACCTGAAAGAACGCCTGATGCTGGAGAGCCGCGCACTGGGCGTTGATTTGGCCCTTCAAAAGATGGAGGCCTACAGAAAGAACAAACGCCTCGTGTTTTTTGACATGGACAGCACCCTGGTGGACATGGAGGTCATCGACGAGATGGCCAGGTGCGCGGGCGTGTACAGGGAGGTGGCCAGAATCACGGAAAAGGCCATGCGGGGGGATTTTGATTTCGAGGAGTCCCTCAAGCAGCGCGTGGCCCTGCTCAAGGGCCTCAAAAGGGAAGAGCTCGAGAAGATCCGGGGGGAGATGAGGCTTTCGGAGGGTGTGGAGGATCTCGCGGCCACCCTCAAGTGGCTGGGTTACAAGCTGGGGATCGTCACCGGCGGCTTTGATTTTTTCGCCGAACACTTGAAGGAGCGTCTCGGTTTCGATTTCGCCTACGCGAACAAGCTGGAATTCAAGGACGGGGCCCTCACCGGCCGGCTGAAGGGGGACATCGTGGACGCCTCCCAGAAGGCCCGCATAGTCAACCAGTTCTCCTGCGACCTGAAGATACCCATGGATCAGCTGGTGGTGGTGGGCGACGGGGCCAACGACGTCCTCATGCTGGGGCAGGCCGGGCTCAGCATCGCCTACAACGCCAAAAGGGCCCTGGACAGGGTGGCTGGCGCCGTGCTGGGGAAGGAGCGCATGAAACACATCCTCCACCTCCTCGGCATAACCGACGAGGATGTCAGCGAGGCCCTGAGCTGCAGGGGTGAGTGACACGTGCGTTGAGGCGGGGCACCGGTCCTGGGGGGCGGCCTCAATGTCCTGGCCAGGCTCGGTTGAGGCCTGTTGAACCCGGACCGGACCGAACAGAGGCCCGGATCTAGCTGGAATGGAATACATGCGAATCCTGGTTGTTGAAGACGAAAAAAAGGTTGCCGGCTTCATCAGGAAGGGGCTCGAGGAGGAGGGCTATGCCGTGGACACGTCCCACGACGGGGAGGAGGGCTGTGCCATGGCCCTTGACAGGGTCCACGACCTGATTATCCTTGACATCCATCTGCCCAAAATGAATGGCTTTGCCGTCCTCAGGGAACTGCGGGACAAAAAGGTCGCGACACCCGTGCTCCTCCTCACCGTCCGGGCCACCATCGAGGACAAGGTCCTGGGCCTGGACTCGGGGGCGGACGACTACCTGACCAAGCCCTTCGCCTTCCAGGAACTCCTCGCCAGGGTGCGGGCGCTCCTGAGGCGCCGGACCGATACGGTCCAGCCGGTGCTCCAGGTCGCGGACCTGACCCTGGACCCCGTGGAACGCGCGGTCTATCGCGGGCCGGAGCGGATCGAGCTCACCGCCAAGGAGTTTGCCCTCCTGGACTACTTTATGAGGAATCCCGGACGCGTGCTCACGAGGACCATGATAGCCGAGCACGTCTGGGACTATGATTTTGATTCCATGACCAATGTCATCGACGTCTACGTGAACTACCTCAGGAAAAAGATCGACAGGAACAGCGATCGAAAGCTGATCCACACCGTGCGGGGCGTGGGCTATGTCATGAAGGCCGGGTGACCAGGTGAAGTTCAGATCCATCAGAGCCCGACTGACTCTCTGGACCATGGGCATCCTCACGCTCATCTTTCTCGTGATGGGCGGGGCGGCTTACGGGTTCCTGTCCTACAGTCTCATCCAGGAGGTGGACAACTCCCTCAAGGGGGTGGCGGGGGTGCTTGCCAAGAGGAACCTGGCCACGGGACGGAGCCTCTTTTCATCCGATGTTGAAGAGATCTTCAGGCGTTTTTTCGGTTTTTCGCCATGGCGGCCCTACTTCCAGATGCTGGACCCGCGGGAGCGCGGCGCCCAGCCCGGGAGGCCCCAGGATTCCAGGTCGGTGGAGATCAGCAAGGAGGCCCTGGAGAATGCGAGAAAGGGCCTGCCGACCTATGAGACGGTAAAGGGCTCGGAACCCTACCCCTTACGCCTTCTCACCGCGCCTGTCATGAAACGGGGCACGACGGTCAATATCATCCGCGTGGGAACGTCCCTTGAAAACGTCTTCAGGACCAAGACCCGCTTCCTGATTGTCATGGCGGGGCTTCTGCCCGTGGGCCTCCTGCTCTCCTGGGCGGGGGGGTGGCTCCTGTCGCGGCGTGCCCTGCAGCCGGTGGACAGGATGGCCGAGGCCGCCCGGCACATCAGCGCCGAGCATCTTCAGGAGCGGGTGGAGGGGACCGGCGCGGGTGATGAGCTGGACAGGCTGGCCCTGACCCTGAATCAAATGCTCACCCGTCTGGACGAGGGGGTCAGCCGGATCCGGCGTTTTACAGCGGATGCGTCCCACGAGCTTCAGACCCCTATCACCAGTCTGAGGGGCGAGATCGAGGTGGCCCTCCGCTCGCCGCGGAGCCCCGAAGAATACCGGGAGACCCTCAAGAGCGCCCTGGAAGAGATAGAGCACATCACGGGCCTCGTGGACGGTCTCCTGATACTTGCCCGGGCCGACTCGGGCATGCTCAAAATGGACTCCCGTGAAGTGGATCTGGGGGAGCTCGTGGAGGAGGTGTATTGGCGCATGAAGGTTTTTGCCGAGGAGCGCTCGGTCACCCTCGAGGCGGGCCCCCCGGGAAACGTTCCGTTCCGGGGCGACCGGGAGCGGATTCGGCGGCTGCTGGTGAACCTCGTGGACAATGCCGTCAAGTACACAGAACCCGGCGGCCGGGTTTTTCTCTCCCTGGAGGCAGGCGAGAACCAGGTGAAGCTGACTGTTTCGGACACCGGGCGGGGCATCCCCCCGGCTGAGCAGGACAGTATCTTCCAGCCTTTTTATCGCTCCGAAGAAGTGGTCGCGGAGCGCGGCTCGGGACTGGGCCTGAGCATTTCCAAATCCATAGCAGAGGCGCACGGCGGCCGCATCCTGGTCGAGAGCAGCCCCGGCACGGGAAGCACTTTCCAGGTTATTCTTCCCACCCCTTTTTAGAAAACCAAGTGATACCTCTGTCTTGATGAGAATTTTTTAATTTTGCATTCATGTGGGCTTCATCTGCATGGGTTAGATTCCGCATAAACCAATAACCCAGACAGGAGGAAGCCATGTTGGAAAAACGAGAAAGGATGTTTAAGCGTTTGAGGAGCATTTTCGGTGTCCTTTTTTTCATCGCCGCTCTTTTCGCCGCCGTGGGCCTGCTTTCGAGCGCGGGCGTCGGCGCGACGACAAACAAGGGTCCTGCGAGCGAAGGTGCATTCGAGTCCTGGGCCCCCATGTCCCCCATGGGATCGCTCGCCCCGCTGGCCGAGAAACTGAAGCCAACGGTCGTGAACATCAAGGTGACTAAGGTGGAGAAGGTCGGCATGGCCATGCCCCGGCTCCCCAAGGGATCCCCGTTTGGAAACTTTTTCGAGCAGTTCTTCCCCCCCGGGGCCATGCAGCCCAGGGACCGTGAGGTCATGGCCGCGGGATCGGGGGTGATCATCAGCGAGGACGGCTACATACTCACCAACAACCACGTGGTGCAGGACGCAAGCGAGGTCGTGGTCACCCTGGACGACAAGCAGGAGTTCGAGGCCGAGGTCGTGGGCCTGGACCCCAGGACGGATCTGGCCGTGCTCAAGATCAAAGGGGGGAAAGGCCTGCCCGTTGCGGCCATGGGCGACTCCGACAATCTGCGGGTGGGGGACTTCGTGATGGCCATTGGAAACCCCTTCGGGCTGAGTCACACGGTCACCTCGGGCATTGTCAGCGCCAAGGACCGGGTCATCGGGGCCGGCCCTTATGACGATTTCATCCAGACCGACGCCTCCATCAACCCGGGAAACTCCGGAGGGCCTCTCTTCAACATGAAGGGCGAGATCGTGGGCATCAACACGGCGATCATTCCTCACGGCCAGGGCATCGGGTTTTCCATTCCCGTCAACACGGCCAAGGAATTGATCCCGCAGCTGGTGGAAAACGGCGAGGTGACACGCGGTTACATCGGCGTGCAGTTTCAGGGCATCACCAAGGAGCTGGCCAAAGCCCTCAAGATGGATGAAGACAAGGGCGCGCTCGTGGCCGACGTGGTCCCGGGCGGGCCGGCCGATGACGCCGGCGTCCAGAGGGGCGACGTCATACTCTCCTTTAACGGTAAGGATGTCGAGGAGGGGCACGATCTTCCCTCTTTAGTGGCTCGGGCCCCCGTGGGGGAAAAGGCCGATGTGGTGGTCCTCAGAAAAGGCGAGGAGCGGGAACTGAAGATAAAGGTGGCCAAGCTCCAGGCTGACAACAACAAGGACGTGGAGAGAAGCAGCGCCAAGGAGCCCGAGAAGTGGGGTCTCATGCTCCAGGATCTCACGCCCCAACTTGCGGAGCGTCTGGGCGTGGATGAGGGGAGCGGAGCGGTCATCTCGGGGGTCCAGCCCGGGAGCCCCGCGGAACGCGCGCGGCTCAAGAGGGGCGATGTGATCCTCGAGGTCGATCAGAAGCCTGTCTCGTCGGCCGAGGAAGTGAAAAGGGCGGTCGAGGACAAGGATTCGGTCCTGCTCCTGGTGCAGCGGCGAGATGCCAAGCAGTTTGTGCCCCTGGCAGGCTGATGCGAAAAATTTGAGCGATCTTTTAACGCACCCCCTGGACGTGTCCGGGGGGTGCGTTTCACGTCCCCACAACGCCCCTTGAGACAAGCGCTTGAAGGGCCGATCCCCTTGAACCCCGGGGGCCCGGGAGGGGAAAGGGAAAAAATGCCTTTCCAAAAATCGACAATCTGGGCTACTCTCGGGCGACGAGTGAGCGGGGCCAAAAAACTTGCTGTGGAGGGGGTCATGCGGGAAGAGGTCGCCAGGTTGACTTTCGAAAGCCCGATCGGGCCCATGGAGATCGCGGGAACGGAGCGAGGGATCCTGCGGGTGGAGTTCTTGCCATCGTGCGGGGAAGACACCCCAAACACACCCGAGTGCCTTCATGAGTGCCGGGATCAACTTGAGGGCTATTTCACGGGGAGCTTGAGGGTTTTCTCTGTCCCGTTGATCCCGGAAGGGACACCCTTTCAAAAGAGCGTCTGGAGGGAATTGATGAATATCCCCTACGGAAGCACGGCGTCCTACGGTCGAATAGCCGAAATGACGGGCAACCCAGGAGCCGCTCGTGCCGTCGGGCAGGCAAACAACAGAAACCCCGTGGCCGTCGTCATACCCTGCCACAGAGTCATCGGCCACCGGGGCGACCTCGTGGGCTATGGGAGCGGCTTGTGGCGAAAGGAGTGGCTCTTGAAACACGAGGGCTCCTTGTAAGTGACTGAAACGGTAAAAAACTACGTCCTTGAAAAGTTGGGCACCGGAGCGGGCGTGGGCTGGTTCTCCTGCGTGCCCGAGGATGCGCCGGGACTGGAGGAGTGCCTGCACCACCTTTCGGCCGCCCCATGGGACCGGTTCATGCACGGCTATGCCCTCGAACTCCTGAAGGAGGCGCCCCTGGAAGAGATCGAGAACTTGATCGAGCGGGGCACGTCCGGCGAACCCCACCTCCTTGCGCTTGTTTTCGAGGCCTGCTCGACCAAACAAGATTTAAATGAACTACTGAACCGCTTCACGGATGCGGACATTCAGGCAGCGGCCGGCCACACGCCTCGGATAACGATTCACTTCGGCAAACAGGAACCGCCCGGTTGGCGGCTTTACTGGCTCAAGGTTTTTTCCAGGAACATTCTCCTGCACGAGGAGCTGCCGCCCCCGGGGAAAGCACAATTTGCGGCCCCTGTGGAGCCCCGTGAAATAGAAGCCTGGAAAGAGAACACTCTCCATATAAGTCAGGCGCCTTTCGCGAGGGAACTGCCGGGCAAAAAACCGGAAAAAACGTCCCCCCCTTCGCGCAAAGAGATCGGGCGCCTGCAGGGTCTCCTTGAAAGGCTCGGAGTGCTCGAAGGGTGGGAGTCGAGGACCGAGGCGACCCTGAGCCCCTACGCCGTGGAAAGGCCGTGGCGGCTGGATGTTCGGGTCGGCAACGGCAGGAACTCCTGGCGGCTGCGGGGTGTTCAGACCGGTTATGGACGGGGGCTGAACATTCACCAGGCCCGCATGTCCTGCCTCATGGAGATCGCCGAGAGATACTCGGCCTTTGTGTCGGTCCAGGGCGAGAAGGCCCCTGGTTTTGCCCGCGGGCACCGCCTGATCAGGGGGACGCGAAAAGCGCTGCAGGAAGAGGGTTTCCGGCTGGTCGACCCTCGGCGCATGAGGCTTGAGGTGCCGTTTCGGGACGAATCGCTTCACTGGATGAAAGGCGAGGCGGTTACCAGTGACGGCCCTCGCGAGACGCTCGTGCCGTTTCAGCTGGTCTCCCTGTTTTCGAACCTTGACGAGACGGACCTGACCAGCGGGATCACGTCTACCGGGTTGGGTGCCGGGGCCACTGTGGAACAGGCCCGGTTGAGCGCGCTTCTCGAGGTCGTCGAAAGGGATGCGGAACGCATCATGCCCTACACGCCGTCCAGGTGCTTCACCCTTGAATCGGCGGACGACAAGGTCCATGGAATGCTCTCGGAATGGACTGCGAAGGGGATTCACGTGCGGTTCCTGGACATAACACCTGAAATGGGGATTCCATGCTACAAGGCGTTCGTGGAGGCCCCCGGCGGCGTTGTCCTCAAAGGGTGCGGCGCGGCCCTCAACGGCGCCCATGCAGCGGTTTCGGCCATGACCGAGATCCCCTGGCCTTATCCCTACTGGTTTGGGACTGCCCCAGCCCCGGAGGACACCCCGGTCAGGGCATTGGAGGACCTCCCGAACTGGAGCACGGGCGACGCGGCCCGGGATCTTGTCAACCTCGAATCCCTCCTCCTGCGAAATGGTTATGAGCCCGTGTACGTGGATCTCACCAGGGAAGACACGGGAATCCCGGTGTGCCGGGCCTTGGTAGCAGGGCTGGAGATGATGACCTTTTTCGACCGGTACACCCCCCTGGGATTCCGGCAGTTCGCCCAGTACCTCGAGGCTGCGGGTACCCATCCTTAAAACGCAATCGTGATTGTTTAAACCCGTCACCTCTCTTAGAATATTTGAAAGAGCGCCCTATGGGTTCAGGGGGATTTCAAACGGCCTCTTGAAAGCGGCGAATATTTGTTAAAAGGAGAGAGTGAATGAAAGCTGAATCGAAAATACTGGCGGACATGCTGGACTACCAGAAACCACCCCCTTTGACGCCCTGGTGCAGGTCCTCGATGGCGAAGTGGAGATTACCATCTCAGGCGCGCCTTACAACCTCAAAACGGGGGAGATGATTATCATGCCGGCAAATGAACCCCACGCCCTTAAGGCCGTCAGCCCGTATAAAATGCTCTTGACCATGATTCGATCGTGAGGGGTGGACGAAAAACCTGCCTTGGTGGTCCGTGAGGGGAGACGGGCCTGGCGGCGTTGTTTTTGAATTGCAATTCAAGAAGGTTCGAGTTAAAACCGCAAAAATGCATCCCCTTTCTCGCGCCGCCTGGGTGGCGGAATTGGTAGACGCAAGGGACTTAAAATCCCTCGGTACACAGTGCCGTACGAGTTCGATTCTCGTCCCAGGCACCATTCTCGGGAGCTAGGAACCAAAAAACGCAGCAAGGGAAGGGCTTTCAGGGTTGATATAGGCTGAAAGCCTTTTTTGATGAGGGTTCTGGGGCTTAGTGAGATCATAAAAATAGCCGACTTTGACAAAATCTTTGACACGGCAAAAATCACCCTTCTTCCTTTGACAGGTACTCCTGTTGTTTGAGCACTGCCGCCTTGATGTCGGAATCGTCAATGATGTTGTACCGGCTGAAAACGCTATCGGTCAGGTGCCCCGTTATTCTCTTCGCCTCGTCCCGCCCCACGCCGGCGCGGATGAGATTTCTGACAGCAGACCGCCGGAGGTCATGGAATGTCGGGCCAGGCTTAAGCCCCTCCTTGAGCCATTTGGCGGCGTAACCAGGGGTTGACTTGTAACCGTAGCCGAGGCCTGCTTCCCGGCAAGCCCTGTTCCAGGAGCCTCTGAAATCCAGAATCTGGTGGCCGTCAAGATGAAAGACGTAATCGCTACCACCGCGCTGCAGCTGCTGATGGCGGAAAATGCGGAGGAGTTCGTCATCCAGGTATAGGTGCCGGGCCTTGCGGTTCTTTGAAAGCGAAGCCGACAGGGCCACGGTGCGGTTTTCAAGGTCCACTCGGTCCCATGTCAGTGTACGGATTTCGTTAATCCGCCAGCCGGTACGAAAGCCGAAGACCAGGACAGGCCGAAGGTGCGCAGGTAGGTGGTCGTGCAGGGCCTGGAACTGATCGTGTTCCAAGAATCCCTCCTTAGTGTTATCCTCGCGCAGCACAGGGACGTGGGGAACCCTGTCCACCTTCGGGGGCGTCTCTGCCGCGCCAAGGCGGAACATGCGCTTCAAGGCTGCGAGTTCCCGGTTAATCGTCCCGGGGGCTGCGCCTTGGTGTTGCCGGTGTGCGATGAATTTTTTGATTTCGGTGGTAGTGATGTCGATCACGAGCCATTCGGAAAAGCGCTCTTTCAGGTGCCCCGTGCGGAGACGTTCCTGGCCTTTGTGCTGGTAATCCACCTCGAGGGCCTCCAGCAAAGCTTCGAAGCGGATCTTCGAGAGGTCAACACTCGTGTCCCGCCCATCAGCAGCTTTGCCCGCAAGCTTGTCGAGTCTTTTGATAGCCACGGCCTTGACCTTAGTCCCAGCGGAACGCCTGACACGCTTGCCGTGGCGGTCAATGAAAGAGAGCCAGTATGTCTTACTTTCTTTGAGATCGCCGTTTTTGTCGCGATATTTTGGCTTGTAGACAGTTCCCATGGATTATTCCTCCTGTTTGATTTTTCGCGGCCGACCCTTTTTCCAACCTGGTCTGCGCGCTAGAACATGCTGCAGGTCTCTTGGCCGAATTTTCCAAGCTCCCCCAACTTTTACTGCCGGCAACCGACCCGCCAGGATCAATTGACGCACCCGTGATGAGCCGACCTCGAGGATTTCTCCAGCTTCAGTCGTTGACAAGAACTTCATTATTCCCTCCATATCCTGGATGCATAATACTCTAACGCTATAAATATATGGAGTCAACTATATTTTAGACTTGAATTAATTTTTTAATCGTGAGAGTATAAGTCACCGGGGATAGGGATGCGCACCCGACAAGACGGCTTTCCCTGCCGCCTTCCCCGGCAACTCTCGCAGGGACCACAAAGGGAGGTGGGATATGCCTGAATACGATGATGGTTTTGTACCTTTTGGCCCAGATGAATCTGTTGAGGAGGATGGAGAGAGATACCTACAACAGCAGCAAGAGACCAAAGTCAAGGAGAGTGACGGCACATTGGTAGGGAGCAACAGGGTCGAACTTACCGAAGAGGAGAAGGAGATAATCATCGAGAGGGAACTTCGCAGGGCACTTATCAGAAAAATTATGGGTGTGGACCCTTTAAAAGATTGGTGGTCCCCTGCTGTAAAAAAACCTGCCTCCCCTAAAAAACCAACAAACGAAGAGATAATAAAATGGTACGAAGAGAATTACCCGGATGTGTTGGAAGGCGCACGGCAGGTAGTGCCTGAAATTCGGTTACTGAAAAAGGGGTTGAAGGGATCCTTCAGGTACCTGAAGGGTTCACGCCAGAATTCGGATGATGATTTGAAAGTTGATGCTTACTCCCGTCAGAGGGCTGTTCAAGCGCTTTTTGAGAGTCGCGGGAAAATGTTCTCCACAGTGAAATTCGAAATGCTCAATCAAATTAAAATATTCCAAGGAACACAAAAGAATCTTTCACGAGATTTCCAGGTGGGCCTTTTTAAAGAGGTAATTAAGTATTATGAATTGGACAGTGGTGAACTTGCTGATATAGAGGAACTCGCTGAGTACGAGGCCGATGAGATTCCAGATGGTACGTATGGGCGCCCTCCGAACGGCCTCGGCACCCATATGCTGTGGCGTTTGCTCAAGGCAGTATAGTATCGAATAGAAAACAGGACCCTAAACAAATTGAGGAGGTAATCCTTGCATCTCGCAAGGATTACCTCCTTTTTTTTAATCCAAACTCTTCAAGGTTTCCTCACGTTTTCCCAATCACTCCGTAAGAGATAATCAGTTTTCCTCAAGATCACCTCTGGAACCCACACAAGGGCCTAAAAATGTTGGACAGTGGGCCAGCAACAACAAATTTGTCCAGGGAAGAAGGGAGGTGGAAGTACATGGTACAAAGAAAATTTTTTCCCGAGGTAAACGGCCCTGAACGATTGGTCCCAAGCCCGAAAGACCGAGCCATCCTTCGTATGGAGATCAGGAAGGTGTCACGTTCCAACGCTGATTTCGCGTACTACTTAGGGTGGTCGGAGGCCGTGCTGTCGAGAATTCTAAACGGGCGGGTTGTCCTAAAAGAGAATGAAAAAATGATGCTGGAAAAAGCTCTCGGCAAAAACCGGTTAGAACTTGGATTGGAGGAAGAGTAATGGCTGTAACGAATATTAACGGCAAACGATTGTTGAGCATCCGACAAGCTGCTCAAGAATTTGGCCTTACTGTGTGGGGTTGGCGTAATTTGATTTGGTCAGGCACTCTTCCGGTGGTGCAACTAGGCAGAACACAATATATCGACAGAAAAGATATTGAGCGCCTCATCGAAAACTCGAAAGTGTGCAACTGATCAAGACGCTCGCCCAGCGCGGTTGAGGGGCTGACCAGCATGACAACGAGCTTCATACAAAGTCTCCAGCGGCAACTCGATCTGTGGGTCATTGAGGGATTGATTACTTTGCCCTATTCAAAGTGGACCTCCCATATCGTGGACCGGATGCTGGTTGGCTTGGAGAAAAACCGTGACTGATTATGTGCAGGAAATTCGCGAAGCAGTCCAATCAGAGGGCTTGAGGCCCTACACCCTCATTCTTGATGGACGACTGCATCGATGCGGCACGGCTGAGCGACCATCGGGTAAGGATGGGTGGTACATTTTTTTCCCGGACCCTCCCGCCGGAGCCTTCGGGAATTGGAGGTGCGGACTCAAGAGGACTTGGGCTCCTTCAGGTACTGCCGAGCTGAGCCCGGAGTCCAGAGCTAAACTCAATATGCGAATCGCAACGGAACGGCAGAGGAGGGAGGCGCAGGAGGCTATAAACCATGCCCGAGTTTCCGAGAGGGCTCAGAGTATCCTGGAGGCCCTACCCGAGGCCACGTCTAAAAATCCATACCTTCTTAAAAAAAGCGTTAGGGCATGCTCAGGCCTGCGAGCCGACGCAGATGTCCTTGTAGTTCCTGTCCTTGGAGCCGATGGCCGCCCCATGAGTCTACAAAGGATCGAGCCGGGTGGTGAAAAGAGATTTCTCAAGGGTGGTCGGATCCAAGAAGGGTTCTTTCCTGTGCACGGGGAGGATGGCTCCCTTCTAATCGCCGAAGGTCTCGCGACGGCATTGAGCGTCCATATGGCGACCAGGATGACTACCCTGTGTGCCTTTAACTCTGGAAACCTGGAGGCCGTGGCCCAACTGGCGCGAAAGATCCACCCGAAGCGGATCATCGTAATTGCGGCGGACGACGACCGTGAAACCTTCGAGAAGACCGGGCACAACCCCGGCCTAAATGCGGCGGAGAGCGCAGCTCGTGCAGTCGGAGGCAGGATAGCCGTTCCACCAGTTGCAACGGATTTCAATGATACACATGCCGCTCGGGGCCTTGAGGCAGTAAGGGCGGCACTAGCAATGGCAAAGCCCTTGGAGGGGGGCTGTAACGTTAACAAAAAAAAGAAGGGGAGCCCAAAATGGAGCGGGACATAGTAACATCTCTGCATGATAGGCGAGCAGTTATTGCTCAGATCATGCTTAAGGCTAACAAAGATTCAACTGAGTTCAACCAACCAGAAGAGTATGTAGGAGGTTTCACTAGCCCCGATAGCGAGGCGAATAGGGCTAGCGGGGATTTTAAATATCATAAATCGCTTATGTCGCAGGACGCCTCAGAAAAGAGGAAAAAAGCTGCCTGGCCAGAATCTATGGGTAAAGAGGCCTTCCAAGGAGTGGCTGGATGTTTCGTCGAACTGGTAGAGCCTCATAGTGAGGCCGATCCCGCAGCCCTTCTGGCGCAGTTCCTTGTCGCGGCTGGGAATATGGCTGGGCGTTCACCCTACTTCGAGGTTGAGGCAGACAGGCACCGGCTGAACCTCTTTATAGCCATCGTTGGGGAGACATCTAAGGGTCGCAAGGGCACGAGTTGGGGTCATGCCCGGAAGATCCTCGTGGAGGCGGATTCGGAGTGGCGGAAAAGGATAATGTCGGGGATGTCTTCTGGCGAAGGTGTGATCTGGCAGGTGAGGGACCCTATTTTCAAGCAGGAGCCCATCAAAGAGAACAGGATAGTCGTGGGGTATCAGGATGTCCAAGCCGATCCTGGCGTCAAAGACAAACGCCTTCTCGTCCTGGAATCCGAGTTGGCCAGCACACTCCGCGTCATCGGCAGGGAGGGAAACACACTGAGCGCCATAACCCGCCAGGCGTGGGACGACGGCACCCTTCAGACCCTCACGAAGAACAGCCCGGCAGTCGCTACCGACGCACACATCAGCATCATAGGTCACATCACAAGGGATGAGTTCAGGCGCTACCTCGACAGGACCGAAGTGGCCAACGGGTTCGCAAACAGGTTTTTGCTCGTCTGTGCGCGCCGGGCGAGGGTCCTCCCCGAAGGCGGTAAGATCAAGGAGGTTGATTTCACCTCCGTTGTGACCCGTCTAAGGGAGGTGGCCAGGTTTACCTCACAAGAGGTGCGGTTGACGAAGACAGATAACGCAAAGGGGTTGTGGTCCGAGGTTTACCCAGAGCTATCGGAAGGCAAGCCAGGCCTCCTTGGCGCAATTACGGGCCGCGCTGAAGCTCAGGTGATGAGGCTTGCCGCACTGTACGCGGTACTGGACCTCTCACGTTGGATTGATGTGCCGCACCTGGTAGCCGCCCTCGAATTCTGGAGTTACGCGGAAAGCTCCGCGAGGTACATATTCGGTGATGCCATCGGAGATCCCGTTGCGGATGAGATCCTGACTCTCCTTCGAGCTACCCCAGAGGGCGTGTCCAGGACGGAGATTCGGGACCTCTTCAAGCGGCATAAATCCAAAGGGCAAATCGACCGTGCCCTTGGTGTCCTGGAGGATAACGGGCTAGCTACCATGAGAGTTACCCAGACAGAGGGGAGGCCATTGGAGAAATGGTTTTCAATATAGACTGCGACATAAGCGTTTTTAGCGACAAAAGCCTGATTTCAAGCACTTACGAATTTTCCCCTTGCGACATAAGTGCGACAAAAGCCCCCCGGCGGTTATCCGGTAGCCTGCCGGTAGCCCTTCGGTCACCTTTTGTCGCAGGGGGTTGGATATTAACTGGTTGGAAAAAGACTTATATCGCTTTGGTCGCTTATGTCGCAAGTTGTGGAGGTGAAGGTGGGCTACATGGATAAGGCTAGAGCGTACCTGGCGAAGAGGGGTGAGAGGGCTACCCGGGACCTACCGGCTTTCGAGGAGGAGTTGCCGGCAACCGGGAGTAAGGCGGGCCCCGTTATCCTAGCTGGTCACTGCCGGGATTGTGGATGGTATCGCCCCGGGAAGCCAAGGGGAGCTTTCGGGTTCTGCTGGAAGAAAGGCCGGGGCCGGTTTCCTGGGGAGATCAGGTGTAGCATCTTCATAAAGGAAGGGAGGGAGGCATGAGTCAAAAAACGATGTTACGCAGCGCTCTTGGTTGAATGTGTACACGTTAAGTCATGAAAAAGATCAAAAAGCTTGTGGGAGAATAAGTTAAAGGACTCGTCTGTGGCCCCTCCACCACAGTCGGGTGGGCCGGGAGCGATGGGCTCCTGCTCCCGGTGGGGATAGGGGTGGGCGAATATGTTAAAAACAATTTTATAGTATCTGGTGCAAACTTTCACCTATTTTAGGGGATTATAAATGCCAAGAAAAAGGAAAATAGTTGAACATGAACTGGTTGTGGGAGATCGGATTTGTCCATTTATAGCGGGACCACTATTGGCAAAAGGGTCAACCAGGAAACAAATGAAAAAAAGAGCGCAATGCCTAGGGGGTGATTGTGAACTTTTTCAATGCGGTTGTTGTCTTGGGAGTGGCGTTGATTGCACAATCAATCGCAGAGTGTTCGGATGCTTATGAAAGCCAGACCGCACCATTTTTTCACTCCTTCAAGGCATTGCCTCAAAGCATTCAGAAAAACAGTTACCAGAATTAAGTATTGCTGGAGCTGATGCTGATTAAGTCTTATTTCAAAGACGCAAACAGAACGGGTATTCAAAAATGCTAGCCCCAGCTGTTTTATTAAATTGCCATTATTGTTTAAAAAGCATAACGCAGAGTGAGAATTGGCCCACCCATTATTACGTCTGCAATGGTTACAGCAAGAAAACCTGTCACCGGCAATTTGAAATTGACCTAAATATGGCCGTTTGAAAATGCTCTTTTCTTCCCTGCAGTTTTCTTCCTGAAAAAATATCTGCGAAAAATCTT
>Ga0272443_10002093_pt1 | contig 26536 bp, 22 predicted proteins | sample SSMAcet12_FD_193581 | JGI IMG/M metagenome (GOLD analysis project Ga0272443, IMG submission 193581) | Marine sediment archaeal communities from Little Sippewissett salt marsh, Falmouth, MA, United States - SSM-Acet-12 | ecosystem: Environmental > Aquatic > Marine > Wetlands > Sediment ... | reverse complement strand
CACCAATCTTCCGGCTGCGTACGTCGTCCATGACATGCCCGGAGATGAGGACTGCTTCTGGCGGATCTCCGGCTATGACTTCATCTACGGCGATTATGGAGGATGGTATCCTATCTATCAGGCCAACAAGGACAAGCTCCCTCAGCCTGATAATCCGGATCTCATCCTCCCCGGCATGGTTATGGAGATTCCTGAACGCGAAGGCGAGACACGTTCCGGCGTGTGGGTAGATGGAGAAATACGAGCCTCGGCTCCCTGATAACGTATAGATCTGTGAACCTGCATTCGAACCGTGCCAGGAGAAGATACCAGCGGCGGATGCAGGTACACAGCCTTTTATTCAGGCCATTGTATGCTCAGTCTGGTTGAACTGCGAAGAAGATACCTTTCCGGTCTTACTCCCGATCAGACGGTGAGCGTTGAATACTATAGCGCTCTCATGGAGTTGATTTTCGGTCAGACGGCTGGAGAATCTGCCCTTCTGAAGCAGCTCATCGGAATTCTCGAGATACAGGAATCGGCGCTTCCTGTATCGGACATATGCGCTATCATCCGCCATCTCGGGCAGCATAGTACTCTGGATGCTTCTATCTTCGAACTGCTCGAATTCAGACCCGATACATCAAGACAAATCCCGGAGTGCATACATGACGATATTGATTCTCTTACTGATCGAAGCTGCGCTGTGTGGTGCCGATTCCTCCTCGATCAGGGATATAGACCAGAGTATGAGGGTATTGTCCGCCCTCTTCTTGAAAGAGTGAGTTCCGACGAAGAGCTCAAGGTCCTCCAACTTGCGTTAAGCGCACTTTACTCAGCAGAAGGTGCTCCTGATACATGCATGACCTCACGAAATTGTATCGGACGGATAACCGGAGAATCGAAATATGGCATCGCCTTGGGAATAGAAGCGGCGAAGATACTTTATGACGGAGGCATCCATCTCTCAAAACATGAGGCTGATGATCTTGCACGATTCGTACGGAAGGTGGAGGAGACTACAGGCTCACCTGTGAAGGAACAGATAAAAGCCTTTCGCTGCTTTCATGAACAGCTGGCTTTTCTCAAGTCGAAGGGACTCTTGATTGTGCAGTTTCTCTACTACGGAGATCCCGATCACAGCGGTTCCGGCACCAGCGGCGGACTCGCCACTATCGTGCGCGATTTAGGTACTGCTCTCTCTGTCCTTCCCGGTATCGCCGGAGTCATAACCGTCACCGTCTACAATACAGCTGAAACGGTCTATCCCTACGAAGCGATACGTTTCATCGATGAAAATCATGTTATTCTGCGAATGCCGCTGTATCTTGGAAATGCGAGTCCCGGGAGGTTCGTGCAGCTGCGCGGTGAAATTGAAAGAGAAGTAGCGGGAATTACACGAAAATTGATCACATACGGCCATGATGTGAAGCCTCTTTATCATGTACGCTATCTCGATTCGGCCGCTCTTGCCAGCTGCAAAGCGGCAAAGCAGGTAGATATTCCGACTGTAATAACGCTTACCCCGGATCCGCACAGAAGCCTCGACCGTCGAAACGAGCAGCCTCACCGTCGATCTGTCGACGAGGTGCTGAAATATTTTGAACGAATCGTGACGGGAGACAGATTAGTCGAGATGGCAGATGGGATAATCGGCATCGGCCGCAGGTCGGTTACGACCAGCCTTCTGCCCTATTTCCCGCAGCTGGCTGACATGCAGGATAAACAGCTCACCGGCATTGATGAAGGTATTCAGGTCGGCTGCAGGTATCCTCCGGTTGATATCCGTCGGTTGCTGCTGAATGATGATTCTCCTCTGCATATTGACGAAGCTTCCATCAATCGTCCTCTCATCGTAAACATCGGCCGTCTTCATCCAGCGAAGGGGCAAATATCGCTTCTTCGCGCCTGGAATGAATATGGTCTGTGGCGGCACCATAATCTGCTCATAATAGGTGGAAATTTTCTCAGCCCGAACGAGTATGAGCGGGAGACGATCGAGTTCTTCATTCCCTATGTGATGCGGAACCCCGAACTGAGAGGCAAAGTGGCGCTTCATCCCGCCCTCCCCAACCGGACAGTCCGTTCCCTTCACAGTCATCTTGCGCAGCGGGAGATCGTGAATCTACCCGACATATACGTATGCTCCAGTCTCAAGGAAGAGTTCGGTCTCTCTATCATCGAGGCTATGAGTGCTGGAATGATCGTTCTCGCTCCCTTGCGCGGCGGAGCAGTCGAATATATACGACACGGCATAAACGGGTTTCTGATTGATACGGGATCAGCAGATGCTCTCGGAAGGGAGATCGGCACCTGTATCGGGAGGAATTTTGTATCGCCGGAGAGAATACGGGCTATACAGCTGAATGCGAAAAACACGGTCGAACGGAAGTATTCCCTGGAAAAAATCGCCGGAGATTTTCTTGACTTCTATAACACGGTTCTGGAGGAAATGGGGAGAAAGGTATGAAAAATGATAAACCGATAACAAGCATCTGTTTCCTTGTTCCTCCCTTCCTTTCCCATCTCATGCCGATGATTCAGCTTGCCCGGGCATTGAGCGACTACGGAGTCAGAATCATCTGTGCCTGCACCAGGGATTTCGAGACTCTGATCCGCGAAAGCGGTTTCGAATTCGCCGAAATCCGCATCAATCTGAACGCCAACAGCGGGTCGGCCGCCGATACGGAGCAGGCTGCAGAAGAAGCCCTCAGACTGCAGGAGTTTTTCGATGCCACCAGGGAAGGGGCGGTAGAGACCCTGATCACCCAGATGCGTCATAGAACCAGAGACATGTTCGCCAACCCGGATGAGGTCCTGGACACTATCAGCCGGCTTGCAGAGCATATCAGGCCGGACATCTGGGTGTCCGATCAGCTCTCGTATTCGGTTACGATAGCACTGGAGATACTAGGCCTCCCCTTTATTTCCTTCTGCCCGCCCCATCCGGCTACGATACCGGAAGCAGGCGCTCTGTACGGTGTCCCCCGCTGCTGGCCGGAATCTCTTCTACCGGAACAAAAAGATCTGTCCAGACTGGAGAAGGCGGCTCTGCGTGCGGAGGAATCCTTCGATGAAGCGGTCAACACTTTCCTCTTACGAAGAGGCTTGAGCGATCGGCTGGTGCACAGATTTTTTTCCCATACATCCAGCACAGCCGTTGTCTTCAACTATCCCTGTTTTGAAAATAATGCGGATTCATCGGGCCCTTTGCGTCTCTACCTCGGGCACAGCTTCGAACCATCTGCACTTAGTGAAGAATGGACCCCTTTTGTCCGTTCGAACAGAAAAAAAATATTCATCTCATTCGGGACCTTCCTGTCCATTCGCGAAGACGTACTGCGAAGAATCATCGCGGTCTTGAAGACCGCATATCCCGACGCGCTTCTCCTGGCGGCCGCCGGAGCAAGCGCGAAGAAGCTTGGTGACCTGCAGGGGGATAACGTCCGCATAGAGACTTTCGTTCCGCAGAAGGCGCTTCTACCCTACATGGACGCGGTCATACACCACGGCGGGGTTGGGACATTCACTGAAACACTCTACTACGGCAAGCCTTCATTGGTGCTGCCCTTCTCGAGCGACCAATTCAGCGTAGCGTGCGACGTGGAACGGATGCGGCTCGGAGCTGTTCTCGATCCCAACTGTTTCAAGGAACGGGAGCTGGTAGAAAGCACGCATTCTATGCTCGAAGGAACCTACGGCCCGCAGCTTAAGCACTGGCACTACAAGTTGGGACAGACGGGACCCCGGATGGTTGCGCGGAGGATCTTGCGCCACGTCACCGTGAGCACCATACTTGAAGTAAAGGAGTAATCGTGATTGAAGATCGATCTATTCGTGAAGCAGCGGAACATCTGCTCACTGACCAGCTGTTCGGTGTACTTTCGACATATGGAAGAGACGGGCCGCACTCTGTTATAGTTTCCTTTGCAGTCTCGGACCATTTCAGAGAGTTGATCATCGTCACACCGCGAAGCACCAGGAAATTCGCCAACATACTCAAGGAAGATTCGGTATCTTTTTTTCTCGACAATCGGAGCAACAGAATAACCGACCTTCAGAGACTGACTGCCCTCGAAGCCAGAGGCCGCGCGGTGGAGATCCCTCAGGAAGACATCTGCAGCTACCGTGACATATACTCGGCTAAATATCCCGAATTGAAGGAATTCGCTGAATCACCATCCAATGTGCTGGTCAAGATCAAAGTAAAATCGTACGAGGTCATCCATCATTTTCAGAATGTTACGATACTGGATGTGACATGATTGTACCCCTCGGAGGCCGCAACACAATGAGCAGGGCTGAATTCGGCGGTAAGGCAGCTGTCTTGAACGAACTTGCCGGACTTGGCTGCAACGTACCGGAAGGAATAGCACTATCCACCGATGTCTATCTTCAGTACCTCCGGCAGAGCGGAATCAAACCGTGGCTGAGTATTCAGCTTGAACAGAAGTCTCTTGACGACATGCGCTGGGAAGAACTCTGGGATCTTGCCCAGACTATACGGCTTAGATTCCTGAAGACTCCGATTCCGGAATCGCTGCAGATAGATTTGTTGAGTGAAATCAGCGGTTCTTCGAATTTAGCGGATTTCCCGGCTGCCGTGCGTTCATCGTCAGTGCTTGAAGACGCTCCCGGCTTGTCGTTCGCAGGACTTCATGATTCATTCACCGATGTTAAAGGAACCTTTTCTATACTCTCGGCCGTCCGTGAGGTGTGGAGCTCTCTATGGTCGGATAGAGCCCTCATGTATCACCGGGAACTGGGCCTCGATACCGAGAGTGCCGCCATGGGAGTACTTGTTCAGCGCTTCATTGCTGGTGATGCTTCAGGCGTAATCTTCAGCCGAAGTCCGGACAATGAGTCTCTCGCGATACTAGAGACGGTCACCGGATACAATGAAGATCTCGTGTCCGGTTCACGCGAACCCGACAGGATCTATGTCGATCGAAAGAAAAGAAGAATTGACAAGTGGTCGAAAGCGGACGTCAAACACCCCGTGGGGCTTTCCGAGAAGACTGTTCTTGAATTAGTCCGCATAGCCGATTCTCTCGAGAAACATTTCGGACATCCCCAGGATATCGAGTGGACTATTTCTGACGAAGAGATCTACATACTACAGTCGAGACCCATAACAACAATCAGGGAAGCGAACATACCTCTGTGGAAGCTGGAGGACAAACGCAAGTGGCATGCGAGTCAGCATCAAACGATGGCCCAACTGCATGTCTTGAGAGAACGTATCACGGAATCTTTTCTCCCATCGGTAAAGGAAGTATCCAGACATCTATCCGCTATCAATCTCGAAGGTATGGATGAGATCGAGCTGGAGCAGGAGATACAGCGCAGGAAGGACCTGGTGGATGAATGGGAACACAATTACTGGGAACTCTTTATCCCTTTCGCACATGGAGTACGGCTCTTCGGAGAGATATACAATCGGATCGTACAGCCGGAATCTCCATTTGAATTCATCGAACTGCTCGTTCATCAGGACTTCAGAAGTATCCGCCGCAACACACAGCTCCGGAACATTGCCCGTCTCATTTCCGATTCAGATGGTGGCGGCAGTCTTGAAGAGATGCCGCCGCATATACGCAGAGAGATAGATCTCTTCCTGGATGAATATGGACAGAGCGCCTTTTCCGGATCACTCATTTTTCAGGATCCGCAGAAGCTTCTCGATTTCCTATCCGCCAGCAGTAATTCGTACAGCCGGGCAGACATGTCTTTCGATCAAAACGATAGCACCAGGCTTGAAGAACTCTTTCTCAGCTCGATGCAGGCCCTCGGAAGACGTGAAGAGGGAGAGGAGCTTCTCGATCTTGCCCGCCTCAGTTACAGAATGCGGGATGATGACAATATCTATGTAGCCCGTATCAGAGGTGAATACTTCCGGGCTGAAGACATGTACAGACGCAGGTTTTCCACGGAAGAAATGGAAGCCGCGGAAATAAAGCCGGAGCACAGATCCATGCACCGCAGACAGGTTACGGGGACCAGTGCGAGCGAAGGAGTCGCAGCCGGACCTGCCCGGGTCATACTGAATGCGGATGACCTCTTCCAGGTAAAAGAGGGCGAAGTCCTGGTCTGCGACTCCATCGATCCCAACATGACCTTCGTTATTCCCCTTTCAGCCGCAATCGTAGAACGGCGGGGAGGCATGCTGGTCCACGGAGCGATCATCGCAAGAGAATACGGTATACCATGCATAACAGGGATTCCGGATGCGGTGAACATAATATCCACCGGAGATATGGTCACAGTTGACGGATACCTCGGTATCGTCACAATCGAGCAGACCCCCACAGCTCACTGACATTTTTTACCCTACCCGCTTCCTCCTATATGCTAATTCGTGTATAGTAAGCGCGGTAAACAATGAACGCAATCCTGGGTCAAACACTGGCGGTCCTCACAGCCGCATGCTTTGCAACAGTTTCAACCGTCTGGTCCTACGTCGGGAAGAGAATCGGTTCCAACTCGGTCACTCACATCAGGTTATGGTTATCCGTACTTCCGATGATTGTCGTACACTATCTTTTTACCGGATATCTGTTTCCCCACTTTATCGACAGCACCGCCCTGGTCCTATTTCTGATCTCCGGAGTGTTCGGTTTCGCCGTGGCGGATCTGTTCATATTCCGCTCCCTCATACTCATCGGAGTGCGGGAGACGCTGGTCATTCTCACTCTCAGTCCGATATTCGGCGCGCTCATATCGTGGTTCGCCCTCGATGAGACCCTTACCTATCTGCAGATCCTCGGAATACTGGTGACAGTCGGCGGAGTCATGTGGGTTATCTACGAGGAGGGGCAGAACCGGCGCAAGGCGAACAAGGTAGAAAAATTCGGTATTCCCTTCGCACTCGCAGGAGCGCTTGCTCAGGCCCTCGCGAACATTCTATCGAAAGGCGGTCTCGTACTGGATGTGCACCCCATCTCCGGAACATATCTGCGGCTCATGGCGGGACTGTTGAGTGTCGCCCTTTTCTCTATTCTGCGGAAGAGCTTTATCGACGATTTCCGTAAAATGCGGCATGTGAAACTCACTGCCCTTCTCTTCGCGGCAGCGATGATCGGTCCGATCGCCGGAGTTATCATCTCCCTTTACGCTCTTACTATGGCACCCGTCGGTATCGTCACCGCTCTGATTCAGGTCAGTCCGATACTGCTGCTACCCTTTGATCACTTCGTACTAAAGAAAAAGATTACAGGTAAGGTGGTTGCAGGTACCTTCGTCGCCATCGGCGGCGCGGCTATTCTCTTCCTGTACTGAGTTCGAAAGCCGTATCGGATTCGAACCAGGTGCCCTCATACACAGGGAGGTATCCATTCACCTCCGAAAAAAGACTTCCGTGAATGATCTCTCTACTAATATCTTCAGCGTACTCCTTGCGCAGGACAGTATCGTTGTACGTACGTGCAGCGAGGAGTGTGACGGAAACAGCGGCGCAGACACTGATAAGAGCCGCAGCTGCAATGAGTCGCAACCGGCGCGTGCTTCCCCTCCGTACCTGAACTTCCCTATTCAACAGCTGCGGCTCTTCCGCCTCAGATCGAAAGAGCCGGATGAAGTGCTTGTACGCATTCAGGCGCTGCCTGCAGTCGGGGCATGTGTCCAGATGGGCCTGCACCCGCGGTGAAATACCGGAACCTGAATCAAGCTCTTTTTGAATTCTTTTCCACTGTCTGCATTTCATGACAGCCTCCTTCCGCCAAGCGTGCGGCTTTCGTCCTGGCCCGGTGAAGTCTTGATTTGACCGTTCCGGCCGGCGTGTTCATCATCTCCGCTATCTGTTCGATGGTGAATCCTTCGATCTCCTTGAGGAGCAGAATGCTTCTTTCGATCTCCCGCAGCTTGCCGAGTATCGTGTAGAGAAGAATACGGTCATCTTCATCTAGACCTTGAGGGCTTAGAGAGTGTCCTTCACCGCCTCTATTGAGGCCCACGGTTCCAAGGATTCTCCTCCTCTTCTGAAGCGAACGCAGCTGATCGATTCCCTTGTTTCGGGTCAACCTGTAAAGAAATGTAGGAAAGGATGATTCGAAGCGGAACCTGTGCAGTGTTGTGCTTAGGGCTATGAGGACCTCCTGTTCCGCCTCTTCAGCATGTTCATCCCATCCGCCGAAGACCCCGAAGAGAACTTTGCGGATGAAGGAACGGTGCCGGGAGACGAGGATCTTGAAAGCTTCGTCGTCCTCCGTGTCACAGTACGCAACAATACATTCGCTATCGGTCACGCTGTTGAAACTCCTTGCGCAGCCGCAGGAACCTGAGCCACTGGTCTTCGCCGAGAATCTTGCGTATTTCGATACTCCGCTTGATGTGGGCCAGCTCCATCTTCAGTTTCCACTCCAGGGACTCTCTCAGAAGTGCTTCGATCTCACCCATGTCTGGATCAGGATTGAGCATAAGCTTTTCGAGCCGTGCCTGAAGTATCTTCTGCTCCGCCGCAGCCGCCTGAGCGGTCATCTGGGTACTGCGGTTAATCTCCAGTATTTTATCATACTCGGCCTCTTCGATGTCGAGTCTCTTCAACAAGGCCTCTTCCGGAAAATTCTGGGCCCAGACAGCCATCGAGACAACCACGATTACGATACAAAATGCAACTACCCTCTTCATATCCATTCAATCTCCTTCTGCCGGTGTTTTACTATTAGTCGCTGCGCGGGATAAAATGGTTCCCATGTGTGCGGAATATTTTTTTAAATAACTACCCCGGTCATGAACGCACAACCGGGGTATCATCAGAAATGAATGGATAAAGCAGATAAAGGCACCACTCTTATTTAACTGGAACCTTCACCGGCTTCTCATAGTTCTTCTTGGGCATTTCGATGGTCAGGATACCGTTCTTCATGCTCGTCTTGGCCTTCTTCGGCTGCACGGTTTCCGGAAGATCTATCTTCCGTACGTAAATTCCGTCCTCGAGCTCCTGAATACTGTCTTTTTCCTTCTTCAGTCCCTTCACCCTCCGTTTGCGGCCTTTGATGGTCATTTCATTGATATTCATCTTCACCGTTACGTCTTTCCTCCGGGTACCCGGCATCTCAATAGCCACAAAGAATTCTCCGGGAGTCTCGCGAAGATCGGTCACCGGAGTAATTTCCTTCTGAATGACCTTCGGCTTCGCTTCGCCCTTCGTTTTCTTTCCCTTCTTGACTTTCTTAGGAGCCTCGTCTTTCTCATTTCTGAGAGTTACACTGGCTTCATCCGACATACAATCGCCCCCTTGTTATTGGTATTGTACAGGCATACGCCTGCTAATCTTCATCCTCTTCACTCTCTTTGACATTCTTCTCACTTCGAAGGAGCAGGAACGATTCGAGTTCTTCACCGTCGTCACTGATTCTGACAGCCCTGATCTCGACGTTCAAATCGAGCTCGTGCATGTAGTCGCAGAGTGTGGAGATCTTGATATCATGCCGTGATTCTATTTTAGACACCGACGCCTGTTTGAACGACTTGATCGCCTTCTGCTTGATACCAAGATGCTTGCGGAGCTCCTTCAGGCTCATCTCGTATTGTATCTTCTTTTTTTTCTTTTTCATTTATTCCCTGTAGTGAATATTATAATGTATAGTGAATATTTTTTCAAGAAAAGTAGAAAAAAAACCGGCAGAAAAGACGGCCCGCATGAAGCGGGCCGGTCAATTTTCTGCTGCAGCTCAGAGGGTATGGTATTTACAGGGAGATCGCAGCCTGGTACGCGGACTTCGTCGCTTCGAAGACCCGTCCGCAGGAAAACGAATCGCCGATGTTATACAGTTCCTTCGCAGCTCCTATCTTCTGACATTCCAGAAAGAATTGTTCATTCGGCTTGCCGCCCACCGCCAGTACAACCAGGTCGGCCTTGAGCACTGTTTCTTCAAGCTGCCGCAGTATCTTCTTCTCAAAAGGGTTGTCGATGTTCTCGGGAAGGAGCGGACTCCAGGTCATGTACGGGTCCGGTACAGTTTTAGAGATGTTCTTCTCGATTATGCATTCAGAATCCCGTACCTCCTTCAGAACAGCGCAGTTTATCAATTCGACCCCGAGGTCCTGCAGATAGTGCAGGAGGTATCCCCGGTTGGCTGTGCACACCCCTACCATGAAGTGGGGAAGCATCTCGACCACTTTGACATCACGGCCCATTTCGTGCCGGCACAAGTAAGCCGTCTCGCAGCCCACCTCTCCGCCGCCGATGATCACGATACTACTGGCCTCACCCGCAATCGAAGGGTCCTTCAGGAGATCAACGGCATGCACTACATTCGGACTGTCGATCCCTATTACGGGAAGACTGCCCTGAATGGTCCCCGTAGCGCACACTATCGTGTCGTATCCATCCTTCTTCAGCTGTTCCGGTGTGACCGCTGTTCCCGCCCTGACCGTGAGTTTCGTCTCTTTCGGTGCATGTTCAACCTTGCGTCTCAGGTACTTCAGGTAGTTCAGCACATCGAATTTTATATGCGGACGTGAACCGGGGACGAGCATACCGCCGATCTCCTTCTCCTTCTCGAACAGTACAACGGTGTGTCCGCGCTGAGCGGCGACGAGTGCAGTGAGTATTCCGGCCGGGCCGGCTCCTACTACCGCAACCTTTTTCGGCGCTGCCGCCGGCGTCATTTCGCGGCCGTCAAAGACTTCCTCGAAGCCGGATCGGGGGTTTACGGCACACTGCGGATGGCCTCCTTCAACGAATTCGTTGATGCAACCCTCCTGATCCCCGATACAGGGACGTATGTCGTCCACCCTGCCGGCATAGGCCTTTTTCGGCCATTCAGGATCGGCCAGCAGCGGTCTTGCCAGCATGATCATATCGCAGTAATTCTCCCGCAGCGCCTTTTCGGCCAGATCAGGATACCCGAGTTTACCAACCGCGACGACCGGCACATCTATCCCCTTGTTCGACTTTATGCCCCTTCCTGCAAAGTACTCCTTGGCCATCCTTGCTATCTCCAGAAAACATCCCGGAGGCATCGGCGCCGGAGGATGCGGAAGCCACCAGTTGTCATAGCAGCCTAGGTCTACGTCAAAGAGATCGACACCGGCTGCAACAAGTGCTTCCATGTATTCAAGACTTTCACCAATTCCACGCTCGTTACGGAATTTTTTCAGTGACTTGACCGTGTTCATGAGCCCGCCGTAGGTTTCATTCAGAGCGAGGCTAAGGTCTATCCGGTACATGATCGGGTAATCGGGGCCGACTCTCTTCCGCATCTCCTTCACCATTTCGATCCCGAAGGCTTGAATATCGGCGAATTTCCCCAGTTTACGCCGGTTGAAGGCCTTATTGGTCATCTGCTCTAGCAGGTAGCCTTCGTGCCCGTGGAGGTAAACCCCGTCGATTGTGGCCGCTTTCGCATCGGCGGCAGCCTGTCCCGCCCTGCGGATGATCTTCCAGGCGGCCCGGCTCGACAGGGGCTTGCATGGAATCGACGGTAGGTAGAAGTTTGGATTCCAGGACCCGCTCACCGGCAGTTTCTTCTTGTTCAGAAGACACTCGGGACTTCCGACCCGTCCAAGTCCCGGAGTCAGCTGAATGAAGAACCGTGCTCCGTAACCGTGACATCGCTCGGCTATGTCGCGCCAGGCTGAAAAGTTGGTCCTGGATCGGTCGATTCTCGGAAAATACGAAAGATTGTCCATCTCGGTCACCGTAGGATCGATTCCTTGGCTGATCGGGACCAGACCCGAAGTAATCAGACCGACCCCTCCCTTGGCCCGTTCGGTGAAGTACTGCACCATCTTTGCGCTCGGGCGGCCCGTCTCTTCCGCCATGGAGATATTCCCCATCGGTCCCATGACGAGCCGGTTCTTGATCGTTATGCTGTTCACCCTGATCGGAGAAAAAATGCTCGTATATGGATGTAAATTGTTCGTCATCCTGCCGGACTCGAGGACTGCCTCGTCTTCATACCAGGTCCCGAAGCCCTTTACCATTTCCTGTAATCTCTGCTGATATGAGTCCATCATTCACTCCTGTCCCGGCTGTCGCCGGTATTCTGCTTTTTAATACTGACGCTCCCATCGCTCTTTATCGAGATCATATCACCGTCTTCCACCGAATCGAGGAACTCGGACCCGAGCTGATCGACGGTTACTATCCGCTTGCCGTCCCATATCTCCGCAAGGATCACCCCCGAAGCAGCCAGGGAGTCGATCTTCTCCGAAAAAAGCAGGGCCGCCGGAGCGATCCCGAGATCGGCTGCGGTCTGCAGTACCATACCGCCGGTCGTCGACCCTATGGTTTTCGGAAGGCAGAGTATCTTCCCGGTCATATTTTTTCCGAACACATCGGGATTGTTCTGATCGGAACAGATCGCTTCCTTCTTCTTCGACATCGCGCTCTTCTGAAAGGAAGCGAGGGTGTTGAACCCCTGTCTCGACACTACAGCTTCTCCTTCGAGATTACCTGCTATCACTGCTCTTCCAACGTATTCTTTATTCATCCGTGCTCCCCCTTACCACGATTTTTGTAATCTCCGCATCGGTGTAGTACCGTGCAGTCGAGTAGGTCCGAAGCTTGTTCGAATTGGTCACAACTGCCTTTTTCGAACAGAGAGGATTGTTCATGTACATCAGCGGGCAGATGGATGAGAGGTGGAGCCCCGCTCTCTTCAAACGCGAAAATGCTTCTTGATCGTTCCTGAAAGCCTCCGCAACCTGCGGGGCAGCGGTCAGAACGGTGTCGACCTTTACCCGGTCCTGTCTGCGACTATCCAGTTCCTCACCGATCCGGTCTACCCATTCGTGGATCTGCCGCTTCGACAGATGGGGACATCCGATAAAGCATCGCGCCGGCCGTGCATCCCTGTTTTTCCACATGACCGGATACCCGTCCCTGATTCTTTCGAGCTCCCGGTCATCGATAAAATAGGTCCCGTGGCCGGGTCTTATGAGACTCTCCTTCAGCTCTACAGCTTCCGGTGTGAGGTTCTCTACGTGGAAGAGGCCGACGGCCCCGTTGCTCGCCGTAGCAGCCCCCATGTCTTTCAGGTAGTCCCTGTTCGACTGCGAGAGCTCCTGCCCGAGGAATGCATCGAGCCCGCGAATGTAGGGCACGTCTTCCATGACTTTCATACCGATCGCACTGCCGAGAACCTGGGCTTCCGGAACCGTGCTCGTCTTCACCTCGACGACCCAGCTTGCCTTTCTTCCATCGTCAGTGAGAAAACCGAACAATGGCGCCCTGCCGGTTATCCCGCACAGCAGCTCCAGAATGCCGGAGTTGCGGTTCGTTCGCGCTCCGAGCACGGAGTTGGCATAGACCACCGCGGATGATTCGGCCCACGCAAGGTACTGTCCCATAGCCGGTATGTTTCCCACCTCGTCCATGTAGCAGGTGCAGCTGAAGGCGTCATCATCCTTCAGTCCCACCTGTTCAAGCTGCTTTTCGTAGGTCTCCTGGGCCCCGTACATGATCTTACGGAATACGAATTTTTCCAGAAATGAGCAGCTTACATTCGTAAAATCCATCGGCCTCGGATCCACCGTGAAAGGATGGTGCGTCTTCAATTCCGCCGATATCAACTGGTCCATCAGAGAATAGACCGGCTTCAGCATAGGGACTCCGAAAGATGTTACCAGATGAACCGGATGATCAATGGGAACGAGTGAAGTGGCGCCGAAGGTTTGTCCGTATTTAATGATCGACTCGAGAGCCTTGCGCATCGTTTCACCTTGTCCTCCTTCGAGGATCGCTGTGTCTTCAGCGGTCAGGCTGATCCCGTTATACTTCAAGGCATGCCTCCTTTTTTTAATAAAAATTTATCTAAATAGACTGTGCACCGCTTTGACTTTACAGTCAAGAGAAATCTTGAAAATTCCGGAAGGGCTTAATTGTGATAATTTAATGAACGAACAATTTTTTGTTAGTTCAGTGAGCTTTTCCTTGATACTTCAGATGCTGCAGTTTATGTTGTAGTCATGATCGGATACATCCAGGTCCCCTCTATCAATCCCGTTATGATCGATCTTCCGGGACCCATGGCGATAAGCTGGTACGGCGTCATGTACCTCATGGGGCTGCTCTTTGCGTACCTTTTCGTTCTGTATCACATCAGGAAGAAACGTATCGAGCTCGACAACGAGCAGTTTACAGATATTCTCATCAGGATATTTCTCGGCGTTATCATAGGCGGGCGGCTCGGTTTCTGCCTCTTCGTCAATCCCTCCTACTATCTTCGCAATCCCTTACAGATACTGGCCGTTTGGGAAGGGGGAATGTACTTTTTCGGCGGACTGATACTGGCAATGATTCTGCCCTATTCCTACATCCGGAAGATACAGCGCAATTATTTTGATGCTGCTGACCTGATCATCATTCCCGCACCGATCGCCCTAGCTTTCGGCAGGCTTGGTAATTTCATCAACGGTGAATTCTGGGGCCGGCCGAGCACCGCCCCATGGGCAATGGTCTTCGATACCGTCCCCCGGTCGAAATGGTTCCCGACAGATGAAGGCTGGGTACAGGATTTTCTCGCTGAAATCGGCATGCGTGTGCCCCTATCTCAGGAGCTGGTGAATCTTCCCCGTCATCCGGTCCAGTTGTACGAGCTCTTCTTCGAAGGAGTACTGCTTTTCTTCGTGCTTCTGCTGTTCCGCGATATCGGCAAACCGAAGCCCCGGGGTTCAATCCTGAGCCTTTTCATGCTCACATACGGCGTCTTGCGCTTCTGGATAGAGTTCTACCGGGAGCCGACAAGTCATTCAGCCATCATAGCCGGCGACTGGTTTACCCTCAGCATGCTGTTTTCGGTCCCGATGGTACTGGCGGGCGCAGGAGGTCTGCTTCTCGCCTATACGCACAACAAGCCCAATCTGCTCTACACAGCCACTAGCGTTCAGACACCCGCCACTTCACGGAAGAACAAGAACAAGCGGCAGCGCCGAAAACAGCGGTGACTGCATAAGCACCCGATAAAACCATCGCCCTCTAAAAATTGACTTTCCATCGAAATCAACTACAATTCCTGCATATGGGCATGAGTGATAAAGAAAGCAGCGGGCCCGCCCTGATCTGCGCGTCTCTGAAGGAGAATATCCGCAGGGTCTTCGTCGGTAAAGAAGAGAAAATCGATATTATACTGGCAGGTTTTCTCTCCGGGCTGCATGTCCTGCTCGAAGACATCCCCGGGGTCGGGAAAACGACCCTTGCGATGACTCTGGCCAGGAGCAGCGGACTCGATTTCGGACGGATACAGTTCACTCCCGATCTCCTGCCTGGTGATATTATCGGGATGACGGTGTACGAACAGGCGAAGCGGGAATTCGTCTTCAAGCCCGGAGCGATCATGCATCAGTTCATCCTGGCGGACGAAATCAACCGGGCATCGGAACGCACCCAGGCGGCACTCCTCGAGGCCATGGCAGAGCAGTCGGTCACCGTCGATGGACGTACCTACCAGCTGCAGCAGCCCTTTTTTGTGATGGCAACCCAGAACCCTCACACCTTCGCTGGTACCTTTCTGCTTCCGGAATCGCAGTGTGACCGCTTCGGCCTCTCCCTGTCACTGGGATACCCTACGCAGTCTGACGAATCTCTTATCCTCAGACGCTTCAAAGAGAAGAGCCCCCTGGAAGGATTGCACCCGGTGACCGATGCCGAACGCATACAGAGAGCACGCCATGAGGTCCGCACCGTACTAGTCGGAGAACTGGTCGAGAAATACATTATCGAGATAGTCCATGCTACCCGTTCCAGCCCATTACTCAAACTGGGTGTCAGTCCGAGAGGTACCCAGCAGCTGTATCTCGCCTCTCAGACAAGGGCCGCCCTTGATGGCCGCGACTTTGTCATTCCCGAAGATGTTGCATCCATCGTACCCCATGTCTTCGCCCACCGGGTACAGCTCTCAGGTGAAATGAAACTGAAAAACACCCCTGCTGAAAAGGTGGTGCGGGAAATAGTAGGCAGAATTCCTATCCCCGCTGGTGTCTGAAATGCGTTCATTACGAATACACATACCGGCGCTGCTCGTTCTCCTCTTCGTCGGGACCCTGCTGTCTCTCGGCAGTTATCACATAGGTATATACCTCTCATACTTCTACTGGTTTTTCATCATTTTCTCAGCCCTGGATATACTGCATCTTCTTCTATCCCTCTTTTCCCTCAGATATCACCAGGATTTCAGCACGGACCATCCACGGAAGAACGATATTCTCTACTACAAGCTTTCAGTCAAGAATGAAGGCGCCCTTCCCTCTGCCCGGATTTACATCGAATCCATCAACGCATCGCCTGCCGCCGACAACATACATCCGAGTTATTCCCTCTCCCTCCGGGGCCGGCAAAAATGGGAATCCACTCTTCCCGTCAGCTGTCCCTTCCGGGGCGTGTACACCGTCGGACTGAATCGCCTGATCATAGGAGATATGCTTGGAATCATCCAGATCGGCCTGCCTGTCTGGCAGCGTACATTTTACGTCTATCCCCGCATCATACCCCTGCCCCGTCGTTATCTTCCCGAATCGAGCTGTGACAGGAATCTCTCAGGGGAACTGGCGGGCAACATCGTAGACAGCTCATATTTCTCACATCTCAACGACTATCGTAGCGGTCAATCTATTGCTCATATGTACTGGAAGAAATTCTCCGCCGCGGGATTGGTCCAGTTGAAGGCGTATGACCGTACAGCACAGCCGGGGATTGAATTGCATATAGACAGACGCCCCGTACCTGGTCCGAAAGAGATCCGGCTCAAGACTGAAGACATCTCACTCGAAGCGGCCCTGTCCATGATCAATTATTTTAGCGGAACTGGTGTTTCTGTCGTCGTTCATCTGTCTCCGGATGACACATTCACTCTTCCAGCCGGCAGCACTGAACACCTCCATGAACTGCTGCAGATTTTCCTGAATCTGCAGTTTTCCCAGAACTATTCGCTTCTGGACATTCTTCAGGCCGACAGCATGCAGTTTGCCGGGAAAACGGGCGCCCATGTGTATATCACCCATGTCCCCGATCTCGATGCGCTGGAGTATCTGCGGAGATCGCACGATGAGTCCCGAGGAAGGCTCCTTTACCTGAACAGCTGTGCGTTTTCCCCCGATCAGGTCAGTCAGATCGGTGACTATGTCTACACCCACAGTGATCTTGAACATGATGTGTTTATAATCGATGAGAAGGATTTTGGCTGATATGTATAGTGTCGGTCTCCTCTTATGTGCAGTCCCTGCCGCATGGGCTTACTTCGCCTTTGATGCCGAAGGACCCTTTTGGATCTATCCGGCGGCCTGTGTGATGACCGTCACCCTCTCGCTCCTGCAGCTGCGGGGCCTGCTTCAGGTCCGCTTCCTGAGGAGAGCCGCTCTGATACCTCTCCTGTTCACGGGGATATACATCATGGTTCTCCTCTATGTAACTCCCGGCTCTGCGTACCGCGTGTGGTTTGAGGTTTCCAGGTCCGGCATCCCTTCCGGCACCATCACCTATTTCATGTTTCTCAAGCTTACATTTTTCACTCTCATTGCTCTGCTCCTGTGGAGTAACAAGAGATACCTGCCGGCCCTCATTTCGCTCTGCTTTCCGGCAGCGCTGACAGCGTCGCTCATCCTGCAGCATCCGCTGCTTGCGGTACTGTCATTTCTCTTACTCGTCACCGGATTCCTCTCTCTTAGTATGTCCGGCACCTTCTCCCGTGGTTTCAGGTATCTCGTGACTTTCATGGAAATTATGGCTGTATCCGCGCTTATTGCGATCCCGTTTGCCTCTCTGCAGGTACCGCAGCCGACTCTTTTCCAGGATTTTGTCTCCCGGAATGACCTGGACAATGCACTGCTGCGTGTTTTCCCGGGTCTCCCCCTCGTCTCCGACATGCCCGGATATGAAAATGAAGCTTCCGCTTGGAGCCTCGGCGGAAGACCTCTCCTCGGTTCCCATCCGGTATTCTATCTGAGGGGAAAAACCGGAGAGACCGTCTATCTCCGCTCACTGAGTTATGACTACTACACTGGATTCGGCTGGGAGCACACGCTGCATGAATCTGCGGAAAACACTCCAGGTGCAAGCCTTCGTATAGAGGCTGTTACCGGAGAACATTTTGCAGTATCGGATTTGATAGAAGTCGAAGTTGCCGCCGACTTCTATTCATCAATCCCCCACATTCTGGATACAGAGGATCTGCTCTTTCCCGTCCTGCCGGCTGTGCAGAAGGGTAACCTGAACATTGGTATTATTGTCGCTCCCCCCCTCATCAGGGGCATGCGATACTTTATATCGAGAAAGAGAAAACGGTTCGATGTAACAGAGTCTGAAATGGAACGGTATCTGCAGATCACGGGTACTATGCCGCCTGAAATACGTCAGCTTGCTGAATCACTCGGAAGAGAAACCGTTGAAGGGACTCTGACGGCAATACAAACACACCTCATCCGGAACTATTCATATTCACTGAATGTACCGAAGCCTGCGGAATCACAGGATTTTCTCACCCATTTCCTCTTCGATCTTCAAAAGGGATATTGCGTTCACTTTTCGACAGCCTGTACCATGCTTTGCAGACTGAACGGCATTCCGGCACGCTATGTTTCCGGATATCTGGCCCGTTTCCCGTTTGATTCGGATACGATCGAAATCACTCCCCTGCAGAGCCACACGTGGTGTGAAGTCTGGACCGAAGATGCCGGATGGCGAATAGTTGAAGCCACCAGTGTGTTGTCTGATTCGGCAGTATCAGCAGGAAAGGCCCTCCTCTCCGAAGACACGGATCCCCTGACTCAACGGCAGCTGCGTGCTTTGCGGGGTGAGAGAGCTGATGAGTCTCTGCGATACTCGCTCAGGATCCTTCTGCTCACCGCCGCAGGTGTGCTGTCCGCTTCCCTTCTCATATTAGTGATCATCAGATTGATCCGGCATATATTTATTCCGGGAGCGGTACTTCCCCGTGCAGTGCTTCGGATAGTCGCTCATTTTGCAGCTTTCGGTGTCGAATCTCCTCTTACGAACGGCTGGGTACAGTGGGAGGAAGATGCTGCCGCCTGCTGTCCTCGTCTCGAATCAGGCGTACGCGACATGGTCCTTCGAATAGAGGTTCATCTCTACCGGGAAAAAGCTCTCGACCACTCCGATTATCAATTCTTCCGGGACCTGTATCGGAAATGCCGCACATGCAATTGCAGTTGATTCCCGGCATCCAACAATAGTATTGATCGGCCAGTCGGCTCATCGTATACTTCTGATAAGGCGCCGTATGAAGAAAACACTTTTGTTTACCGGGTTCATTCTCCTTTTCTGCCTGCCTGTCCATGCGTTCATTGACATCAAACCTGTCTTCGGGTTCAACGGTTTCTTTTCCAGCGCCGGAGGTATCCCCCTGTGGATTTTTCTGGAAAACAACGGTCCCGGCTTCGACGGCCGTCTGATCATCGTACAGGAGGCTCAAGTCTTCGGTGGAGGAACTCCGGTAACATATGCCGAAAAGTGCTCCCTGAGGAAAGGCGAGAAAAAGCAGTACTATTTTACTATATCCCTCAGTGAGGGGTTCGAACCGCTTCGAATAGAGTTGATCGAGGATGGAGCTGTACGAGAGCAGACTATACTTGAGATTCCGTACAGACAGGAAATCGCGCCCTTTCTTCTGGATCTCACCACCCGGAGCACGCTTCCAGCCGAACTCATCATCGGCGAATCTGCGGTGCGAACAGTGGCTCCGGCGGGAGGCCTGCTGCCCCGGCACTGGAGCGGTTATGCTTCAGTGTCCGGTATTGTCATGGATGTCAGGTCGTACGGGGGACTGAGTCCGGCCGTTCAGCAGGGAATCCTGCATTATGTTGCCGCAGGTGGAACTCTGCTGTTTATTCCCGGACCGCCGGTCCGTCTGTCTGCAGGACAAAATGATCCTATCATTGCGGCATTGTTTCCGGCAGCATCCTTTTCCATTGATTCACAGATTCCGTCTTCTATTACACGGGCGGTCGGAGCCGGCACGGTACACCGTCTATCAGGGTATGATTCGCCTGATTTCAGCCGATTGGCGTCCGGCAGGGCGTCATTAACCGCTGCAGACTACGAATCCTTCGAACACTCTCTGCTCAACAGTGCCGGTGTCAGACCGATGTTTCTTCTTCCGCATACTACAGAACTGGTAGTCATTTTTATGTTCTGTTTCTGCCTTCTCTGCGCTGCCTTCCTGTTGTCCCGAATAAGAGGAAATCGAACGAGTAGAATCCTGGTGTTCATCACTCTGCTCGCTGCCGCCGCCGGAAGTGCATTCGGGACCTACCTTGCCGCCGGAAAGCCGCTTTACAGCGGTCATCTCGTTCAATTCAGGATAAATCAAATCATGGTGCCGGATTCATCGCTATCATGCATCGTATCGGATATCATGCTGCTCTCATCCCAGTCCCTTCAAACCGGTGTTGATGCCCCTCCCGAAGCCGTATTCCGTACCGCGGAGACGCTCCCGGAAGCTTCGATCGGCAGGTCCGGGACCTCCCTCCGCTTCGCATTAGAACCATGGCGCATCGGCCGTGTGAGGGTCGAATACCCTGAATCGTTCGGACTCAAGATTTATGAACAGTCTGACCGCGGCGGCCGATCCACAGACACGACTCCCGGATACACATTGCATGTTCAGAATGCCACGGGCCGTTCCTTTCGCGCCTGTGAGATAGTGACGGCCCGGGGAGCGAATCCCATGACCTCAATACTGCCTACCGGCTCCTCCCTGATCACCGCAGACACGCAGCCTGAGCTCCGCTCACATACACTTCGCCGGATAGAGGCTATTGTCCTCAGCAACGTACGAGCCCATATCAGGGGAGAAATCGAGGAAAACGGCGGAATATTCCTGATCGGTATCATGGACATGAACCTGCCCATGGATCCGGCGTTGACCACCCTTTCAATAATGAGACCCTCACTAATTGAACGGCATGTAACGGTCCTTATATATAACCTGTCATCGCTGCCCCGTTCAGAAAGCGAGGTGGAAAGCTGAGATGTGGACACTTGTACGTATGCGTCTGGAGATGGTTTTTAGCTCACCTCGTTTCCTCTGGCCCATGGCAGCCGCATTTGGGGTGATCGCAGGAGTGTTCATCCTCTCTCTGCCAGAAAACGATCTGCTGCTGATCGGGTCCCTCGGGATAGGGTTCACGATCTTCACGCGGACTTTCTTCATAGCTTATCTCTGTCTGCTCAGCGCTGTCATCCTGCCGGCTCTCTCCAGCTCATCAGATGGTGCGCTGCTTAGATTCTTTCGAATAATCCGTCTTTCACGGATCAGCGCACCTGCGGTTCTGATTGCAGAACTCTTGACGGCGGTGCTGCGCTCGCTGATTTTTACCGCCCTGGCTTCAGGGCCTCTGATTCCTGCAGCAGCTCTCTCGGGTATCATCCCCGCCGTGCTGACAAGATTTCTTCTCCTGATTCTTCTCACCCTGATTTCTCTGGATCTGATTATCCAGGTGGTAAAGACACTCCCGGAATCATTGCACGGCGGAATACTGGTCGCCATCTGGCTTGCGGGGGCTCTCTACAGCTACTTTGTGCATCCCTTTACCGGTATGATCGGGCTGCCTGTACTGTTGAAGATACACGGGGCCATCCTCATCACCGCAGCTGCAGGACTGCTGCTGAGAGTACATTCGTACCGAAGGAAACTGCACAATGCATCCCGGAACTGATACAGCGTGGCTGCTGCACCTGCTGTCCGATCTGAAACGGGCCGCCCGCCGGAGCCTCTTTCTGTCAAGTTTCTGCTCGGTCTTCTTTCCGAGCGCTCTTCTCTACCCTGTGTTTGTATTCATCCATCTCACTGTTGTTCCCGTTCCGCTTCTCTTCTACTGTATGCCGCCTGCTGCAGCATTCAGCTTCTCCATCTTCCGCGGACTGTTTGCAGTTCCTTCCGACGAGGCTGTGCTGTATACAACTGATCATGTGTACGATCTGAAGTCGCAGCTGCTTACCGCTTTTTCCATATGCCGCAGCTCAGGTACGATCAGCATGATAGAGAAAATGCAGCTCAGTTCTGCCTGCAGGAATCTGCCGTCTATTCGACCATCGACTGTATTTCCGCTTCGTCCCGGTATTCCTAGTTTTCTCATGTACCTTCCCGGCGTGCTCTTCGCATTCAGCGTTGCCGCCGCCTTCTTGATGAACAGCCTGGTCTATGATATTCCCGATCATATTGCAGATTCCGCCCGCCGTCTCGAAGAATCGGTGAAGAGAGCGGCTGAATTGACACCTGAAGATGAGATCGACAACCGTGAGCTTCTCGAACGTATCGAAGCCCTCGGCAGACGATTGTCGGAGCGTCAAATAGAGAAAGAGAAAGCTGTCTTCCATTCACTTCAACTGCAGGAAGAGCTGCAGACCCGAATTGAAGAGCTGGAAAGAGACCTGCTTGCACAATCAATCGAACCGGATCGACAAGCAAAGGTCCCCGATACACCTGAACTCGCCCTGCGACGCGAGGATGCTCCCCGGGACGGCGATCTCGCCGGAGGAAGCGAGAAACTCACTGTACCATCAGCCCCCTCTTCCGGCACCGCAGACGGGGACCAGTCTGCAAAAAAGATCGAATCCTATACCGACACGCTGAATGCACTGGATAATCTCACCGATCAGCTTGAACAATCCGGAGAAGAAGGCGTCCCGGATATCGATGCAGATACGGACATCGCCTCAAGCGGCGGCCTGCGCAGTGATACCCGGTCTTCAGGAAAAGAAGGCGCCTCGCCGGGTTCAGCAGCAAGCGAAGACCGCTTTGAAGAATCTTTTGTGGAAGAGCCGGATCAGCCCGACGGAGAAAAATCCATTATCCGCGGCAGGAGTTCAGGCGATCCCGAGTCTTCTATCGTTACCAGAACCTACAGCGAACCCGGAGAAGCCCTGCTTCCTTTTACGGATACCGATACTTCCTATAAACCAGGTCTCGAGCAGGTGTTTCCCGTTCAGTCAATCCATCCCGATGATCGCGATCTTGCTCTCAGATACCTGTATGCCATCGGAATGAGCGAAGGAGGACCCGATGAATGAAACTGAATCGATAAAAGCGAGCGAACGGAGGCTGGCGGCTTCAAGCAGTACCCTGCACGCCGTCAGGGAAGAACTCCGCAGGTGCATTGTCGGCCAGGAGGAGGTCCTCGACGAACTCCTGGTCTGTCTGGTTGCCGGCGGTCACGCCCTCGTCGAAGGTGTACCAGGTCTCGGGAAGACGACCATGATCAAGGTCCTCAGCGGCATTCTCGATCTCTCCTTCTCCCGGATTCAATGTACTCCCGACATTATGCCGGCTGATATCATCGGTACGCACATCCTCATTCCCAATGTCACCGGAGCCAACGATATTCAGTTCAGAAAGGGTCCGGTATTCACGAATATACTGTTCGCCGACGAAATCAACCGGGCAACCCCCAAGACACAGTCGGCCCTTCTCGAGGCAATGCAGGAAAAAAACGTGACGGTCGGCGGTACCCGGTATCCTCTTCCCGATCCTTTTCTCGTCTGTGCGACGCAGAATCCCATCGAAATGGAAGGCACCTATCCGCTGCCAGAAGCACAGCTTGACCGCTTCTTTTTCAAGATCATCATCAATCGTCCGAGTCCTGGTGAAGTTCTGCAGATTATAGACCGGACGACCGGATCCTATCATGCGGAGCCGCACAGTACGGCAAGTATCGAACAGCTCCGTGATATCCGCGAGACGGTCCTCCTGATCCCGGCGGCACCTGAGGTGAAAAATTATGCCGTCAGGATCTGTGAAGCAAGCCACCCGGATGGCAGCGAAGCGGAGTGGGTCCGGTATATCCGTTACGGTTCGAGTCCCCGCGGTGCCCAGGCACTGGTTCTGGGAGGGAAAGTCTTCGCCTTTCTCGACGGAAGACTCAACCTCAGCTTCGAAGATGTCCGCCGCGCAAGCCTGCCTGCACTGAGACACCGGATCATACTGAGCTTCCGGGGTGAAGCGGAAGGGATCGAAACCGAAGGAATCATCAAGCACATACTGCAGAATGTGCCGGATCTGGAATGAACGTGCTGCTGGATGAAGATTTTTTAAAAAAAATCGAATCACTGACACTCCTGGCAAGAAGAGCAATGCGCGGAGAGCACGTAGGACGTCACCGTACCTACCGCAGGGGATCCAGCCTCGAATTCTGCGATTACCGGGATTACCGTCAGGGAGACGATTACCGCTTCCTCGACCTGAGTATCATGATGCGGCTCAATACGCCGGTAATAAAACTCTTCGAATCCCGGGAAGATCTCACGATCCACATCTTCATCGACACCAGCAATTCAATGGAATACGGCGTTCCTTCGAAATTCGCCTACGCACGGAGGACCGCTGCGGCCCTGGGCTTTATCGGTGTTTCTCAGCTCGACCGGGTACGCATCGTTCCGGTAACCGATATTCCCCAACCTTATATAGCCGCCGGTTCTCAGCGAGGCAGCAGCGCATACATCTTCGAATTTCTCGAACAACTCGAGGCCGGAGGCCCGACCGATTTGTCAAGGGCCCTCGGTACCTACGCTCTGCACATCAGACAGCCGGGACTTGCGATCATTCTCAGCGACCTCCTCGGCGATGCCGATATTCTCGACGGTTTGAGAGCGCTTCTGTACAGGGGCTTTGATATTCTCGTCATCCAGATCCTCCATCCTGATGAACTGAATCCTACAGTTACCGGCAGCACCCGCCTGATCGACCGCGAATCGCGGGAATCCGTAGGTCTTTATCTTGACAGCCGCCGGATAACAGAGTACCAGCAGTATCTCCGTCAGCATCTGACCTCCATAGAGTCATTCTGCATCGAACATGGTATCGAGTACATACGGGCGACTACGGAGCTTCCGGTTGAAAACCTGCTGTTCGAGTACATTACACGGGGAGCCCACCTGAAATGATCCGATTCGAAAGTCCCGGATTCCTGTTGATTCTTCCCCTTCTCCTGCTCCTCTTCCTCATTTTCCGGGTGTCCCGGCGGCGAAAAGATGCCGTAGTATCCTCCATCTTTATCTGGAAAAAACTTCTCACCGTGAAGCAAACCCGTTTTCACATCGATCGGTACCGCAGAGACTTGTTCCTCCTGCTGCCTTTTATGGCGCTTACCCTGGCGGTTCTCGCTCTCTCCGGACCGGTCCTCACCGCTTCGGTACCTTCAGCCGGCCGCACTGTAGTCTATATCATCGACACGAGCGCAAGCATGCAGAGCGTTTACGAAGGTGGAAGCCGCTTCAGTGCAGCCCGCAGCTCGGTCGTTGATTCCATCGACTCACTTGAACCGGGTGACCGGGCTGCTCTTCTGCGTCTGGACGCGCGTCCGGACATAATTTCTTCACTCACTGATGATCTGAACGGGCTGCAAAGACTTGCTTCCCGAATCGAGGTGTCGGATGAGACCGGGGACATTGTCGCCGCTCTTGATATGGCGGAACTACTTTTAAGTAATAAGGACAGCTCTGAGGTGTATGTTTTTTCAGACAGAGCTCCTTTGCCGGAACTTCTTCCCGTTTATCCGTTCGGAATATCCTGGATCATTACTGCCGATTCACGGCCGAATGCCGGTATCACGAACTTCGCCCTCCGATGCAATCCGGGTACTGAGGATGAGTATTCCCTGCTTATCGAGGTATTCTCTACCGCCGGTTGGCGGGAACCGGCAGTTCTCGAGGTCTACGCAGACGGCGTAAGACTGTTTAACGAGGAGATAAATCTGACACCCGGAACGACAACTCAGTTTCTCCGTTCTCCCGCAGTCTCACCTGGATCCGCCCTCACGGCCCGGCTGATTCCTTCTCATAGATCAGGTTCACCCCTCGATGCTCTTGAGACTGATAATACCGCCTATGCACTTGTACCGGTATATCCGCGCCCAAAAGTTCTCTGTATTACCAATGGCAATTTCTTTCTGGAACGGGCTCTCGCGGTACAGCAGGACTTCGATGTCTACCTTTCTTCCAGCCCGTTCGTCCGCGGGCTCTTCGATGTACTGATAACCGACGGAGTGACCGCAGAAGTTCCGTACGCCGCAGCGGGCCGCATCAGCTTTCCCGCCCGCGGTGATCTGTCTGATTTAGCTGCGGTACCGCAGAATGCGGAGGTTCTCGAAAAAACTCCCGTTCCGGTCGTTGATTGGAGTCAAACTCATCCCGTTTTGCAGGGAGTGGATCTCTCCGGTATCAGCGTTCAGCCTGCTCAGACCAACCATGTATTGCCGTCCGGTTCCGCGGAAGGTATCGTCAGCACTGCCGGACACGATGTCATCACAGCCGTTGGAAACGGCGGCAGGCTGCTGTTTTTCGATTTCCTTCTGTCTGAAAGCACGCTTCCCTATTCACCATCCTTCCCCCTGCTCATCTCGAATGCACTCTGGTGGTCATACTGCGGAACGGTCCCCTCGAAGCAAGCCGCTTTCCGGACCGGAGAAGATATCGTTCTGCCCGCCTCTCTGCCGGATGGTGTTTACTCCTTCTCCTCACAACAGGGTTTCACTTTGGAAGGGACCGTTAGAAACCATCGTCTGCTGATAGATCATCCCGCCCGTTCCGGTCTCTATTTTCCCGAAAGCGGGAACACTTCCACAGGATTCGCGGTGAACATCTTCAATTCCGAGGAGTCGAACA
>Ga0272443_10002092_pt1 | contig 26547 bp, 19 predicted proteins | sample SSMAcet12_FD_193581 | JGI IMG/M metagenome (GOLD analysis project Ga0272443, IMG submission 193581) | Marine sediment archaeal communities from Little Sippewissett salt marsh, Falmouth, MA, United States - SSM-Acet-12 | ecosystem: Environmental > Aquatic > Marine > Wetlands > Sediment ... | reverse complement strand
GCCCTCGGCTGATCGAGATTGCCGAAACGGAGCGAATTGAGGCAGGCTATAGGCCGGGCTCCCATGGTGAAAATATCCCTGAGAATGCCCCCAACCCCGGTCGCAGCAGCCTGATACGGCTCGACGGCGGTAGGATGATTGTGAGATTCGATTTTGAAAACGACCGCGAGACCGTCTCCGATATCGACAGCACCGGCGTTCTCCTCTCCCGCTTTCGTAAGCAGGGCGGCGCCTTCACGTGGCAGGGTTTTCAACAGCGCGATGGAGTTCTTGTATGAGCAGTGCTCCGACCACATGACGGAGAATATTCCGAGTTCGGTGTAAGTCGGAGTACGGCCGAGAGTATCGAGTATCCGCTGGTATTCATCTTCGGAAAGCCCGTGTTCGAGGGCCAATTGCAGATCAACTTTGGGTTCTTCCATAAATCCTCCGGAAAAACTCCAATAAAGGCGTTAGCCGCTTCGAGTCAATCGGAAAGTTTGCTTGCATTTGCGTTTCATTGAATGCCTGCCAGCATCCACAAACAGGAAACGGCCGCTGTGATGGCGGCCGTTCAAATCTGCTGATGTCAATGTCTTCTGCTACTGTATCTGCAACAGCTCGACATCGAAGATGAGGGTCGAATTGGCCGGGATCGGGCCCATCTGGCGCGCACCATATCCGAGTTCCGGCGGGATGATCAACATCCTGTGTCCTCCGACCTTCATCGAAGCGACACCTTCGTCCCAACCCTTGATTACACGACCCATACCAAGCGGGAACGGGAATGGCTGTCCTCTGTCACGTGAACTGTCAAACTTGCTTCCATCAGTCAGCCAGCCGGTGTAGTGCATAACACAAGTCTTGCCCTCCTCGGGCATTGCACCATCTCCAACCTTGATATCGACGTACTTCAGGCCCGATTCGGTAGTAACAGTATCACCGTCGGCCTGAGTAATACCGACATCGGCGGGTTTCTCCGCCACAGGCTGCTCTTCGGTAACTGCCGGTTCTTCCTCGGCTTTCTCGCCGCCGCAGCCGATTGCCAGCATCAGGGCGATAATAGCCAGGATTGATAGTAGTTTCTTCATTCTACTCTCCTCCTTGTGAAGTAAATTCGCTCCTATTTATGCGCCGAAGATAAATGTTTCAAACCCAAATGCAAAGAATTTATGGCAGTTCTTCTCCCGGTTTAGCGCTCAACGCTGAGAGACCAATCGCTCGAATCTCTCATTAGATACGGACAACAACAACGTGATTTATGATGCATCAACTCTCAGATGTGGAACTCAACTATATCCTTATCAGACAGTACATATTTCGACGTTACTCTCTGACCGTCGAATTTGCCGTCACCCCACACTTTTGCGTACTGGAGCTTGTGGGCAAAATCCTTGTGAATCGCGAAAGCCGCGTCTTCGACGGTTGATTCGACCGGAAGGACTATCGGATCGGTAAAGTCTGCTTCCTGCCCGGGAGTTTTCGTGTAGACTCTCATGATCTGAAGGATATCGAAGATGTGAAGCTGAAGTTTTTCGATGTTGTATCCATCCATACAGGAGATCGGGAATATGTCGAACCGTTCGGAATAAAGTTCCTCAAGAATCCCGAGATTCTCCTTTGCATCAGGATGGTCATACTTATTCGCGGCAATGACAGTACGTTTACAGAATTGAGACCCGATATACTCCTCGGGGATATCGCGCTTGATAAGAAACATCTTCAATTCATCAAGCTTTCCGATCACGGCGTCAAGCCCCTCGAGCGAATCCTCGGACGCCAGGTCCGCCACGATCAGGATCACGTCGGAGTTTCGGATGATGTTCGTCATCCAGTTCTCGTAGAAATCGGCGGCTACCGGAGGCAGATCGACCACTTCGAACTGCACGGTCTCGAATTCCATCATTCCGGGCAACGGCTTGCGGGTGGTGTACGGATAGTCAGCAATATCCGGTTCAGCACGAGTGGTTGCTTTCAGAAAAGATGACTTCCCGCTGTTGGGAGGACCGAGCAGTATGATCTGTGCAGCTCCCTGCTTCTCCACATGGTCGATCGCTGACTGCCTTGACGCACCCGAGGACTTCTTTGGACCTTCCACCTTCAATCGAAGCTTCGAAATGCGAGTCTTGATATCAGCACGCATTTTCTCCGTGCCTTTGTGCTTGGGGATGACGCGCATCATCTCTTCAAGACAGGCGATCTTCTCATCGTCTGTCTTGGCTCGCTTATAGCGATCCTCGGCTTCTTTATACTGGGGAGTCAGATTAGCCGGCATACCTGAAATATTAGACTTCGAGGGGCGAATGTCAAGATTGTGGAGTATTGTCATTTCAGTCCAGTTAACATATTGGCACGTTGTTTGCACCTGCAAATCTTAAATCGGCTTGACACGATTGGGCGGCTCCACTAACTTCAATAGTGAATTTCGAAGATGATGTGACTTGCAGAGTGAGATTAGTGAAAGACATTCATTCGACAAGTGTCGTGATGGCATTGCGCGAGCCCGGCGGTGTCGGTCCGAAGATGTTTCAGACTATACTGGCGGTGTTCGGCCCACCCGAAAACGTATACGGGGCTTCGGCTGACGAGCTGATCGATCTTCCACAGGTATCTATCGAGAGAGCTGAGAAGATTCTTTCTTCACAGCACTCGGTACAATTGATGTCGGAACGAATCGAGCGGCTCTCAGAAGAGGGTGTCGGTGTTGTGACTTACCTTGACGATGAATATCCGGGCAAGCTTCGATGTATGGATGATCCGCCGCCTGTCCTGTATTTCAAGGGAACACTTCCCGATGAGTCCAGGGGTTCGGTGTGTGTTATCGGTACGACGACTGCGAGTCCGGAGGGGATCGAAGCAGCGGTTAATATCTCGGAAGTGCTGGTTCGCCATGACTTCGCTGTCATCTCTGGCCTGGCCCGTGGTATTGATGCCTCGGCTCATGTCGGCGCGATCAAGCATGAGGGTGAAACACACGCGGTGCTCGGATGTGGCTTATTCAACATCTATCCCGAGGAGAATACGTCGCTCGCGGACCAGATTACCGATCGGGGTTCGATCCTGACAGAGTTTCCTCCGGACACTCAGGTAAGCCCGGGGCTTTTGATTTCGAGGAATCGAATCATCGTAGGTCTTTCCGACTCTGCAATCGTAGTTGAGCTTTCCCCTGACTCGCCCGGAGTGCAATCTGCAGCAGAAGCGTGCGAGATGCAGGGCAAACCACTATTCTATCTGCTGAGAGGAGATGAAGACGCGCGAGAAATCAAGGTACCACATAACGCGATACCTTTCGAGGCTCTCGAAGACGTTGAGACAATCCTGAAAAGCAGCATTGGGAGTTAATATGAGTGGCCCATTGGATGAACACGAACGAATTGCCGCGCTAAAAGATCTCGTCGACACGACAGTCAAGGAGATCGAGAGCGGAGGCATTGACATAGATACCGCTAACAGACTGGTCGATGAGACGCGAACCAAAGCCATGGAGTTGATACCTGACGATATGGACAAGTACGACTTGATCTATGGCGCTCGTTTCAAGAGACTCATCGAGCAGTACATAACCGTTAGCGAAGAAGACCAGTAATCCTGTAGGATACAGTTGTCCGATTCTTACAGAACTCCTGCCGGGAACTCTCGTACCGAAATCAAGGTCAAGCGATCTCGATTCATCGGAACGGTGGAGTATGCCCCTGATCTGGATGCCGCAAAGGACTTCATATCCCGCATATCCAGGGAATTCCATGACGCAACTCACAACTGCTATGCATACAGGATCGGCCTTGGATCCTCGCAGGCGTTCAAGTATTCCGATGACGGTGAACCCTCCGGCACCGCTGGAAGACCGATTCTTGAAGTGATCGACAGGCATGAGCTGATGGATGTCTGCGTTGTCGTCACGAGGTATTTCGGGGGTATAAAGCTGGGGACTGGCGGTCTGGGCAGGGCATACAGGGATGCCGCTCTCGCGGCTATCGAGCAGGCAGGCATCGAAACGAAGTATTTAACGAAACGGTTGAAGTTCACCTTCCACCTTCATTTCACCAACATAGTCCTGAGAACCCTGTCCTCTGAAGTGTGCAATGTAGTTGATAGTGTTTACACGGACACCGGGGCTATCACCTGCGATATCAGGCAGTCGTCGGTGGAGAAAATCAGAAACACCCTAATCGCGGCATCCAATGGAAAAATCGAAATCGAAGAAGTTTGACATCGTCGGGATTGGGATCTGCTGCGTCGATCATCTGCATCTGCTTGAGCAATACCCCGATCCGGACTCGAAGGTCGAGGCGCTGGATAGATCGATTCAGGGCGGTGGCCCTGTACCTACAGCGCTCTGTGCTGCATCAAGATTAGGGGCAAGTTCTGCGTTTGCGGGAGTTGTCGGTGATGACAGCGATGGGAGCTTCATCATTGATGAATTGTCGGCCTTCAGGGTTGATGTGGAACACGTCATTCGCATAGATAACACCCAAACCAGCCGTGCATCTATCTGGATCGACAGTACCAACCATACTCGAAACGTCGTTCTGGATAGACGACACACGGCCATGATGACGCCCGAGGACATCGACGAAGGCCTTATGCGTAACGCCCGCATCATTCACATGGATGGCCGTGATGTCGAGATCTGCATCGAGGCTGCGAAACTTGCAAAAGCTGAAGGTGCCGAGGTATCGCTCGATGTGGGTTCTGCAAGAGAGGGCGTCGAACATCTTCTTCCATACGTCGATCACCTCGTCGTGTCGAGTACATTCGCTTACGACTACTGCGACACCCACGATATCGAGCAATGCATCAAGGCTTTTCAGAGACACGCACTGAAGTCCTGCGTAGTAACATGCAGCAACGAAGGATCTTTGGGATGGGAAAGCGGCATTGAGACACTGAGGCAAAGAGCATTCAACATAGATGAAGTAATAGATACAACTGGAGCAGGAGATGTCTACCATGGGGGCTATCTGTTTGGTCTGGCCAACTCCTGGGATTTGAAGACGAGAATGGAATTCGCATCCGCAGCCGCAGCACTCGCCTGTAGCAAACTGGGAGGTCGTGCAGGAATCCCGTCGTTCGAAGAAGTTATGGGGCTTATCAGGAGCAGCTGCAGTCCTCACTGGTGATGAGACATTATTCATCAGTGAGAGCAATGACTTCAATAGGCGTGACCTCTCGCACGACCTTCAACTCCGATTTCCTGCGTACGATGATCCTGAGCCTATCTGGCGGAACGAGGTTAAGATCCAGCACACCTGCGTGCCTCCATTCGCTTTCGGGTTCCCAATCGCCACCCTTCTCTCCCACATTCTGATAGAATGACTTGTCGGAATCATCCAGCATGTCGTAGTCATCGTGAGTACCATAAACTACTGGTCTCATACCAAGCTGCAGCGCTGTTCCTGTCTCAATCGCAATTCCGTATGGTTCGAAGTTCCAGCGCACGAACCTCGCTCTCCATTTCATCAGTTCAACCGCGACAGCGGGGTGTTTCTTCGTGAAGGCAACTACTTCGAATCCTCCCTTTATTCGCCGGCTTGAACCCGCCAGACGGCCCGTTGAGACTATATGAAGAAGGGTATTCAGGGCCGAGTGAGAGTAATGAGACCCACCCGATGCGACCATTTCGTAATAGTCGTACGGACGCTGATCCGGCCAGGGGCTATCGAAGCTGCGGGTCCAATGAGTGATGTACTCCCAGTCATCCCGCTCATCTATGATTATCCGTTCAGGATTGACAGGCTCGTAGAGAGGTCTCGAACCGCTGTCATATTCAACAGCAAAATCTCGGTTTGTTTCTTTCTCACTACTCGCAATCATCCCCTCCAAATCTCCCCCCGGCCTTATAGATACCGGGATCACTAAATCTGCGAGATCCAACGCCATCAGATCGCGAGCATGCCACCACTTCTTTCCAATTGTGGTTTTACAGCCCACCTCGCAAAACTCAACCCTCTCCGCATCGAGATTGAAATCAAAGATCAGGTCATCAGGGTCAACAACATCTTTGGGGATTAGCAGCAGAAGTTCAGCTTCTTGTCTGGAGGCGTGGTATGTGACCAGTTCCCAGGTGTTCATGCCCACACTTGAGACAATAGAATACCCCTCTCCAGCCGCAAACTCGACAGCCTTTGTGGTATTCCTAACCCAGGAGTCCGAGCCGCGAGGATGTTTCTGTTGTCGTGAATTGAGAATCAGCGCCGTCTTCCGACGGCGCCGACTCATTAAGCCCTTTTCTTCTGTCAACTTAAGCTAACCTGTTCAAACAGGCGAGCTGCGTCAATCCAGTTTGCCTATGGCCGATTCCGCAGCTTCGAGTATTTTGCCGGACCGAACGAGTTCGGCCATCTTGTTAATGTCATTGTAAAGCGGGCGATCTTCCTTCATATAAGGAACATGCTCACGAATCAATTCATAGACCGCTTTCGAACCCTTACCGAGATTCAGTGGCTTACGGAAATCGGCAGCCTGCGCACCACAGAGCAACTCGATACCGATTACTGCACATGAATTCTCGATAATCTGACGTGTCTTGATAGCAGTAGTCATGCCCATCGAGACGAAATCCTCCTGATCAGCCGCTGCAGGTATCGAACCCGTGGCTGCCGGATGACTCAACACACGACTCTCGGATATCAATTGTCCCTGCGTGTACTGGGTGAGCATCATACCGGAGAACATCCCCGCGCCCTCGGTGAGGAACGCAGGCAATCCGACGGAAAGATTCTTATTGAGAAGCCTGTTCGTCCTGCGCTCTGACATAACTGCGATTGTGGTAACCGCCGTCCCGATGAACTCCAGCGGGAACGCGATCGGAGTACCCTGGAAGTTAGCGCCTGTCAGGACTGTTCCGCCATCTTCATCCGGGAAGAATATCGGGTTATCGCCTACACCGTTCAACTCTGTTTCGATCATGTCACGACAGAATCGATATGTATCCTTCGCCGAACCGATAACCTGAGGCGTGCTCCGCATAGAGTAGGAATCCTGCACTTTCTTGTCCTTCTGTGCAAGGATCTCACTATCATTGGTCAGCCTTCTTATGTTTGAGGCGCACTCGATCGCACCCCTGAATCCACGAATCTTGTGCAGACGTTCGTCATAAGCAAGCATATTCGCAAGCAGGACTTCCAGTGATATTGACGCTGCCACCTCTGCTGTCTTCGCAAAGACATCGGCGTCATTCAGCTGAAGCGAACCCATGCCGGTGATAAGATTCGAGCCATTGATACATGCCAAACCATCGCGGGCCTCGAACTCGACTGGCTCGATACCTGCTTTCTTGAGCGCCTCCAAAGCCGGCATCCTTTTGCCCTCATAGAAAGCTTCTCCCTCGCCCAGCAGGACAAGAGCCATCTGGGACATTGGGGCCAGATCTCCGCATGCCGCCACCGAACCGCGCTGACACATAACCGGGGTTACACCCTTGTTCAGCAAATCTCTCATTGTCTCGACAATGATCGGGCGACACCCGGAATGCCCCTGCGACAGGACATTGATTCTTGATGTGATCGCTGCCCGTACATCTTCTCTTCTGACAGGATCACCATAACCTGCCGCGTGACTGTAGACTATGTATTTCTGGAATTCCTTTATCTGTTCTGGAGGAAGAAATACTTCTGAAAGCTCGCCGATACCGGTGGTGATCCCGTACATGATGGCATGCTCGGCGATCTTCTTGTCAACAAAACCTCTGCAGTGACTGATTCTCTCCATTGCCGCATCTGAGAGTTCTATCTGTTCACTTTGCCGTGCGACTCGGAGAACGCCCTCTATTGTCAGCCTATCGTTACCTATTGTGAGAGCCATAATAACCTCCTGAATTTACAGACGCCAAAGATAACAGAATCTGCGAAATATCCAAACTATTTTGGGATACTCTTCGCCGTCGGATGAGGCCGATCAAGTGTTAAAAATCGGTTTACAAAGCAGGGTACTTGTATTATAATCTGCCGTAATTTGCCATGAATGACAAGCAGAGAACAATTCAGAAGGCCGTATCAGTTGACGGCATCGGGCTCCACACGGGCTGCAAATCCCGAATCACGTTCAAGCCTGCACCTGTGGATCACGGGATCTCATTTATAAGGGTAGACTTAGAGGAAAAACTCGAGATACCGGCACTCGTTGACCACGTTGTGGACCTCAACCGCGGCACAACGATAGCAGTCAATGGCGTCAAGGTCTATACGGTCGAACACGTGCTCTCGGCCATCGCGGGACTCGAAATAGACAACATCATATGTGAACTCGACAACATCGAGCCTCCGGTTATTGACGGGTCGATCAAACCGTACGTGGATAAACTGCTGGAGGCAGGTCTCGAAGATCAGGACGCCGATAGGCATTTCCTCGTTGTCGAGGAACCTCTCGCCTATTCGGAACCGGAGCGAAAAGTCGACATGGTTGTGACGCCATCGGATGAATTCCGGATCACATTCATGATAGACTACTCGAATCCGGCCCTCGGCACCCAGTACACTTCCCTCGTTTCACTCAAAGATGAATTTGCTGAGGAATTCGCACCCGCAAGAACCTTCTGCTTCCTGTCAGAAGTCGAAATGATGAGATCTCAGGGGATTATCAAGGGCGGCGGCATAGACACTGCTGTCGTCATTGTCGACAAGGATGTTAGTGAAACCGAGATCGCAGAGTTGAAGAAGAACTTTGACATCAAAGAGGATATCACAGTCGGAGCAACCGGTATTCTCAACGACAAGAAGCTTCGGTTTTACAACGAACCCGTCAGGCACAAAGCCGTCGATCTGCTGGGCGATATGGCACTCGTCGGTGCACCGATTAAAGCGCATTTCCTTGCCGCACGATCCGGGCACGCAGCCAATGTAGCCGTTGCGAAGAAGCTCCGGGCACAATACGAAAAGCAGCTGCTGTCAGAGAAGTACAGCGTTGGGGGGAAGAACAAGGGGTATCTCCTCGATATAAACTCCATTCTCGACATAATGCCGCATCGATACCCGATGTTGCTTATAGACCGGATTATGGACATCGACTCCGAAAAAAGAGTGAAGGCCATTAAGAACGTCACTATAAACGAACCATTCTTTCAGGGGCATTTCCCCGGCCACCCTATAATGCCGGGAGTCCTCATAATAGAAGCAATGGCCCAGGCGGGAGGCTTCCTCCTCCTCAACAAGATCGGAAAGCCCAAAGACAAGGTTGTCTATTTCATGGGTATCGACGGAGTCAGGTTCAGGAAAACCGTTACACCGGGTGATCAGATTGTCTTTGAAGTCGAATTCGTCTCTTTCAAGAGAAACATGTGTAAACTTAAGGGAAAAGCCTTCGTCGACGGCAAACTGGTAACCGAGGCTTCTCTTATGGCCGCTGTAGTCGACAGGTAAAGCAGGCATGGCTAACATTCACCCGACCGCAATAGTCGATCCGAGAGCGGAACTTGCCGACGATGTCACGATTGGCCCGCATACGATAGTCGAGTCTAATGTTACTATCGGCAACGGCACCTCCATAGCGTCAAATGCACTCATAGCATCTGGTGCACGTATCGGAAATGGCGTGAAGGTGCATCACGGCGCTGTAATCGGCACTGTTCCTCAGGATCTCAAGTTCGGTGGAGAGGAAACGACCGCTGAGATCGGTGACAATACTGTAATTCGAGAATATGTCACAGTGAATCGCGGAACCGAGGATCGTTGGAAAACTGTAGTGGGGTCTGACTGCCTGCTGATGGCGTATGCTCATGTCGCCCATGACTGCAGGATCGGAAACAGGGTGATTATGGCAAATGCGGTGAACCTCGGTGGCCATGTCGTGATTGATGAATGGGCGATAATCGGGGGAGTTGTGCCGGTTCATCAATTCGTCCATGTCGGCAAGCATGTGATGGTCGGCGGAGGATTCAGGATCACTCAGGATGTTTGCCCGTACTCGCTTGTGGCCGGTTATCCGTTGAGGGTACTCGGCGTGAATCACGTCGGCCTGTCGAGACGCGGCTTCTCCGACGATACCATCAAATCGATTCGCAAAGCATTCAAGATTCTCTTTCACAGCAAGTTGAACACTACGCAGGCTCTCGCACGCATCGAACAAGAGTTTGAGCCAATCCCCGAAATTCAAGAGGTCATCGATTTCATCCACAAGGCAGAACGGGGAATCGTTAAGTAGCCCCACGCTTGCCTTCTTCCCCAAAATCACATAAATTACTTCGCTTTTGGGTTATAGTTACGTATTGAATGTTGATATGAAAGCATCTTTGCACACACTCGGCTGCCGTCTGAACCAGGCAGAAACCGCCATCATGGCGAAGAACTTAATCGATGCCGGATTCGAGATCGTCGAATGGGGCGAGCATGCCGACCTGACCGTGATCAACACCTGCACCGTAACCGAGCAGGCGGACGCCAAGTGCCGTCAGGCAGTGAGACAGGCAATCAGGAAAAACCCTGATGCGTTTATCGCAGTGGTAGGATGCTATTCGCAGATCGCCCCGGATGTAATGAGCGGTATAGAGGGTGTTGATCTCGTTGTTGGAAACGAGTATAAGCTCAACATCGCCGATTACCTGAATGGGTTGAAGAAGAACAGCAGGCCCGTTATAGTCAGGTCAGATACGATATCGCGAGAAGACTTCACAATCGAATCGGTAGGCATCTATGAAAATCACACCCGTGCCAATCTGAAGCTTCAGGACGGATGCGATTTTATTTGTTCGTACTGTATCATACCACGCGCCCGAGGCCGGTCTCGAAGTCGGAAATACGACGACATCATGTCCGAGGCTCGCAAGCTCGTCGAGATGGGCAACAAAGAGATTGTCCTCACAGGCGTAAACATCGGAACCTATAACAGCGAAAATCACAGCTTCCTCGATGTCATCAAAGGGCTGGAACAGATCGACGGCCTGTGTCGGATTCGCATAAGTTCGATTGAACTGACGACAGTCGACAAGGAGCTGGTGAGCCACATGGCCGAGTCAGAGAAACTATGTAATCACCTGCATATCCCCCTTCAAAGCGGAGATGACAGCGTGCTCGAAGCGATGTGCCGCAAACACAGGGGCAAAGATTTCGCTGAGTTTGTGGAGTGGTGTGTCGAAACAGTTCCTGACATCGGAATAGGGACCGACGTAATGGTCGGGTTTCCGGGTGAGAGTGAGAAAGCTTTCAACAACACCAAGTTCCTTCTCGCAGACCTGCCAATCGAGTACTTCCATGTGTTCGTATATTCGGACCGCCACGGCACTCCTGCATCGAGAATGGCAGACAAGATCGACTATCACGTCAAGAAAGATCGTAGTCACATTATGATAGAAATGGGCAATAGGAAGAGATTCGCTTTCTGCGAGAAACACATTGGTAAACCCTTAGAGGGGCTTTTCGAAACCAAGGAAAATGACTTCTGGACCGGGTTTACGACCAATTACATGAGAGTGATGACGAACAGTGACACCCCCCTTCGCAATGAGATCAGGTCCATAATGCCTGAAAGCATTGACGGGGACACATTAATCGGGGCATTGATTTGAGATCGGTTTACATCGAGACATATGGGTGTCAGATGAACGAGTATGACTCCGAGATCGCCAGGACAATACTCTTGAAGAATGCGTTCTCAATAGCGTCGAAACCCGAGGAAGCCTCCGTCATACTGCTTAACACCTGCTCGGTCAGGGAAAATGCGCATCGCAAGGTTATGCAGCGCCTGTCCGAACTCCAGAATCTTCGCTCAGCCAACCACGATCTGATCATCGGCGTAATCGGCTGCATGGCGCAGAGTATGAAAGGAAAGCTGATTGAAGACGGGACAGGCGTTGACATCATCGCCGGACCGGATACATATAGGAGATTGCCAGAACTCATCAGGCGTTTCGAAACATCGGGAGAGAAAGAGTCGGACCTTATCCTGTCGCGAACAGAGACGTATAGTGATGTATTTCCTGTTCACGACCAGAGCGTGAATGCCTGGATAGCGGTGATGCGAGGGTGTAATAACGCATGCAGTTTCTGCATCGTGCCATACGCCCGCGGTCGGGAGAGGAGCCGATCCCCGCAAAATGTAGTGGATGAAGCCCGTCAAATCGCAGAGCAGGGCTTCAAACAGATCACTTTGCTTGGCCAGAATGTGAATTCTTATACGTATGGCAAAGCTGATTTCGCTGACCTGATCAACAGAGTCAGCGATGTTGACGGGATCTCTCGGATTCGGTTCACATCACCACATCCCAAGGATTTTCCTCTCAAGCTGATCGACGTGGTTCGAGACAATCCCAAGGCCTGTAAGCACATTCATCTGCCGCTGCAGGCAGGTAACGATAGAATCCTCGAGCTGATGAGGCGTACATACACACAAAGTGAGTATCTGAGACTGGCCCATCTCATCAAGACAGAAATGCCCGACATTACCATAACGACAGACATCATAGTAGGCTTCCCTTCGGAAACCGAGGAGGAGTTTCTGGATACACTTCATGTTGTGAAGGAAGTCGGGTTTGACGCCGCTTTCATGTTCAAGTACTCCGAGCGTGAGAACACACTCGCCAGCAGAAAGTACCCCGATGATGTGCCCGAAGAGGCAAAAACCTCCAGAATAACACGTCTTGTTGATCTTCAGCGTAAGATATCCCTTGAAAAGAACACATCTCATGTGGGTGAGATCTTCGAAGTGCTCGTGGAGGGCCCTGCGAAGAAGCCTTACCAGAGTCTCGGACGGAACGACGGTAACAAGATCGTTGTTTTTCCCAATGGCAGGGTGAATCCGGGTGATTTCGTGAACGTGAGGATTAACGAGGCGACCCCGAATACTCTTATCGGTGAACTGATAGCTACATAGAACATGGATTAACTTGCCCTGTTAGTCCAAACAGCTATCTTATAAGAGGATCGACATCCCCTGCCTGATCAAACGAAGATGTAGTTCATCCGTTGATTGAATAGAAGTTATCTCTTCGAGGATGAGAATCATGCATCGTTTAGTGCTCGCTCTTATCGCAGCGCTGACATTTGCGATATTGACATGCTCTGAAAAGGCTACTGACTCGAACAGCGACGGCCCGGCACCCGGTGTAACATGGCAGGAGGTCTTCGCGTTTCAGTCCCAAGTCGGCGAGCTTTTCGAATCATACCTTTCCAGCAATGATACTTCTACGGCGATTCAGATGGCATTGTCCGCCATCAGGAACAACACTGACGTTGTCCAATGGGCAGTGCCGAACAGCCAGGGCATTGCGATTAAGTACAAGAATGGCAGGAATGGCGGTATATTGGTCGATCCCGAAGATATGGCCGGTGTCCATTCTTCCCCCTCACTCTCTCCTGCTATGGATACCGCAACAGCTCTTTTCCCCGAGGGCACTCCGAGAACCCGCAAGTCAGTATTCCTTTGCCCTGTCTATTCAGAGAGAAAGGCTTACGCAGATTCGATTATCTCCGTTGCCAACTCGGGTATTGCAAAGTCTGGATTCGAGAATCTTCACGAATTTCTCGACGAGGAATCTGGAGTGGATGAGTTCGCAAGTCTTGATGGGTACGGACTGATCCACATCTACTCTCACAGCTATGCCTTTCCCGCCAAGGATTCGCTCGAAGAGCTATATGTGATGACCGGTGACACGGTCGTCACGTCGCTTGTGAACAAGTATGGAGACGATTTCAGGGAAGGCAGGCTGATCGCGGTCTACGTTCCCGGCAAAGGAAACACTGTCTTCATGGGACCGGGGTTCTTTTCGATCAAGAACAACCTCTCGCAGGAGTTATCAATCGTTTACCTTGGTTTCGGCTTCGGATTCCTCAGTGGCTGGCAAATAGAGACACGATTCGCCGCCGGAGCAGGCGTTTGCATCGGGTATGACTGGAGAGTTAATGCGAATCACAATCTGGACTGGGCTAGTGAATTCTATCAGGTCATGACGGACACTTCCAGCTTCAGCCACGTCACTGTTGAGGAATGGCACGACGATATAGTCAGTTCCTATGTCGACTCGCTCGACACCACACCTCCGCTTCCACGTGTCAGCAGCATCAACTTCCACGGATTGTCGGATATGTCCATGTGGATGGCGCTGCGCGTGACCAATGTGACTCCCGCGCATGGTACTCCCGGAGCCACAGTAACCATCGAAGGGATAGGATTCGGCGACTCGCAGAGCGGAGGATCGGTTTCTTTCGGAGGTGTAGTAGCCGAGGTGATGCACTGGTCAAACACGAGCATTGTAGCTGTCGTGCCGCAAAATGCACAGACAGGTGAGATCAACATAACTACGGACTTCGGTGAGCTCAGTGATCAGTTAGTCTTTTACATATTCGATATCACAGGCATCTCCCCCAATGAAGTGATCTACGGAGATACTCTGACGATTACGGGGTACGGCTTCGGTGATGGGTCTGGCGAATCGTATGTGTCGATACATGAGGAGACGGCAGAGACAGTCTCGTGGTCAGACACACTCGTGAAGGCAGTAGTGCCCGATCGAATAATTTCAAGCCCGGTCTATGTCTACGTCAATGGCTACAAGAGCAGCGGAGTCGACTTGAGCGTCTTCGGAATCACCGGAGTCATTCCCAGTGGTGGAAGCTACGGAGACATTATCGAGATCAAGGGCAGCGGATTCAACCGATGTGGTCAGGAAGGTGTTGTCTCGTTCAACGGGAAGAATGCATCAGAGATTGAGGACTGGAAGGAAAATTCGATTAAGGTTCGTGTCCCACAGGGCGTTTCCTCGGGTGAGATTGTGGTCAGTGCATGCGAACTGCAGACCGCCGGATATCTATGGAAAGTTGTCGCTATCGACCAGTTGTCGCCTGCATGGGGAGGGCCGGGGGCAACTGTCGAAATCAGGGGAACAGGCTTCGAACCAACGGTGGATGAGGTCATTCTTGTCGAGTCAGGTCTGCGGGCGGACATCGTCTCATGGGATGATACCCTGATTGTGATCACTATTCCTGAAGATGCCGCGAGCGGCACGCTACGTGTCAGCGCGAATGGCATATTGACCAACGCGGTTGACCTCAATATTATGGCTGTGCAATCACTCGTCCCAGATCTCGGAGTTCCGGGGGATACCATTTCTGTTGAAGGTGTGGCGTTTCTCGACTACAAGATCACCAACAGGGTGACATTCAACGGCCTCGATGGTACAGTTGTCTACTGGTCAGATACTCTCGTCAATGTGATAGTCCCTGACAATGTAACGTCTGGTGATCTGGTTCTGCATGTGCTCAACTCCCAGAGTGCAGGCAAGCACTTCACGGCCTACGGCATCACGAAAATGACCCCGTCATGGGGAGGTGAGAACTCTGCGGTAAGCATCTCTGGCATCGGTTTCGGGAACACTCAGGGTGAGGTGCATTTCGCCGGGACATCGAGTTCTTCAATCATTAGCTCATGGAACAACGAACTTATCGAAACGATCGTGCCAGAGGGTGCGGTCTCGGGACCGGTATCGGTGATTTCCGGCGGCAACGAATCACTTGGAAAGCATTTCGATGTGCTGAGAATCGAGAGACTTCAACCACCACGGGGATACTCGGGCGATACGATTGGAATCGTCGGTGATGGCTTTCTCGACTACAAGGTCACGGACAGTGTAATATTCGGATCTGACCTGGGAACGATCACGTATTGGTCGGATACGATGATTACGGCGATAGTCCCGGATATTTCGTCCTCATGCGATGTTACGCTTCACGTGAACAACATAATCAGCAACAGTATTGGATTCGAGCACTACCAAACCCCGGTGCTTGAGAGCATTTCACCGGGCTTCGGGACATACGGTACCGAGGTCACGCTCGGCGGCTACAACTTTTCTGATAATAGAGACAACAGGAAAGTTCTGTTCGAAGGAATAGAGGCGGAAATTGTCACATGGTCTGAGACTTCTATCACGGCAAAGATACCCAATGACTGTGTCGCGGGGAGTGTTGTCATAAACGCCCTTGGGCGAAACAGCAACAGCCTTCCCTTCTCAGTTTTCGGTATCATGGAGCTCTTCCCGTCGTGGGGTACGCCCGGGGATACATTGACTATCTCCGGTACCGGATTCGGAGCCGATCAGGGATCAGGTTCCGTCAGTCTGAACGGATCAGGTCTGCAAGTGCTTACATGGTCTGACGATGCCATCGACATCATTCTCGGCGAAGGCGCAAGCTCAGGTGATCTGACCGTCAATATCGGCGGGTATCAAAGCAACCCATCACATGTGGAGATACTTGTAACGCCGACGATCAAGAGCATTCAACCTGACTGGGGACCTTGGGGATCGACAATCTCAATTCTCGGCCGTAATCTCGGAGACATCCCGGGATTAGTGTTCTTCACGGGGAAATCGTCCCCGGTGACTCCCGCAGACTGGTCACAGGATGGAGTCGCTGTTGAGGTCCCAGAGGATTCGAAATCGGGTGCGGTGAAATTGCTCATCGGGGACTCTTTCACAAATGAGATTGCATTCGATGTCTTTCGCGTCGATAGCGTAGTCCCAGTGATAGCCTCTGAGGGCGATACTATATCTGTTTATGGCGAAAGCTTCCTCGATTCGAGCAGCGCTGAAGGGATCATGTTCAGTGATATCCCCGGAGAAATGGTGGAGTGGACAGATACCAGAGTCTCAGCGATAGTGCCCTCGGGCGCGGAAACCGGAAATATCTCTCTCGTGGTATCGGGCCAGCAAAGCAACGGAGTCAAGCTGAACATTGTCGCCTTGCCGATAATCTCATCACTCGAACCCGAGTGGGGAGCATATGGCGACACGGTTATCATCAATGGTGCCGGATTCGGCCAGTCGGCCTTCTACGGCAAAGTCCTTTTCGGAGGTGTCGAGGCAGAAGTGATTAGCTGGTACGATGATTACATCGAGACGACCTTTCCCCTGGGTTCGACATCCGGAGAAGTGCTCATAACAAAAAAGGATCGCCCGGGGAATAGCGTGCCGTATGAAGTCTTTGGCATCAACTCGATATACCCGTTGGTTGCACTTGCTGGAACCGAAGTCAAGGTCTACGGGACCGGTTTCGGTGCGATTCAGGGCGACAATTATATCGCTATAGCCGGAACTCCAATCGAACCGTCGGCGTGGTTTGAATCGAGCATAAGATTTTCCGTCCCCGAGGGAATCCAGTCCGGAGATCTGGCCGTCACAATCGACGATCATCCGAGCAACAGCTTCAAATTCACCACGGGACTGCTGGCACTGGTTCAACAGACAGACTCGATAGAAATACTGTTCGAAGCTATGATGGAGACGTCAGATGGCAAAAACGAAGTCCGCAGTTTCTTGAGGAGAGTCGGTCGGCCAGACATTTTCGAATGGAATTTCACATCATTCACCGGATATGAGCCGGACAGCGTGTACCTGCGCTCATGGGACAGGATTGACGGAGTGATGAGCACATCCGGCGATGTGATTGACAGCGCAACGTGTTATTCTTACTACTGGGTCTATGATACATCGAGACGGCTCTACGAGGAGACAATCAGCGAATTCGTGATCGATGGGCTTCCACTCACGAGTGTGATCAACGATGACTCTCTTAAAATAGCTTTCGAGGTGTCCGGTTCGGAAGTGCAAGACTACATTAGAAACCTCCGGTATTTCAAGCAATGGCGATACGGTCTCAACAACCCCTATTCCGAGATAAGCTGGGAACTTATAGATGTTGATTGGGACAACACCGAGAATCCCCCCTACCTGAAGGCGGTTTTCAGAAAAAGCGAAAACTGGCAAAAACAGTAACACAAGAATCGACAATCGTGTATATTTCCTTTATACAATCTAATAAGGGGAGCATGTACAATGAAACGTGTACTGTTTTTGGCGGGGCTTGTTGTCCTGCTGATATGGGCGTGCTCGAAGAAATCATCCGAGCCGCAGCCTCCCCAGACACCGCCAGTTTCGACAGCAATTGTAATTGACAGCATTAGCTCACATCAGGATTGGCCCGGAGAAACGCTGACTATCTTCGGAGACAACTTCGAAGCCGATTCAGCAATCACGAAAGTCTATTTCGGCGAGACTTTCGGCTGGATCGACTCAATCGCTGATGACCTGATTCTCTCGACAATCCCCGATGAATCAGGTTACTGCAGCCTTCAGGTCCGAATCGACACGGTTGTCAGCAACTCCCTTCCATTCACTGTCAACGGCATCGATAGCGTAATACCGGATCACGGCGATGTCGGCGACGAGATCTACATCTTCGGTCACGGATTCGGCGACGCACGCGGTACAAGCACAATCGCCTTCGGTGGAGCCGTTGCAGCGACACCAGTCTGGAAAGACTCGTTGATAGTAGCCTATGTCCCACAACAGGCAGCCTCCGGTTACGTCGAACTCAAGATCGGGGACAGAGAAGTTCGCGGCGACGTGTTTGCAGTCGAGAGGGCAGTAACGGACATGTCACCCGCTTGGGGAACCTACGGTCAGACAGTCATAATAACCGGTGTCCATTTCGGCGATGTACAGGGCAGCGGCCGAGTCAGATTTAATGGAACTGAGGCACCAGTTCACTCATGGGTAGATACCCTGATCACAACCGAATTTCCGTTCGGATGTACAGACGGTGATCTACTCGTATCGAATTTGGAGTGGGTGTCAAACCCGTTCCCATTCGAGGTTTTCGGGGTCACAGGGGTCGTACCTGATTGGGTTATGACCGGCAACACAGTGAACATTCTCGGGACTGGTTTCCGGTCCACACAAGGCAACGGTGTCGTGAAATTGGGCGAGATGCCCCTCGCAGTTCATTCATGGTCTGACACTCTGATCCGCATCATAGCCCCCGATCAATCGGCAGATGCTGATCTAAGCGTATATGTGAACGGTCAGGCAAGCAACAGCTCTGATCTAAGAGTCAGTGGAGAAGACGATTGGCTCATCGGACTCCTGCAAGATGCGAAATGGATTCGGTTGTATGTCGAGGGATGCGGGCTCTTCAAGACATGTTACGGCGATTTGATAACACCGGATGTCTGCGACTCAGGCGTTCACTCATACAGCATAGAACTGAACAATGAATTCTACGCCTACTTTGACCATCTGCACTGGAACGGAGGATCATTCGAGGAAGACTTAGGAGTCTATGTCTGTGATGAGCTGACCCTTCTGTATGTTGAGGGTTCTGTCTCGTCTACCGACTCCACTCTCGACGTGTTGTTATGGTTCGATGAGTCTCGCCCAACAGTGGGGCAGTTTTCTTACGTTGTTCTTGAGGCCTTACCGCTGAATAGCGTGGACTTTGCAGCGCGGGAAGTTGTTTTCGAAGTAATTGGAAGCCATATCAGTGATTACGTTGCTACTCTGCAGAAGAGCAGTGGGGGGAGTACCGAAAGTCCCACATATAGCCATCACTACACTGCTCTGGTCACCCCGTATCTCGACAGCGACGAGTACACGACTACTATTCGCGTTGTCTTCACGTTAGAGTGAATGAGTGAACCCGGAGCCGACTTTCAGCAGGATTCGCGTCGTAATCGCACAAGTTTCAGGTAGTCAATCGCTTCAACTGCCGAATCCTATCTTTTTTGTTGATTTTTACTTGCCAAAATGTTAATATCCACACCAAATTTCAGGTGAAGTGCTTGAAGATTTACCTTATATTGAATGAGGGCAGTCTTAGGCTCGGAAGAATATAAGTGAAACATACAGGGAGGAAGGGATCGCCTTGTCCCGCAACAGGGTATTCTTCTGTCTCCCGAAAATTCCAAACAGGAGGTAATGTCTTGCGGAAAGGATTCATGTTTGTTACTGCTTTGGGACTGGTCCTATTGATGGCCATTCCTGTTTTCGCCGCTGAGACGGTCGATAAAATCGGCGTCGGCGCTCGCGGCGGATTCTTCATCTCCGGCGGCGAGTGGAAGCTCGGTCCTGCCGGTATGGCAGATATCAAGTTCGGCATCCACGAGCGCTGGTCTATCGGCCTCACAGGCCTCTACGGCCCCACCAAGGGCGGTATGTTCGACAAGACCAACGACATGTGGATGATCGTTTCTGCCGATGAAGACGACGACAAGCTCCGCATCAGGCACCATATCGCAGAACTCGCGGCGTGGTTCAATGTCACACCCGAAGCTGAAGTCAACTTCTACCTGACCGCCGGTGTCGGTATCGACTCGTGGAAAGTCCGCGACAAGGCCGGCAACAAGGTTATGGTCCCTGATGTGAACGGTGAAATGTTCGAGTTCAAGGATCAGCAGATGACACTCATGTTCGGTGCGGGAATGGAGTATTTCCTCATCGACGAGTTCTCGATCGGCGGCGCGCTCCGCTATCACCTGCTCACCGACGTATTCTCGGATTTCAAAGACGATAAGGACGTCGGCGGATCGGATGGTCTCGATAATGCATCCGGCATTTTTGAAATCGGCGTTGGCGTAACCGCGTACCTTGGCGGCTGCAAGGACAGCGACAAGGACGGTGTCTGCGACGAGGACGACAAGTGCCCCGAGACTCCGGAAGGCTGTATCGTAGACGAAATGGGATGCCCGCTTGACGGCGACGGCGACGGAGTCTGTGATGGACTCGACCAGTGCCCGAATACAGCAAGAGGCTGCAAGGTCGACATGAACGGTTGCGCGATGGATACTGACGGCGATGGCGTGTGTGACGGCGTGGACAAGTGCCCGAACACTCCAGAAGTTGCCAAAGTTGACGCTACCGGATGTCCGCTCGATACCGATAAGGACGGTGTCGCTGATCATCTCGATAACTGCCCCGGCACTCCGCTTGGATGCAGGGTTGACGCAAGCGGCTGCCCGATCGATTCGGATGGCGACGGTGTTTGCGACGGCCTCGACAAGTGCCCCGGTACTCCGGCAGGTCTCGAAGTCGATGCCAAGGGTTGCCCGGTTGCATACACGATCGACAAGGAAGTTGTCCTCGTCGGCGTGACCTTCCAGGTGAACTCCTCCAACCTGACCAATCAGGATAAGGCAACTCTCGACCAGGTCGTCGAGTCGTTGAAAGCTCTGCCGCACGTGCGCATCGAAGTGCAGGGTCACACGGATAATACTGGGGGCCATGACTACAACGTCAAGCTCTCGGAGAGTCGAGCGCAGTCAGTAGCCGACTACTTCACCGCGAACGGCGTCGACGCCGGTCGTATCACGGTCAAGGGCTACGGTCCCGATATGCCGAAGTTTGACAATGCAACAGCAGATGGTCAAGCGAAGAACCGTCGTGTCGAACTGAAGCGTTTGAACTAAGAAATCAGACAGTGGTTCTGATATATGAAGGCGCCGGAAATCCGGCGCCTTTTCTATTGGGGCTAATCGTTGTTAAAAGCAACTTGATTAGAAAATGGCAGGCAATGAAAACGGCCGCTGCCAGATACAGCGGCCGTCCATTAGAGTTCTGGCTGGTCGGTACTAACGACCGTTGTGATCGTTGGCATCCACGACAGCAAGCGCTGTCATGTTGACGATACCTTCGACATCGATGGCCCTGTGCAGTATATGCACCGGCTTGCGAGGACCTTCGAGTATCGGGCCGATAGCCTCGGCATTGGCAAGCTGCATAAGGAGCTTGTAACCGACAGTCCCGGCATCGAGTGTCGGGAAGATCAGGCAATTGGCATCGCCCTTGATCGCCGAGAACGGGAAATCCCTGTTCGCGATATGTGGGGCGACTGCTGTATCGGCCTGCATCTCGCCTTCCACGATCAGGTCCGGATGGTCCCTCTTCAGAATCTCTGTCGCCCTGAGAACCTTCTCGGTTTCAGGAGTACGAACCGATCCGAAATTCGAGTATGATATCATGGCGATTCGCGGAGTCTCGTTGAATCTCTTTGCCAGATCCGCGGTCAGGAGTGCGATATCCACGAGCTCTTCTGCCGTCGGGTTGACATTAACTGTCGTGTCGGCACAGAAGAGAGTCCTGTTCTTGAGAATAAGGACGTAGATGCCGCAAAGCGTCGACAAGCCGTCCCGCAGCTTGATAATCTGCAGGGCTGGCCTGAGAACATCCGGGTAGTGCTGTGTGACACCCGAAAGAAGACAATCAGCATCTCCAAGCTCGACCATCAATGCGCCGAACACGTTGGGATCACGGATAGCACGGTTCTGATCAGCAAGGCTCACGCCTTTTCGGCAACGCATATCGAGGTACTTCTGGGCATATTCCTTGAACTTGGGATACTCTCTCGGGTATACGATCTCGATCCCGTCGAGAGAAACGTCGGCATCCTTAGCTGCCTGCCTGATCGTTTCGGGGAATCCGATCAATATCGGTTTCGCGATTCCTTCGTCTACCACGCGGCGTGCGGCCGATATCATCTTTTCTGAAGAACCTTCAGGATAAACGACTCTCTTCGGATTCGACTTGGCCCGATCTATCGTCTGCCTCATCACTTCAAGAGATTTGCTGAGGCGATTTTCGAGCTGAACTTTATACTGCTCTAAATCGATTTGCTTACGGGCAACGCCGGTTTCCATCGCGGTCTTGGCTACGGCCGATGCCTCCCAGATGAGGATTCGTGGATCGAACGGCTTTGGGATGATGTATTCGGGACCAAACTTCAAATGTACACCACCGTACGCCCTGCTGACGGACTCCGGAACCTGTTGCTTCGCGAGATCGGCGAGAGCGTGTGATGCCGCGAGTTTCATTTCCATGTTAATCTTCCGTGCATGCACATCGAGTGCGCCGCGGAAAATGAACGGGAAACCGAGCACGTTGTTGACCTGATTCGGATAGTCCGACCTGCCGGTAGCCATGATGACATCGGAGCGAGCGGCTTTCGCGTCCTCGTATGAGATTTCGGGGTCCGGGTTCGCCATGGCGAAGATAATCGGATTGTCGGCCATTGAACGAACCATATCCTGAGTCACAACATCCTTGACGGATACACCGACAAAAACATCAGCGCCCTTCATTGCGTCCTCAAGAGTTCTCTCGTCAGTTTCGACCGCGAAGTTCTCTTTGTACTTGTTCATTCCGACCGGCCGGCCCTTATAGATAACGCCCTTGGAATCAACCATCCGGACGTTCTCTTTGCTGACACCGAGAGCGAGGTAGAGTGTGGCACAGGCGATACCCGCAGCACCGGCGCCCATGAACACGACCTTGACCTTGGAGATATCCTTCCTGACAAGTTCAAGCGCATTTATCAGGGCGGCGCCGGAGATGATTGCGGTGCCGTGCTGATCGTCATGGAAAACAGGAATATCCAAAGACTCGATGAGCGCCTCTTCAATTTCAAAACACTCCGGGGCTTTGATATCCTCGAGATTGATTCCACCGAAAGTAGGTGATATCATCTCGCAGAATTTGATAATCTCTTTCGGATCTTTCGAATCGACTTCGATATCAAATACATCTACATCGGCGAATCTCTTGAACAGCACTCCCTTGCCTTCCATCACCGGCTTCCCGGCCTCCGGCCCAATGTCACCGAGTCCGAGGACTGCGGTGCCGTTGGAAATCACGGCTACCATGTTGCCTTTGGCGGTGTATTCGTACACCAGATCAGGCTTGTCAGCGATTTCCAGGCATGGCTGAGCGACTCCGGGAGTGTAAGCCATCGAGAGATCGCGCTGGGTCATACATGGCTTGGTAGCAACAACTTCAACCTTGCCTTTACGACCTTTTGAATGATAATCTAAGGCTTCTTCTTTCTTAATCATGCCAGACTCCTAATTTCAGTGTTCAGGCCAACGGGAAAATAGAAGTTAGGCTTTGTTTGTCAAGCTCAATGCACCGATTTAGATTGAAAGTTCGAATATAGTCCTCGTGGCATGTTCTTGATACCGGGCGAAAGCCAAGGATCCGGCATGAGACATATCTGTCTGGCATGTCAGCAGGCGATTCCATGCTGCCAATTCGCTGGAGTACTTACACTTACGCCACCAGATATTCAGGTCTCTGAACCAGTGTTGCCGCGAAACCTAGATGATTGTCTCTAACTGTTTTCATTGTTTTGAGTTGCGAAATCCAAGAACAAACTTTTATATTGCAGTGTCATGAAATCAGTCTATGCTCCATGGAGAGAGGAATATCTTCTCGGAATGAAGGACTCAAAAGATCAGAAGCCGAAAGGATGTCTATTCTGTAATGCCGCCAAAGAGAAGAGGGATCGGGAGAACCTGATACTTCACAGGGGTGAAAACACCTTCGTGATAATGAACAGGTATCCTTACACTTCGGGGCATTTGATGATAGTACCTTACAGACACATCGGCAAATTGGAGAAGCTTCCCGAAAAGATCTGCTGCGAACTAATGCTCGAAACTCAGCGTGCTGTTGAAATATTAAAGAAGGCCTTTAAACCTGACGGTCTTAATGTGGGCATGAACCTCGGGCGTTCAGCCGGGGCGGGAGTTCCCGGGCATTTGCATATCCACATAGTGCCTCGATGGACCGGAGACACGAGCTTTATGCCTGTCGTTGGCGGACCGAGGGTGCTCTCGGTTTCGCTCTCAACGACATTCAAGACCCTCAAGCCAATGTTCTGAGTTGAATTCGCATGAAGATGCCCACTAAGGCGGAGCTTGTAAGGCTCCAGCAGTTATATCACACCGACAAGCGCATTGCCGAAGCGCTTGGGGGAAATGTCACAGAGCATCTTGTTCAGTATTGGCGCCGAAAGAAGGGCATACCCCGCAAGCAGTTTCCCAAATACTCAGAACTGCAAATCAGGGAACTGTGGGAACGATACGGCGATGACTTCAGGTGCGGGAGAGAACTCGGTCTCTCCAAGGCCGGATTCTACAGTTGGCGAAGGCGCTACGGTATCAAGGAAAGACCGCGAGCCCTGAAACTCGAACAACTCGAACTCCGATTTGGCGCCGAGCCTAAAATGGGAAGGAACGGCCTGTTTGTCGAATACTATCGAACGGTAGCTGAGAAAATACTCGCGAGATGTGCCGACATTGATGTCGTCGAAAAAGGTCAGCAGATAGATGTCACCCCTGACATGCTGATTGTCGATCCGGAGAACTTGCCCGGTAAGGCGAAGATCCCGGAGTCATCTGACTTCATCGCAAAAACATACTTGATCACCGGGATCGGGATAAAGGACAGGAAGAAAAACCTGTCAGAGCTCAGGAACATCGACTGGCCATTCGCCTTGCTAAGGGCAGAGGAACTTCAACCAAACATGCTCATTGCTTACACGGATAGATCATCAAGTGGATTGTCCGCCGTCTCATCGCTCTCTTTGAAGTTAAGTGGCAGCCAACTGTCAGACATTCTTGACTCAGGGAAATTCACGATTACAGTTCCATCCGTGATCAGGCTTACGTTGCAGGGCCGTCTCCAAAAGGGAGTAAGTGCGTTTGACATATTCTCCTATGCACTGTCACAACTGTCGGGGTCATTGACTGGTGACAAGCTAATCGAGTACTCCGGAAATGTCGTCGAGAAACTAGATATCTACGAACGCATATCGCTGTGCCATTTGACGCAGGCCTCCGGCTCGCTGTGTGGATATACGGTATTTGATGAAATCACTCGCAAGTTCCTATCCAAGCGAGGCAAAGTTGACAGCAAAGTGCTGTTCTCCGATACCAAAGCTCATTACTCCAGTGATTATGTCCTGACCGTATCGGGTCTTGAGCCGCATGCAATGACAGTATCAGATACGATTGATGCATGCCCGGTATCGTCTATGACCGTGCCCGAAGAGGTCGGCACTGTTTTCATCGGGGGACCATGCGGAGGGGGATTGGAACAGATCAGGCAGGTGGCGGACGTGCTCAAGGGCCGCCAGGTAAACAGCGGCACACGCCTTCTCGTATCTCCCCTGACTCAGGATGTCTACCTTGAGGCCATGCGCCGCAGGTTCCTCATGCCAATAGCCGAGGCGGGCGGGATCATACTCGCCCCGAACACCAGAATCGAAGACGCACTCGACTCGAAGGATAGCAACGTAGTTCTGCAAACTCCACTGGAACTGGATAAGAAACACCCTGAGAATCACCTGTTCGTGAGCCACTTAACCGCTGCAGAAAGTGCTGTGAGCGGGAAGCTTATGCCGTTCGAGCAGTGATTTTGGGCCTCTCAGGATTCTGTCTGCACCTATGCAGTTGACAAAGGCCGGTCCCATCGCTAAATTCAATCAAATTCGTCGAAAGGAATCTGCATGGACATAATCAAGGGCAAGGTTTTCAAGTACGGTGATGACATCAACACGGATGTCATTTTCCCCGGCAAGTACACTTATACAGTGACCGATCCCGACGAAATGGCCAGGCATGCAATGGAAGATCTTGACCCCGATTTCGTGAACAGTGTAGGTCATGGCGATGTCGTGGTCGGTGGAAAGAATTTCGGATGCGGCTCGTCCCGGGAGCAGGCAGTGAAGTGCCTTAAGTTCTCCGGTGTCGGAGCAGTTATCGCCAAGAGCTTCTCAAGAATATACTTCCGCAATCTGATAAACAATGGTATTCCGGCCATAGTGAATGCCGAACTCGTAGATTCGCTTGAGAAAGGCGATGAAGTGGAAGTCGATCTTGAAGAAGGAGTCGTGCGCACTTCAAAAGGAAAACACAGATTCCCAGCCTATGCCGCTGAAATTCAGGAGATTATCAACGCAGGAGGGTTGATACCCTACACTCAGAAGAAGCTGGGCATCGACAAGAAGTAACTGCTTTGATATGGGAAGAACTTTC
>Ga0272443_10002091_pt1 | contig 26547 bp, 19 predicted proteins | sample SSMAcet12_FD_193581 | JGI IMG/M metagenome (GOLD analysis project Ga0272443, IMG submission 193581) | Marine sediment archaeal communities from Little Sippewissett salt marsh, Falmouth, MA, United States - SSM-Acet-12 | ecosystem: Environmental > Aquatic > Marine > Wetlands > Sediment ... | reverse complement strand
AATCACTCTCTGATCGGGTTCATGAATGTCCGCGATGTGGGCTGGTAATGGACCGTGATGAGAATGCAGCGATCAACATTTTGAGACTGGGGCTACAGTCTTTGGCAAACGCCTAGATGCCCCCGACCTTAGTCGGGGGAGTAGTCACTAGTTGGGACTTACGCAGTTGAACAAAAAACAGCAGCATGAGGTACCAAAAAGTCTAAAGTGCAATCTTCTTGACCGGTTCTCATGCGCACGATTCTAACCATCAAGTGCGTAACTCCTAGACAGAAAGGAGCACGGCGCCTTTGCCACTTGGTCTTTGAACCGCCCAGACCCGATCGGCGCCAGGATCGTCAAGCTTTCTGGAATGAGAGGGCGAAAAACCCGAAGGTAGAGGGGCACCCGGTGCGATCGAAGACTCGCCCGCCCGTCGACTGCCAAGCCCCCATTCTCTAGAGATAGACTGCATCCCGCGCGCCACAGTCGGACGGAGGTGGTGACTCTGTCAGGCGGGAAGGCGGCGCCGAGGGGCGAGACGCCCACAAAGCCCCGTGTTCCGCGCAAGGAAAATGGCTTCTCGCGGGCCGCAAAGCTCGTCGTAGGAATAGCCGTCACTCTTTTTGCAGTCCTTGGAGCCACCTGGCGCCCGCCCACCTGAAAACACCCAGATTTCAGGATCGGATAGCGGGTTATCGGCTCCGATAGAACCAGCGACTCCAGCAGATGGAGTGCCGCAAGCTCCGCGCCGGGGGCGCAAGAAAACTAGAGGATCACGAGATATCCTTTGCTCCTTCTGAAAGCCCTCTGGACCCAGACAACTCCATCTTCAACGAAGTACTCGAACCTGTGCTCTCCAACCCTCAGCCGATAGAGGTCGTGAGACTTACCTTTGAGCCTCTTGATGTCTGCGCCGCTCCTGGAGGTGAATGGGTCCACCCCAAGCTTTCTCAAACCTTCCTTGAGCCTCTCCTTCTCTTCGCTATCGTCAAGGTATCTCTTGACCTGAGGATAAACCCGGACCTCCATCTAAACATCTTCCAGGGGTATGTAGTCCTTCTTCTCCTTCTGGAGCTTCAACCATCGAGCCTCGATGATCTCCTCGATGTCCAGCTCCTCGAGGGAGTCCATCAACCGGTTGAGGATCTCGCCGCAGGACTCTCCCTCGCGGCCGAAGAGCTGGAGCCTGTTTTTAACCCCCTCATCGACCTGGATAGCAGTACTCATAGAAGTACAAAGTTGGGGCGACGATTATTAAAGATTGCGTCGATGGGCATCAGATCAAGCCGACGAACAACTGATAGTTTCAACATGCAAAACTTTGGCATCTTACTGTCTCTGGCACCTAAACTTTTTTGTCTTCGGATTAAATTATTGTTGAGTAGGTCGGACTTGGCGAGATCGATATTGGCCTTGGTGCTGGTAGCGCTTTTAATTATGAGCGTTGGAAGTGGCGCATCAGATGACTCGCAGAGGGTGGTTCCTGCCAGCGAGATCTGAGCCAAGATCGAGCGTGGCGATCCTAAGCCGCCCCTCTCCCCTCTCCCCTCTCCGCCGCCAACTTCCCTTCTGCTGGCTCGACCGGGCCGAAAGAATGATGCTCAAGGCCTTTTGGCCACGCAGCGGAAAAGAGCACGGTGCCTTTGCCATTCGGCCTTCGAACCGCCCAGACCCGATCGGCACCAGGATCGTCGAGCATCTGGAATATGAGGGCAAAAACCCGATGGCGAGAGGCTCCCGGCGCGATAGAGGACTCGCCGCTCATCGACTGCCAATCCCGGCTTCTCCGAGGTCGATAGGGTCCTGTGCGCCACAGTTGGATGGTGGTGGTGATTCTGTCAGGCGGGAGGGTGGCGCCGAAAGGAGACGCACATGGGACTTTGGGGGATTGGTGCCGCTATCCATTCTTATTTTTCGTATAACTTTTTGCGGATTAGATCTTGATTCTTTTGTTAGGTTGTTTTGATTGTATCATAAAAATCCCAAAACAACCAAAATTTTTTATAATATAACTTCTCAAAATAGACACTTATGATGGACCTGCGACTTATGCTCAATTTGACACTCATGTTGATGCTACTCTTTGCGACTTCACAAGCTGCCACGATATCCGTTCCTGGAGATTACGCCAGCATCCAGGCGGCCATCGATGCGGCAGAAGATGGCGACTTGATCGAGGTCGAGAGCGGAATATATCAGGAAAACGTAAACGTGGACAGGCCTCTAATCTTGAGGGGCTTGGGGATGCCCGTGGTTGATGCTGGCGGGGATGGTAACGCGATCACGTTGAGCGCAGACAGAATCGCGCTTGAGGGATTTGTTGCGACAAATGCCAGCAGCCGGTGGGATGCGGGGATCAAGGTAGCCTCAAGCTACAACAGCATCGAGGGCAGCAACACCAGCTACAACAATTGCGGCATCAGGCTCACCTCATCCAGCAACAACAGCATCGTGGGCAGCAACGCCAGCTACAACGATTGCGGCATCAGGCTCACCTCATCCAGCAACAACAGCATCGTGGGCAACAACGCGATCGGCAACGAATACGGCATAGATCTCTGGGAATCCAGCAACAACACAATGAGTGACAATCTGATGTCATGTAACCTGTACAACTTCGGATCTGACGGCTACAATGACATCGACACCAGCAACCTCGTGGACGGAAAGCCAGTTTACTATTTGGTAGGTGTCTTTGGCGCGATGATCGATTCGTCTTCAGATGCAGGTGCGGTCTACTGTGTAGATTGTGAGAACATCACAGTAAAAGGCTCGACCCTCAGAAATAACCGTTACGGGATCGGTTTCGACAAAACCATCAACTCAAAGATAGAGAATAACAACATCAGTGGTAACTCTTGCGGCATAGATCTCTTGACATCCAACAACAACACGATCGAGGGCAACAACGTTAGCGACAATGGCTTTAGGGGCATACAACTCGAAGAATCCAACAACAACACTATCAAGGGCAACAACGTCAGCGACAACGACGACGGCATCTTCCTCTTTTCCTCCCGCAACAATACCATTGTGGGCAACACTGCCAACGGCAATAGATACGGCATCCTCTTCCATTCTTCCAGCAACAATACGGTTGAGGGCAACAATGCGAGCGACAACGATGATTGTGGCATCCGCCTTGACGGGTCCAGCAACAACAACATCATCGAAGGCAACAACGCTAACAACAACGATTGTGGCATCTCGCTCTATTTCTCCAGCAACAATAGCATGAGGGGCAACATGATGTCAGGTAACCGATACAACTTTGGAGCTGACGGCTACAACGACATCGACACCACCAACTTTGTGGATGGAAAGCCCGTCTATTATCTGGTGGGCGCATCTGATAAGGTCATCGATTCGTCTTCAAATGCAGGTGTCGTCTATTGCATAGGCTGTGAGAACATCACGGTAAGTGATCTGGTGCTTAAAAACAACAGCGACGGAGTTTGCTTCCACAACACCTGCAACTCAAAAATAGAGAACAACAACGCCAGCAACAACGACCATGGCATCAGGCTCACCTCATCAAGCAACAATAGCATCGAGGGCAACAATGCAATCGGCAACAACTACTACGGCATCTGGCTCGACGGGTCCAGCAACAACGGCATCGAAGGCAACAACGCCAGCGGCAACAACTACGACGGCATCTGGCTCATCTCATCCAGCAACAACGACATCGAGGGCAACAGCGCCAGCGGCAACAACCGCTACGGCATCAGGCTCTACTTTTCCAGCAACAACGACATCGAGGGCAACAAAGTCAGCGGCAACAACCGCTACGGCATCAGGCTCTACTTTTCCAGCAATAACAACACGATCGAAGGCAATAACGTTAGCGACAATGGCTTTAGGGGCATACAACTCGAAGAATCCAACAACAACAACACCCTCTTCATGAACAACCTCGTCGACAACGATAGAGACAACGCCCACGACGATGGCACTAACTGCTGGGATAACGGAACATTGGGGAACTATTACAGCGACTTCAACTGCACCGACACAGACGGCGACGGTATCTGCGATTCTGTCCGCAGAATCCCTGGTGGTGAGAGCGTGGACAGGTATCCGCTGGCCAGGATGTGGTGACGATGCGTTTCGGCTTTTTCGTGGTGCTTTTGGCGTTACTTTTCCCGGCATCTCAGGCAGCTCACTTCGCGGTGTCGCCTGGCGAGAGCATTCAGGAGGCCATCGATGCGGCAGAAGACGGCGACTTGGTCGAGGTCGAGAGCGGAATATATTATGAGTTGGTTTCAAAACTACTTATACGGCCATTGATAATGAACCGAAGTTTACACGTCATTTGAAGCCAGGGGTGGTGATTCTTTCGCCGAGATGTTTGATCAGCAAAGACCAGCATTCGGCGGCATTTTGAAATAGGCTCTATGTATCAAGTCTGTGGTTTGTCGAGACTGTTTGGAGAATCCCAACCTTATTATATCTCTGATGGGTTGTGGACCTCGCATCCATGATTTCTCGCATAGACCTGAAAGGCTGGATCGAAAGGGACGGGCGTTGCATCTCAGAGCGGGAGCTGACCGAGATTCTCTCGAAGGATCCCGGTGAAGCTTCGAACTTTGGGGGCGAATTTTTTATTGAGTGGGACTGTTGCAAGGCCAGGGATCTCTTCGGAATTGTGCAGGGTGCATCGCCTCCAGGGCTTGTCATTTGCGGTGGCGAAGAAGTGGCAAAGATAGATCCAGCGCCACCGAGAATGGAACTTGGCAAGGCGATCGAGAAGGCCGTAGAGCTCAGATCCGACGAGGGCATCGTTGCCTTTTCTGGAGGTGTTGACTCGGCTCTGGTGGCCTTTTTGGCCCAAAGAGTTTGCGTGACCGTGGGCCTTGAGAGATCTCACGACCTGAAACGTGCCCAGCTTGTGGCAAAAGAGCTAGATCTCTCTTTAGATGCGGTCGTCATCGATCCGGGCAGGATCGAAACCGTGCTACAAGAGGTCTTGGTTGCGATACCCCGGGCCACGCCGGTGGATGCTTCAATTGCAACGACCCTTTACTTCGTCGCAGAACGGGCCCGTGACGTGGGGCACGAAAGGATTCTAGCAGGCCAGGGCGCAGACGAGCTCTTCGGAGGATACGCCCGCTACCTCGAAAGCGAGAACCTGGCAAGAGATCTCGAACGGGACTTTGCAGGGCTAAAAGACCAAGTGGCCCGGGACCAAGCGACCGCTTCGATTCATGGTGCCTATTTTTCCATGCCTTACTTGGACACAAGGGTGGTCCAGGCATCCCAAGCAATTCCTGCAGAAGAGAAGGTCCGGGATGGCGTGCGCAAACTGCCACTCAGGACCGTTGCAGAACGGCACATGCCACCCTCGATCGCGCTTTACGAAAAGAAGGCGATGCAGTACGGAAGCGGCGTCTGGCGCGAGATTCAACGACTCTCACGTCGGAAAGGGTACAAGCGGTCTGTACAAGGATACCTGGATAGTCTTCGGAGGGCCGAACTGATCTGATAAAACTGACCTATCTGACAGAACCGACCTTTTTCTCCCCCTCGTTCTGCCTTTCCCGGTATCATCTCCACCGTCAGCTATTTTTTGTCCAGGAGATTACGAGAAGCGATGAACCTAGAGTCTCTAGTCTTCGAGCTTCGCGAGTTCGCCGGCATAACTCGCAAGAAGGCCATCGGAGAATTCGTCCAGTACTTCAAGGTCAACTCAGACAAGATCATCGCGTATTCTGGTGAGGATGCAGCCGTTATCGACGACGGCGACGAGGTTTTGCTCCTGGCTGCAGACGGCATCTGGAGCAGGCTTTTAGAGGCCGATGCCGAGTGGGCAGGATACTGCGCAGTTCTGGTCAATGTTCACGACATTGCGGCCATGGGTGGTTGGCCAGTTGCCATGGTGGACGTGTTCTCGGTCAACTCCCGCGAGTTGGCCTGCGACGTTATTCGGGGTCTTCGAGAGGGGATCAAGAAGTTCCAGGTGCCAATAATCGGGGGCCATTTCCACCCTGACACGCCTTACAGCTCACTGGACATTTCGATCTTGGGCAAGGCCAAGAAAGACGCTGTGATCCTGAGCAGCACGGCAAGGCCAGGTGACGTGGTCGTGGTAGGAATCGATCTCGACGGGAGGGTACACCCCAGTTTCCAGATCAACTGGGATACGACCAGCTTCAAAGACGGCGAAGTTCTGCTCCGGCAGCTTGGCTCTATGAGGACGCTCGGCGAAAGGGGCCTTGTCACGGCAGGAAAGGACATAAGCAACCCTGGCATGCTCGGAACCTTGGGAATGCTTCTTGAGGCAAGCAAAGCTGGTGCGGTCGTGGATTTGGACGCTATTCCAATTCCTGAGGGCCTGGATATGGCCTCCTGGCAGAAGATGTATCCTGGAATGGGATTTGTTGTCACGGCATCGCCTGAGAAGGCGGATGAGGTGATTCGGGTCTTTGAGAGTTGCAGTCTTTCATCTGCAAGAATCGGCGAGGTTGTCGAGGAACGCCGTCTGAAAATCGTTTCCGGCGAGGATGCGGCCGTTCTTTTCGACTTTGAAGAAGACCAGATAACTGGAATTGAGTGACGGTCATGGATGCGGGGTTCGCAGAGCGGATGAAAAAAGCGGCTCAGAGCCGGCGTGCAAGGATCGGGATTGGCGCAAGCGGCGATGCATCTTCTCTTCAGGAGGGGCTTCTGGAAGGAATCGAGCCCGCCTCAAAATACGCAGAGATAGTTCTGGTAGGCGATCTTGGCTGCGAGGACAAGGGCGAATTCGAATGCGAGAGCGGGCTTGAAGCGATCCCTGCAAAAGATCCCGCCGCAACCCTGGTCGACCTTCTTGCCAGAGGAGAGATCGATGGAGCAGTTAGAGGAAACGTTTCGGCCTCCAGGGCGATGAAGTCTCTTTCAAAAACGTTCGACGTCAAAGTGAGGCGCCTTTCTGTGCTCGTCCTTCCTGGCTGGAGCTTTTTTCTGGCACCAGTCGGAATAGACGAGGGCGAGAACATATCAGACAGGCTCGATCTGACGGTGATGGGGGCCGAGTTTCTTCAGGATATGGGAATCGAGCCGAAAGTTTCGGTCCTTTCGGGGGGCCGGATGGAGGACCTTGGCCGGAGCGATCGGGTCGATAGGACCCTCGCTGATGCAGAGCTCGTCGCAAGGCTTGCAAGGGAAAAAGGCGTGGACGCCAGTCACCATGGAATCCTGATCGAAACTTGCCGGGGCGACGACCTCATAGTTGCCCCAGACGGGATATCGGGAAACCTGATCTTTCGGACTTTGATGCTGCTTTCGGGCGCAGAGGGTCTCGGCGCGCCCGTGATAATGGACCCCGTATTCGTCGATTCGAGCCGGGCGCGAAAGGACTTTGTGGGGCCGATAATGCTCGCAAGCGCCCTTGTCGGGATGAAAGGGAGGTAAACGGGGGCTGCAGCCGCTGTGGTCGAGGTGACGATTCTTCGAGTTTGAGATTGGAATATTCTTGTTTCTAGGCATCCGGTAGTCTCCTCCAGGAGTGTTGTTGAGCAATTCTACCTCGTCTGATTTGATAGGTACATTTGCTGACGTTGTTGATTTCACCCTCGGAGCGAACTGCAGCGGTAGATCTTGCGGCAAGTTGGAGTCATTCAACGTATTATGAGGTTGCTAATATGAGGTTGCTAATCGCGGATTGCCCTGAAATTTGACGATGTAGGGGCAATAACAACACGCTATAGGGTGACCATTAGGCATCCAATTGATGAAAACCGGAAATAGAAAAATGTGCTTTGAAACCTACATTCGACACTTTGCCCTTAAGAGGTATATTTGTGTACAATAAGGGTGATAATCCACGCATAAATTATAAGAAATTGCACAAATGGGAAATTATTAAAACATCTTATACACAACTGCCGAATGTGGGATATATATTTGCCCCTCCCAAATTCGAAGAGGTCTGTGATGTTGAGCCAGAGATCTCTGGCCATGGATTCCTGAAGTCTAGAGGAGAATTGGGGGTCGGATTCCCTGGATTCCTCTTCCATTCCCTTTTTTTCTTCAAAATATCTTCAGTATATTGTGATATCCTGTTGGGTGCTGACGTTCTGAACATTAGTATACATTTTCACGTTAGTATACATCACAAGTGTCTATTAGTAGTTTGATCACATCTTTGTAATTGCGAGGTTTGAAATCTATGAGATTTAGAGTTGTAAGTTCGAAAAATGAGATAAACGGGCTGAGCCCGAACGAGAGAATGGTCCACCTGGCATTCAGACCTTCCAACGTGGACTTATTGAACTTGATGAAGAGATGCCCCAGGTTGAGAGTTGTTCAGTTGCCGCCATCTTACTACAAGACCATGTCCAAGGCCATGAAGCTATTCTTGGAGATGCAGGGCGTTGACCTTCTCAAAGGAGACGTGTGGGGTCACAGAAAGGACATCGACGAGTATTTCGTGATTGATGAGAACACCGTAGATGCGATAGGGGATCTGATTGCCAGAGGCGAGAGCATCGAAGAGGCAGCTACTCAGATTCAGATGAAGACCCGGCTGGCACCGGACCTGGTCAAATACATTGCAAGGTCCAAGATCACCGCCTAAGGGCGGATCTGGACCCGCCTTTCAACATTTCTCTTTATGTCTTCAGTACCTTTTCAACCCACATTCTCATGAAAATGTCACCCATATGAGTTCGCCACATAGCGATTTTCATGCTTTGGGGGGATGAGTCTGCGAATCATAGGCGTTTTCGCAGTAACGCCCAAAAAGGCTCAATAATCTTCTTTTTGTGAAATTTTTTGACATATAATGCCTCACTTTTAACCTTATTGTCCCACATTCGGCAGTTGCGTACAAAATATTTTAATAATTTCCTATTTGTGCAATTTCTTGTATTTTAGATATGGATTATCGCCCTTATTGTACACAAATTTGCCTTTTAAGGGCAAAGTGCCGAATGTAGGTTATTGTGGCTAATGTTTGTACTTTAAGGTCTAAATGCGGAATGTGGGATACCATCGTTCCAAGAGACACTCAAAATTGTCTATATTAATTCTTTACAGACCCTAACTGATTCTTCCAAGATTAGTGCTTAACGATACGAATAGGCCAAATCTCAAACTCTTACGAGTCGGAGATTTGTCCGAAAAGTATCGTTAGGCACTATAACTGCTCAACTTTTCGAGGACGACCTCTTCTTGCTGCAGTTCCACGTCCCCTATTGCCTCGCGTTCTTCTTCGAAATACGAGCCGAACTCGCCGAAAAGTTCAGCGTAAGGCTTTGAAACCTGCAAAGGCAAAGACTGGCGCTCCCACTCGCAAAGCACTATTGGAACCGGCACAAGGATTCCCACCTCTCTGGTTACCGAAGGTTCAATCTGCTCTTCACTTTCGAGGGCGCGCCTCTCGTCTGCGATCCAGTTCTTGATCAGATCTGCATACCTGGTGAGAAGCACGGCCTTTCGAATGCCATTGTTCTGGTAGAAATCAGGTTCGACCTCTGGGAAGGCGACCTGCGCCTCATCGCTATCTTTGGTTCCGTTTCGATCCTCGTAGCTCACCTTGAGCGCGATCCTGCCGTCTGGAGAAAGTTGCTTTAGCTTGATCAGGATCATTCCACCTTTGACCGCCCCTTCTTCGGACTTGGAGGGGAATAAGGTGTTGACCTTCATGATTTCTCCTGTGGCCTCGTCTGCCTCTGGAGATCCGTAGACCTTCTTTATCTGATAGCCGTCAGAATCCAGGTTGAGCTGCAGGTCGAATACGAGTGGCGTTACCATGAAATCGAACTCCTCGTCCATCCGCTCCTCGAACTCACCTGCCGAATGGACCGAGTAGTAGTTGGCACCGCGCACCTTTGAAATCGCGTCTACCAGTTCTGTGTTGAAATCCAAGCCTATGCCTATGATGGTCGTGTAGACGCCCTGATTTGCGTTCTCTTCGAGGATGCTGAGGAGGTCGCCTTCACCTCTTGTGCCCAAGTTTGGCATGGCGTCTGTCAGGAAGATTATTCTGTTTTCACGGATCAAGGGGTCAACATCGAGGAACTCTTCCAAGAGCTTTGTTCCCTTCACCATCCCGGCTTCCATGTTCGTTCCGCTGTAATCTTCGATATCGAGGATGTGGCTTTTGAGCCTGTTTAGGTTTTTATCCTCCATCTTGGTCAAAGGCTCCACGAGGAATGCGTCGTTGCTGAAGATCACCATGCCGAAGCGATCTTCTTCTTCCAGGTGGTCGAGGAGGTCCACCACGGCCTCGTTTGCGATCTCCATCTTTGTTTTTCTTGAATCGTCGAGGTATTCTGGCACCACCTTATTTCCGAAACGGTCGTAGTAGTACTCATCAAAGGAGCTTCCCATAGAGCCAGAGTAGTCCAGAACGACAACCAGGTTCAGCTTCTTTCTCTCAAAGTCAGAAATTCCAGAGTTCAAGCCGACAGACAAGTAGTGCTGGGGCTCTCCAGAGATTGGGTCTTTGGAGATGGCGGAGCTGTACGAAGGGCAAAAGAGCTTCTCGCACTCTTCTGCTTCGCCGGTATCGAAGTAGTAGTCGTAGAACAGGCCTTCGTATGTTACGTCAGTTGACAAAGGTAGGAAGTCCTGGTCTATGTTCTCCCGGAAGTTGTTGACGTCTTTTGCGCCTCCCGCAGCAAAGCCGATGCTGGACCCAGATGCAGATTTCGAAACGGGGGAAGGCGCAGGACTGGTAACCACATAATGCATCTTGCCTCCACCACTACCACCCCAACCGCCGGTTGGGGGGGCAACTCCAGCTGCCACTTCGTCCCCCACCCAGACTTTTCGAACGTGGAACTTGATCGAGTTGCTCTTCGAGCCGTTCAATGTGTACCAGACCTCGTAGTCCCCTTCGAGTTCGGAATAATACCAAGCACCGTAGCTGTGGCCTTCTTCTACTTCTTCTGCGAAGAGAAGACCTGCTGTACCGGTTGGATAGAGACAATAGAGCTTCAGCTCTCCGCTGTCGGAGGGCGCAAGCATCAATTTCGCCCAGGCGGATCGTGGAATCTCCAAAGATTTTCGCGTTTCTTCTCCAGTGGTGTCAGTGATCCAAAGGCCGTTTTCTTCTTTCGATTCTTCCTGGGGGCCTTCATCCACAATCGCGCCGCCGATCTTGGGCGCATCTGAACTGTACCAGATGTATTCGTGATCAGAATTGCCAAACAACGGAATATCAAATCCCAAACAGGGATTCGTGCATGAAAGAACGATTGCTGCAAAGCACAACACTGCTGAAATGGTTCTCATGGGTTCCCCTCTCTCAAAGAGACGTTGTGTCCACCTTTTCGTCCGTACATTCGAAACAGAATCTTGTGAAGACCGCATTTTCTCCCCGCCTTTATCCCCCTCTGTCTTTGTTGTGACTCTGAGGTTTAGATCTGCATTTCTAATTTAGACTGTTACAAGGTTTAACCTTTCATGTGGGCTATTAGGGCGCAGAACGAAGTCAAACAGTGCGCCCTGAAGCAAGCTGTAGGGCATGTTCGCGCCATTCATCAGCCAGTCAAATTCTAACAAATATATTTACTTGTATCCCTCCTTCTCTTCGAGAGTTCCTTGTGTCTCAACATAATTGCGAATTATGTCCGACATCACTCCACCGGTACCTAGTGTACACAGAAACCTGCATCTTGTGGTGGCTCCAAATTACCAAACATTCCAATTTACCCTAAGTTATAATGTCAATCAAGGTGGCGGTGCCATTCATCGATCGAAAAGGGTTTATCGTTAATCCCCCGCCAGATTGCCAGGGGAAGTGGGTTTTGTGATGAGATGCGCCATTTTGCTGGTTGCAGCGATAAATCTCGCGCTGGGGGGGTCTGTTGTGGGAGATTCCGACCGGGACGAAGGGGGGTTTCTGGACCTTTCCAGGGGGTGGAAGCTCGTGGAAGAGTTTGAAGAAGATGGCTTTTTCGATCTATCCAGCGACAAAAACGGTGAGAGGTTTGAGCAGCACGTGGGAATGGGCTTCTCTTTTCAGAGCCCTGCAGGCTGGGACGCAACCTCTGAGGGAAACGAATCTGGAGGACGAATTTGGATCTTGGGGCCTTGTGCTAGGATCTCAATTCACTGGCTGGAGGATGTAGGCCAGGATCCAAAGAGCTGTCTGGACCAGGTCGCCAAGTCTTACAGGAGCGATTCGTTACGCCTGCCGGTTCTGACAACCGAGCGGGGAAAAACCACCGTGGATGGAGAAGACGCTGCAACGCTAGATCTGTATTACAAATATGGTGAATACGACTCTGTGAAGCGAATGGTCGCCTGGACCTCGCCCCGATCGGGCCGGTTCTTCTGCGCCGCGGCAGAAGTCTGTCCTCAAACCCAAGATCTGAACCTGGCCCTTTTCGACCAGATGCTCGAAAGTTTTAGCGATCTATCAAGGGAAGACTACGTCGAACTGGTGGCCAGAGACTCTACCGAAGATGCGTGGGGCCTGGTCCTTCAAGATGTTCTAACAAGTCACCACTACACGGAAAGCGCCGCGGAATGTCAGCCCAATGTCAAGGTGGAGCTGGATTTCAAGATGTATCGGCCAGGCGACGGGAACGATCAGATCATATCCGAAGGGGAGATCGTCTTGGTCGGAGGTGCCGTGGATGACGAACGCCAAAAAGCAGCTCAGGAACTTATCCTCCAGCATGGGTATCATGCTGGTCTGATCCGGAAACATGGCGCAGTCTGGATAGTCGTTAGAGGACACGACGGCAAGTGGCAGGCGATATCGCCCGAAACCGAAGACCCGAATAGGGGCGTTGGCGTTCTCGTCTCGCCGGGATCTGAGGGATGGTACTCTGGCCTGATGTACGATGAGTCTGAAGCGGAAAGTGAGACTGAAGGTGAGACCAAAGGGCGCGAAGAGATCAGCCGAAAGGATCGGTCAGGGGTGCACGATCTGATTGAAAGAGACTGTGACCCTTCCTCACATGTCAGGCTCGATCCGCAAAGGGATGTAAATCTCGTCTGGATTTTGGGGTTCAGGGATCTGCTGGACGGATACCATTACTCTCGCAAAGGAGAACGTTTCGATGCCTTCAATGCGTCTCAGATCTGCTGGGCCATTCTCAAGAGAGACGGATACGACGCAAAGATCGTGACTGGATATGGGGGCTATCCTCTCCAGGATCATATGTGGGTGGTGGTAAAACATCCCGGTCGTGAGGGGTATGTAGCAGTAGAAACTTTCGGAGGCGAAGAGAGGGATCGTCTCGGGACGATATCTCTAGATAAAGAGTATTACGAGGGGATAATGTACGAGACCTGCCTGCAGTATTCTTGGCTTCATCCGGAGAAAGGGATGAGACTTGTGCCTGAAGGAGATGGTTCGAGAGCAGGTTATAGTGTTTAACGATACTTTTCGGACAAATCTCCGACTCGTAAGAGTTTGAGATTTGGCCTATTCGTATCGTTAAACATTAATCCCACGTTCCGCATTTAGACGAGTTGGTTTCAAAACTACTTATACGGCCATTGATCACGAATCGAAGTTTACACGTCATTTGAGGTCATGGGCGGCGATTCCTTCGCCGAGATAGTTGATCGGCAAAGACCAGCATGCGGCAGTATTTCGAAATAGGCTCAGTCTCATCTAATTGGTTCTTGACTACGGATATAATGACTGCATGCATACAAATCGACCAATTCGATGAGCAGTATACTTTCAACGTATGTGTTTAGCATCCTCCAATCAACACCATCAAGCCCATTTCGTGATGGCTCGTGCGACCTGTTCCAAAGAGCTGATTTCAAGCAACTTCGGCTACAGATATTGTTTTCCAATCTGGGGCGAGTTGTTGATCGGCGTGCGTTCATTGACAAAAAACCAACATCATACAGTTGATTTTGAGGGGCTAAACATGTACCTTTTAACTAAAGCTCAATTTCCATCATGTCATAGCCAAGAGGCCATTTCTTGACGGCGATGTCATGAGGGGGAAAAAGATGGCTTATATGGGTCAAAACCACGTCTTTGGCGTCCAACTCGCAGGCAAGATCCACTGCTTCCTGGGCGTTCATGTGCTTTTTGAGGTTGTAGCCAGGCGGCATTATCCCATCCGCCAACATCACGTCCGCGTTTTTCATCAGGTCCAAGCTTTCCTCGGGAATCTTGGTGTTGGTATCGCCAGTTACCACCAACCTCTTTTCTCCCTTTTGGACGAGCACCCCAGCCGCTTCACAGATCGGTGGGTGATTGACCTCGAATAAGGTGAACACCATCCCGGCAATCTCGAAAGGCTTGCCCAGCTGAACCGCGTTCTGTCTTGGCTTCAGAAAATAGAGGTAATGCATGATGTAATCCAGAGTGTCCTTCAGCCCATAAACTGGAACTCGGCTCTGGACCCTATGAAAATCGCCAAAGCCAGCGTAATGATCGTAATGGGCATGAGTCCAGATGACCCCGTCCACGTGTTTAATCCCTTTTTTAATCAGCTGCCACCTGAGATCTGGACTGGTATCGATCAGGACTTTTCCCTCAGCGCATTCCACCAACACCGAGAACCTGAGCCTGCGGCTCTTCCCACCACAAAGCGCATCCACGCAGGTGGGACATCTGCACCCTATCTTGGGAGTTCCTATTGCATCACCGGTTCCAAGAAGAGTTACCCTCATGGCGTGCCGCTCCGCCTGTGTTCTCTTATCCTCCGATCGAAATCTTCAATGGACCGCAACATGTCGGCCTGGTCGATTGATTTCCGGTTCTCCACCAAGGCGTTCAGGATCGCTTCTCTAACCAAGAGCCTGATATCCGAACCGGAGTAGTTTGGGGTCAACTCCGCCAGTTCGTTGGTGTCCACATCCGCGTCGATCTTACTTAATACCTTGCTAAAGATCCCTCTGCGCATCTCCTTGTTCGGCAGTGGAAAGTTCACTACTTTGTCAAACCGTCTCCATGCGGCGTAATCCAGAAGCTGAGGATGGTTGGTGGCCGATATGAACAGGACCCCATCTTCCACCAGGCTGATGTCGTCGATCGCTTTGAGCAACGTGTTCACAGCCCTCTTGAGGGCGCCATGTTCGTCCGATGTTCTGGTCTTGGCCACGAAGTCGAACTCGTCTATGAAAAGTATGCAAGGGCTGAGGGTCTTGGCCAGCTCGAAGACTTTATCGATGTTCTTGGACGTCTCTCCCAAATACTGGCTTGTGATCATGGAGAGCCGAACCTCCACCAGGGGAAGGCCAAACCATTTTGACAGAGCTCGTGATGTGGAGGTCTTGCCGGTTCCTGGAGGCCCAACGAAAAGGAGCTTTCCGATCTCGTAGAGCCCCACCTCTTTCAGATAATCCCTGTGCTCCAGGGCCTTGGAAGATTTCTCTATTTCTGCCAGCTGTTCGGGCGTTAGAACCAGATCCCCCAATCCGTCTCTCACATCTTCAGGAGCGCTGATCCGGACAAGTTTCATGAGATCATCGGCCTCCTCGACCTCAGCGGTAATCTCCTTTATCTTGGCTTGGATCCATTCGCGATCCGTGATCAACGGCTGGTTTCTCTTCTTGGTCTCGGCATAGCTCACGTCAAGGGCGGTCTCCTTTTCGTAAAACCAAGCCAGAACCGGGTTCGAGTTGATCCTGTCAAGAGCGCCTTCCTGTTTGGCAAACCACTTGGCACCCATATCGAAAACGGTCAGCCGGAGCTGATCGCTGAGGCTATCTTTGTCAACGAAAGGCAAGATCCTGGCGGCATCGGTTATGCATCCAAGGCCGTAGATCTTTTTCACGTCCGGTTCGGTGACATAGATTGGTCGTCTCACGCTCTTGGTGATGGGATCAAAATAATGTTTTCTGATCTTGGATGGGAGGTCGTCCTCGGTCAAGCTTTCCGACCTGTTGTAGACATCCGCCGTCAGCAAAAGTTCGGTGACCTCCACTTCACCTGACGCTGCTTTGTCCGAACTCGTCTCTGCAACCAAACCCATCTCTGCACCCGTACCCATCTCTGCATCGACCTCGTTTTCATAAGTTGAAGGCCATGAATAGTCACGAGGGAGTGATAAATCTTTCCTCCCAGAAATGTCGCCCTGCCATTTTAACTGCAGTTTACGTCGTCAACTTTATGAACCATTAGCAACTAACTTTCCGAAGATCGGCCATCAAGGCCGTTATCTGGTGATATATATGAATGCGTGGGATCGCTTTATTTGGCAGCGTTAGTCTTTTAGACACAACGCTTCGCGACGGGGAACAGACCCCCGGCGTTTCGTTGAACCAGGAAGAAAAGCTCGAAATTGCTCGTCACCTTGACGCTTTAGGTATTAACGTGATCGAAGCGGGTTCGGCCATCACCTCTGAAGGCGAACGCAAAGCCATCAGAGTCATTACATCTGAAGGCCTGAATACCGAGATTTGCAGCTACGTTCGTGCCGTTAACGGCGACGTGGACTTGGCACTCGATTGTGATGTGGATTCTATACACCTTGTCGTACCGGTATCAGACCTCCACATCGAAAGCAAGCTCAGGTCCAATCGTCAGTCCGTGATGAAGATGGCAATCGAGACGACAGAATATGCCAAGGATCACGGTCTGATCGTGGAGCTGAGCGGAGAAGATGCCAGCCGCGCCGATATGGATTACCTCTGCTCGCTTTACAGGGCGGGGATCGAAGCTGGCGCAGATCGACTCTGTTTTTGCGATACGGTAGGCGTATTGGTGCCTGAGAAAGCTTTCGAAACCTTCAAGACCCTTTCAGAGCTGGACGCACCGATGAGCGTCCACTGTCATGACGACTTTGGACTTGCAACATCAAACACCATCGCCGCACTCAGGGGTGGTGCCTCTCAAGCTCATGTTACCGTGAATGGCATCGGTGAACGGGCTGGCAACACCTGTCTTGAGGAAGTGGTTATGACCCTGGAATCGCTTTACGATGTGGACACCGGGATCAACTGCAAAGAGCTCTATCCTCTCTCCAGGATGGTCTCCAGGCTGACCGGGATAGGCGTTGCCCCGAACAAATCCATCGTTGGTGATAACGCCTTCACTCACGAGGCAGGAATCCACGTTCATGGACTTCTGGCCGACACCGCCACTTACGAGTCAATCCAGCCCGAAACTGTAGGACGAAAGAGGCGTATCGTCTTGGGCAAGCACGCTGGTCGAAGCTCTGTGGAGCTGGCTTTGCGAGAGCTCGGACACCTTTTCGAAAAATCGCAGATGGAGGAGATCTTCGCCAGGGTCAAAGAGATGGGTGACAAAGGAAAACGGGTGACCGACGCCGATCTTCAGACCATCGCCGAAACCGTGCTCGACCTTCAAAAAGAGCCCAAGGTCCGGCTGGAGGAGTTCACAATAGTCAGCGGCAACAAGGTCACGCCAACAGCCAGCGTTAAGCTCATGGTGAACGGATCTGACGTCTTAGAGGCAGGCACGGGAGTAGGTCCGGTGGATGCATCCATAAACGCCGTGAAAAGGGCTATCTCCGGAGTGACCGACATTCGACTGGAGGAGTATCACGTCGACGCAATCACTGGAGGTACTAGCGCCTTGGTCGAAGTTTGGGTCACCATGGCCATGGGCGATAGGAGCATCACGGCAAGAGGTGCCAGAGAAGACATCATCATGGCCTCTGTCGAAGCCGTGCTTGAAGGAATCAACAGGCTAATGCAGATCGAGGAAGAGAATGGATCACGACCGCAATGAGCAGATCAGAACGTCATACTGGAATGCCTGAAACGTAAAGGTGCAGTGTAGATTGTTCGGGACTTCTGAGGGGCAGATTTTGCTCCTCTTACGACTCCATCCGCGACTCGGACATGAAGGCGAGTATTAAATACCGAAAGAGGCCATCGGGTCCGACGAGCTCACAGTTGATCGATATAGTCATATCCCCGGACGAGAAAGTATCTCCCATGGTTCAGGCAGGAACTTCCCTGAGCGAGATGTTGGAGCTGGAGAGGTAGAGGTTGAAGCGCACCATAGTCGCGATAGTGGAGAACAAGCCTGGTGTCTTGATGAGGATTGCAGGTCTCTTCAGCAGGAGGGGCTTTAACATAGACAGCCTGGCCGTAGGTGCGACAGATAACCCCGATTATTCCAGAATGACCATCTCAGTAGAGGGTGGTGAAGTAGTCTTGGAGCAGGTCGCAAAGCAGCTCAACAAGCTCGTGAACGTGATCCGGGTAAGCAAGCTCGATCCTGAGGTGGCCGCGGAAAGGGAGCTTGCCATCATAAAGGTCAACGCCAAGAAGGAGACTCGAAGCGAGATCATGCAGATCGTTAGCGTCTTCAGGGCCAAGATCATAGATGTATCACCAAGATCGATCATCGTAGAGGTCACGGGAAGTGAAAGCAAGGTAGAGGCCATGGAACGTCTCCTTAGACAGTTCGGGATTAAAGAGATGGCCAGGACCGGAAAGATTTCTATGGTCCGCGGATCGAGATCGACCAAGGTATAATGTCTTTGAGATTCCAGGATTCAAGACGCAACCATGACAGCTTCTGGTTTCAGAATGCGGATTTTGAGTTTCAGATATCGGAATTTACAGATCACTTGAGGAGGACTGACAGACCATGAGTAGAATGAGCGGGGCGGAAGCCATACTGGAATGCCTGAAACGTGAAGGAGTAGAGGTGATGTTTGGGCTTCCAGGCGGCGTACTTTTGCCTCTCTATGACGCTATTTACGACTCTGACATAAGACACATACTGGTGAGGCACGAACAGGCAGCGGCTCACGCGGCAGACGGTTATGCCAGGGCCACCGGTCGCGTAGGGGTCTGCCTAGCAACGTCCGGTCCTGGCGCGACCAATCTGGTAACGGGGATCGCCACAGCTTACATGGATTCTGCTCCGATAGTGGCCATGACCGGTCAGGTACCCACCGATCTTCTCGGAAAGGATGCCTTCCAAGAGGCTGACATAACTGGGATTACCATACCCATAACCAAGCACAGCTATTTGGTCCGGGACTCTGGTGAGCTTCCTTGCGTATTCAGGGAGGCTTTCCACATCGCGAGGACCGGTCGGCCAGGCCCGGTCCTGATCGACCTTCCAAGGGACGTGACCGTGAACGAACTCGATTTCGAGTATCCCGAAATCAACCTTCCAGGTTACAGCCCCAGGCACAAGGTCCACAAGATGCAGATCAAAAAGGCTGCTGAGGCTCTGATGGGGGCCGAAAGGCCCGTCATCTACGTCGGAGGAGGCGTAAAGTACTCCGACGGTCACGAAGAGCTTTTCGAGCTTGCCGAGAAGGTCAAAGCTCCCGTCACCACCACGTTGATGGGGGTTGGCTGTTTTCCAGAAGATCATCCCCTCTCGCTTGGTATGTTGGGAATGCATGGGACAAAGTACGCCAACTACGCCATACAAGAGTCGGACCTGATCGTGGCGGTGGGGGCGAGGTTCGATGATCGGGTTACTGGGAAAGTGGCAAGTTTTGCGCCCGGAGCTAAAATCGTCCACATAGATGTCGATCCTGCCGAGATCGGAAAGAACGTGAAAGTGGATATTCCGGTGGTGGGCGATGCCAAAGCCGCCTTGAAAGAACTGGCAAAAGAAGTCGACCTCAAGCCTTGGAACGTCTGGAACGAGAAGATCGCGTCCTGGAAAAATGAGCATCCTTTGAGGTACGTGAGAAGCGATGGGTCGATCAAGCCCCAGTTCGTGATGGAGACGATCTGTGAGCTTTGTCCTGATGCCATAATCGTGACCGAAGTTGGCCAGAACCAGATGTGGGCTGCTCAGTTCTTCACTCATAAGAACCCACGTAGGTTCATATCTTCTGGGGGCTTGGGCACGATGGGGTACGGCTTTCCGGCAGCTATCGGTGCCAAGATGGGACGGCCCGAGTCCACGGTCTTCGACATAGCAGGTGACGGAAGCTTCCAGATGAACATTCAGGAGCTTGCAACAGCTGTCTTGAACGACATACCGGTCAAGGTCGTCGTCATGAACAATGGTGTTTTGGGAATGGTTCGCCAGTGGCAGGATCTCTTCTATGACCAGAGGTTCTCCAACACGACTCTTGGAAATGTTCCAGACTTCGTGAAAGTGGCAGAGGCGTATGGCGCTTTGGGACTTCGGGCCACCAAGCCTTCTGATGTGAAGCCCGTCTTGAAGGAGGCCATCGAGTCCGATAAGCCCACGGTGATCGATATAGTCATATCCCCGGACGAGAAAGTATCTCCCATGGTTCAGGCAGGAGCTTCCCTGAGCGAGATCATGGAGCTGGAGGGGTAGAGGTTGAAGCACACCATAGTTGCGATAGTGGAGAACAAGCCTGGTGTCTTGATGAGGATTGCAGGTCTCTTCAGCAGGAGGGGCTTTAACATAGACAGCCTGGCAGTAGGTGCGACCGATAACCCCGATTATTCCAGAATGACCATCTCCGTAGAGGGTGATGAGATCGTCTTGGAACAGGTCGCAAAGCAGCTCAACAAGCTCGTGAATGTGATCCGGGTAAGCAAGCTCGATCCAGAGGTGGCCGTGGAAAGGGAGCTTGCCATCATAAAGGTCAACGCCAAGAAGGAGACTCGAAGCGAGATCATGCAGATTGTTAGCGTCTTCAGGGCCAAGATCATAGACGTGTCACCAAGATCTATCATCGTAGAGGTCACGGGAAGTGAAAGCAAAATCGAGGCCATGGAACGGCTCCTTAGACAGTTCGGAATTAAAGAGATGGCCAGGACCGGAAAGATTTCCATGGTTCGCGGATCGAGATCGACCAAGGTGTAAGGTTTGAGTTTATAGTGTTTAATGATACCTTTTGGATGAATCTCTAACCTGTGAGAGTTTGAGATTTGGCCTATTCGTATCGTTAAACACTAATCTCGCGAGAACCAATTAGATGAAACTAACTGGTTCTCAACTACATGTTTCATCGATCGCAGTCGCACATGTACAGTCAGAAACCAATTGGATATTGACGAAAGTTGGTTTTCTCAAAGAACGGTGCACAGCATTGCGATGTTAAGCGCCGTAAAATCAAATTTGCAAACCTTCGGAGCGCGGGTTTTTTTGAAGCTCCAGGTCGTTCCTCACATAGAGGGGGATATAAGAAAATGGTAAAAATATACCGTGATGAGGACGCCGATCTCGGCGTCCTGAAGGACAAGACCATAGCCGTTGTAGGATACGGAAGCCAAGGCCACGCCCAGGCCCAGAACCTCCAGGACTCTGGACTGAATGTGGTTGCTGCAGATGTTCCGGGATCTGCATCCTGGAAGAGAGCCGAGGCAGATGGCGTGAGGGTAGCCCCCACTCCCGAAGCTGCAAAAGAGGCCGATATAATTCACATTCTGCTCCCTGACGAGATTCATCCAATCGTCTACAAGAAAGATATCGAGCCTTATTTGGAGGAAGGAAACGCCATCGGTTTCTCCCATGGATTCAACATCCACTTCTCTCAGATCATACCACCCGAGAACGTGGACGTCTACATGGTAGCGCCAAAAGGGCCTGGCGACTTGGTGAGAAGGACTTATGTGGAGGGAATCGGCCTTCCATGTCTCGTTGCGGTTGAGCAGGATTATACCGGCAAGGCCTTCGATTTGGCTCTCGCCTACGCAAAAGGTATCGGCGGAACTCGTGCAGGTGTTCTTGAGACCACCTTTGCCGAGGAGACCGAGACCGATCTGTTCGGAGAGCAGGTGGACCTTTGTGGCGGAGTTACAGAGCTGATCAAGGCTGCCTTCGAGACTATGGTGGTTGCAGGTTACCAGCCCGAGATCGCATACTTTGAGACTTGTCACGAGCTCAAGTTGATCGTCGATCTGATCCACGAGGGCGGTTTCATGAGGATGTGGGAGAACGTCTCCAATACGGCCGAGTATGGCGGCCTCACCCGTGGCGACCGGATCATCAACGAACAGTCCCGTGAAGCCATGTGGGATATTCTGAACGAGATTCAGACCGGCGAGTTCGCTCGCGAGTGGATCCTGGAAAGCCAGGCAGGCCTTCCCGTGAAGAGGGCTCTTGAAAAGAAGGAGGCAACGCACCTTATCGAAGAGGTTGGTGCAGAGCTTCGCTCCATGATGCCCTGGCTTCGAAAGGAGTGAAGCGGCACCTCGACGTGAAAAACCTGAAAGATTATTTCCCAAGGAGGGATACTGGCATCAGGAGGGTGGCGCCCGGGTGGCGCCATATCTCCGGTGTCTGCTTTGTCTGACTTTTTTCCTTTGTATTTTGGATTTGTCCAAAGGACATCGTTAAACACTTAGGAGGATTTTGATTAACCTCATGTGAATGCCCTTATAGAAACGACTGTACACCTTTCTGACATTAAAGTTCAATTATCTGTCCATTTCGCCTCGATTTAGGCGTATTTCCAATTCATTCCGTCATTTTTCTCTAGTTTTTTGATAGCTATCGCTATTCAGTGTCCATTCTGTCGAGAGTTCGCAATTGGTACAAGTTAAAACCAATCGCAGTGAACAACATTTTGACACCTGTTCTTCTCACTGTAATAACCATGACATGACCTGCCTTAAAGACTCTCTTTATAACCGCATAATGTCTCTCAACTGGTGATCGTTTCTTGCTGATTCTCTCATTACGCATGATGTCCCTTACCCTCAATGGATGCCCTCTCGCAGCTCGTTTCATTGATGCATCATACCCCTTCTGTTTCTGCTCTGGAATATACTTTGTCAGCGTAACGGACTTCACCTTCTTTGGCTAAGTCCACCTGGCTATCATGAACTGATGCAGTTGTAGTTTCGATATCCCTTATCAAACCGTTATCTGTATCAATCCTACACTCGGCACTTTGCCCTTAAAAGGCAAATCTGTGTACAATAAGGGCGATAATCCATACCTAAAATACAAGAAATTGCACAAATAGGAAATTACTAAAATATTTTGTACGCAACTGCCGAATGTGGGATCAATCTTTTAGTGGACTTTATAACCGAAATAATATTTAGCTCCTTTCTTTGCCCAGGTACCATCCTTACACCTCCTGGTATTGGCCTTGTCTCCACGAGGTGTGTCTTTAGGTGTATGTCCTGGATCAGATGTGACAAAAGTGGCATCTTGGGTCACACCCTTGCCCACCTTATAATCCAAATTGTCAAGCTGTTTCTGGAGTTCGGCCCATATCTCTTTGTCTTTGCCACTTATCACCAGCCGTTCTCGGAATAACCAAATTGTCGTGAAACTGCCAATTGGCGTTCCAATTCAGGGTCTGAGAGAACATGCCATTGCTGAAGCACCAGTATCTTGATCATTATCACAACATCGATAGTTTTTGTAAAAAAGCCTAGATGCCCCCGACTTCAACTTCAGTCGGGGGTTGAGTCATGATCGTTACTCAGAAATCAACCCATTCCGATTGGTATGAACTGAACCGGTGCGATTGAATCTGCCAAGGTGGTCACGTCAACGGGCTTGTTTTCTTTCTCAGGAGTTGTGGCTGCAATTTCAGGGGTTACCGTCTCGGCCACGGGTGTTGTAGCTGCTGGCAAAGCAGATACCACTGGTGCAGCCACTTCTACAGGCTCGTATCCTGTGGTGTCAGGGCTCGCCTGGAATCCCAAAACGTCGTCCATCTTGACGTTTCCGTTGCTGTCCGCCTGGACAAAGTTGCCGGTGATCGTCCCTTCAGATACCGTTCCTGAAATCTTAGTAGATACCAAGACACCGCTTTGCAGAGACATAGCGTTGAGCACCGCTTGGTCGCCGGTGAAAGATCCCATCACTACAGCGTTCCAGGGTTCAGGATCTTCGGACTTACAAGCTCCGAATAGCTGATCTTCGGACTGGTAAAGGACCATTGTGACCTGCATATCATCTATAGGGAAGATCCAGGTGCCCTCCAAGCTGGGCGCTTTTGCCTCCACCAGATCGTCAAGAGAAGTTGTAACTGACTCTGTATCATTTTGTGCCAGACAGAGTCCTGACATGAGAGTCATTGAGAGGATGATCGATAATGTGATATTTTTCATGTTCAAATGCATACCTCCAAAGTTGAGGTTCTGTCATTGTTCGTATTCTTTACCCACTCCACCAGTTGACAGCGTTTCCCCACCGCCGTCAAGCCACCTCTCTCCTTTCTCCATTAATAACCTTTCCATAGCTCGGGTCCTGCAAATATTCAGGCATTCTGCGTCTCACACGCCCAGATTCTCCAGCATTTTGCCAGCATCTGTTGTGGGACTCTCGCAAACTTGGCCTGAACAGACATAGGCTGTGGTTCGCCCTTCCACCATCTTGAGGGGTTTTGTGAACTCTGCAATGTTGACGATCTCCGGCGATCCATTTTCACCTTCTTCACCTTCTTCACCTTCTTCTGTTGGCTTTAGAAGAACCACTTTGTTGGGCAAAAAGCGCGACCTTAGAGCCTTCAACATATTTTGGGTATACTCCGAGCCAGAAGGTCCTGCAATCACCACCTCCGATGACGGCCCAAAGGAAAAGTCCAGAGCCACCATGAAATTGAGATAAGCTGCAGGAAGTCCTTTGACCTCGGACGAGAAGGACTGAATCATCTTTGCGGCCAGATTTTCCAGATTCGGGTTGCCAGTCATCCGGGCAAGGCGCAAGAGGTTCAGCAAGGCCACCGAGTTTCCTGATGGAACGGCTCCGTCGTGCATCTCCTTTCGGCGGAGGATCAGCCCTTCCCCATCCTCTGGGGTGAAGTAGAACCCGCCGTTTTCTTCGTCCAAGAAATGATCGATCAGATCGCAGTTTAAGTGCAGCGCGGCTTCGAGATAGGGCACATGAAAAGAGGTCTCGTAAAGCTCGATGAGGCCCCAGATGAGGAAGGCATAGTCATCCAAATTGGCTCGGATGGCGGCGTCACCGTCTCTGTAGCGGTGTAGCAGCCTTCCATCTTGGTCTCTCATCTTGGCGAGCAGGAAGTCTGCAGCTTTTCTTGCGGCCGCTTCGTACTCGGGCTCATCCAACGCTTGAGCGCCTCGGGAGAGAGCTGCGATCATCATCCCGTTCCAATCGGTCAAGATCTTGTCGTCCTTGTCCGGATGGACCCGTTTTTCACGAGCTTCAAAGAGCTTCTGGCGGATATTTTCCAGTTGATCCCCAAGCTCAAGTTCGCCGATCCCAAGGGACGCTCCAGCTTCTCGGAGCGATTCTTTCATGTGGAGGACGTTTCTTTTGGTTTTCCTTCCCGAAGCCTCCTCGGCGAAGTTGCCATCTTTTCTCACGCCAAAGACTTGAATCGCAAGGTCAGCCTCTTCTAGGTCCAGGACCTCTTTTATCTCGTCTTCGGTCCAGAGATAGAACTTGCCTTCCTCGCCTTCGCTGTCGGCATCTTCTGCCGAATGAAATCCGCCCTCTTTTGATGTCATATCCCTCAAAACGTAAGCGAATATCTCCCTTGCAACGCGTCCATACTCCTCTTTTCCGGTGGCAAGGTAAGTCTCCAAATAGGCAAGAGAAGCCATGGCCTGGTCATATAGCATCTTTTCGAAATGGGGAAGAAGCCACTTTTCGTCGGTGGAGTAGCGGTGGAATCCAAATCCCAAATGGTCATAGAGGCCGCCCCTGCGCATGGCTTGGAGAGTCATCTCAACCATCATTAGGGCACCTTCCTCGTCGCTTCGTCTCCAGTACCTCAGCAACGCGAAAAGAGTGTGAGGACTTGGAAACTTGGGCGCGCTGCCAAAGCCCCCATGAACCGAGTCGAATCTGTTCACAAGATGACTATACGTGTCTTTCAGGACGGATTTGTCAAGCTTTACGCCTATGGAAGGTGGAGGCGCTTGTTGCAGCGTGGCGGTTATATGGTCCGCAGATTCCAGAAGTTCTCCGTGTTGGGTCTTCCACATAACTTTAATTCTCGGAACCAGATCCAGCATCCCTACCCTCCCAAACATGCTCTCTTTGGGGATGTAGGTCGCAGCAAAGAATGGCTTTTTGTCAGGAGTCATGATCACGTTGAGGGGCCAGCCACCGCTTCCGGTCAGAGCTTGGGATACGGCCATGTAGGTCTGGTCGATGTCGGGCCTTTCTTCCCGGTCCACCTTGATGGAGACGAATACGTCGTTCATCAGCCTTGCTACCATTTCATCCTCGAAGGATTCGTGGGCCATGACGTGACACCAGTGGCAGGTGGAGTATCCTATGGAAAGGAAGATCGGTTTGTCCTCATGGCGGGCCTTCTGGAAGGCTTCATCGTCCCAGGGGTACCAGTCCACAGGGTTGTAGGCGTGCTGTAGCAAATAAGGGCTCTTCTCAAAGATCAGACGGTTGCGACGTTTGGCCATAATTTTTACACCTTCTCAGGCTCTTCCAAAAGCTTCCAATTATACTGTTTAACGATACCCTTTGGACAAGTGTCGAACTCTCATGGGTTCGACATTTTAGCCTATTCGTACCGTTAAGCACCGAGGCCCCGTAGCGAAATAACTTGCACATAAACGTGTACAGCCATTATACGAAACCGGCATGAGGCAGATCCTGTACAATAATTATGCAGCACTCATATGGCAAGGTTATTTCTTCGCGGGCCCTAACCTTGCGAGAACCAATTAGTCTTATCTAATCGGCACTCAACTATAAATTTTTCTGTTTTTAGGAAAAACTCAGGGCTAATCCCCGCCATTTCAATGGCGGGATACAGCCCGTGCCTACCGACATACTAATATGCGTATGGTGTCTAAATGTGTAATCCAAGATGGCAAAAAAAGAGCATTGGA
>Ga0272443_10002089_pt1 | contig 26581 bp, 20 predicted proteins | sample SSMAcet12_FD_193581 | JGI IMG/M metagenome (GOLD analysis project Ga0272443, IMG submission 193581) | Marine sediment archaeal communities from Little Sippewissett salt marsh, Falmouth, MA, United States - SSM-Acet-12 | ecosystem: Environmental > Aquatic > Marine > Wetlands > Sediment ... | reverse complement strand
GACGGAGACGCCCAGGGGCGTCAGGTCGCCGGTGCGCAGGAGCAGCGTGTCCACGCCCTGGTCGCGGCACCAGTCGATGCCCGCCTGGACGTCCGTCACCGGGGCGCCGTCGGCGACGCCGGGCACCAGGAGCACGCTGCGCGGCGCCACTCGCAGCACCAGCGTCTCGATCTGGCCGGCGCGCACGCGGACCGTCTTGGGGTAGCCCGCGAACAGGCCCGCCTCGGCGCCGTGCCAGACGGCGTCGCCCAGGGTCAGCGCGTCGTGGTTGCCCTCGGGCAGCTCCGTGAACAGCGCCTCGCTGGCGGCCGCGTCGGTGGTGTCCTGGTCCAGGACGGCGATGCGGACGGCCGCCTCCTGGCCCGCCAGGTCGCGGACGAGCACGCGGAGGCTCCCCGTGCGCACCTCGTAGGGCACGTCGAGGGTGCGCTCTACGGCCCGGTTCACGTCGAAGTCGTACACGCGCACGCTGAAGTGGACCGTGTCGACGTCCGCCAGGCTGGGCGGCGCCACCCAGACGGCGGTGTCCCCCTGGGCGGCTCCAGCCGCCCACTCGCCCACGTTTCCGCTGGACCAGAGGTAGCTGAGGGGATCGCCGTCGGGGTCGACGGCGTCGACGCTCAGCCGGAAGCTGTCCAGGGGAGCGAGCTGCTCGGGGGGCGGCGCCATGCTGATGGCGCCCACCACCGGCAGCTTGTTCTCGGGCAGGTCGTCGACGTTGAGGCTGCAGCCCATCAGGGCCGCCAGCAGAGCGAGGGCCGGCGCCGCCCGCCGGACCGCGGCCGCCCGGCTCCGGGTGTCGGATTCCGTCATAGTTTCCTACCTTGCGGGCCTGGCGAATGATAGACTATCGAACGGCCGTGGCAAACAGGTAAGAGTCCATGTCCCAGGATCCGCGCGAGACCGTCCAGGCTCTGCGCGGGCGGGAAGGCCGGGCGCTTCTGGAGGAGATCGCCGGCCGTCCTCCCGCCGGGCGGGCGGAGCCCCGCTTCGTGGCCGGACTGCGGCGCCGCTGGCCGGCCGACCAGACCGGCCTGGCCCTGCAGGTGGCCGAGGCCCGCGAGCGGGCGCCGCGCAAGTTCCCCGCCGGCGAGCGGCTCTGGTTCACGCCGTCGCTCCTGGAGCAGGCCAGCGCCCACCCGCCGGCTCTGCACCGGGCGCGGCGCCTGGCGCCCCTGGGCAGGGTGCTGGACCTGGGCTGCGGCGCGGGCGGCGATCTGACCCGGCTCGCCCTCGCGGGCGCGCGGGCCTTCGGCCTGGATCGCGACGCCCTCGCCGCGGCCCTGGCCGAGTCCAACCTCGCCGAGCTGGAGCTCTCCGGCGAGGCGCGGCACGGCAGCTTCCCCGGCGACGATCTCCCCGCGCACGACGTCCTGCTGGTCGATCCCGCTCGCCGGTCCCCCGGACGGCCGCCCGCGGGCTCGGCCCGGCGCGGTCGCCACGCGTGGCCGGAGCGCTTCTCGCCGACGCCCTCGGACCTGAACCCGCTGCTGCGGCGCGCGCCGGCCTGGGCCGTCAAGTGGGGGCCCGCCCTGGACCTGGACCACGCGGCCCTGGCGGCGCCGGGCGCGCTGCTCGAGGGCCTGGAGCGCGGCGACTACGAGCTGGAGCTGGTGTCCTGGAACGGCGAGCTGCGCGAGGCGGTGCTCTGGGGAGGCGCGGCCAGGACCGGCGAGGCCGTCCGCGCCACGGTCCTGTCCACTGCCGGCGGCGCGCCCGACCCTTTCACGGACCAAACCCTGGCCGGCGATCCCGGCGCCTCCCCGCCGGGGCCCGTACCCCCACGCGCCTGGATGGTCGAGCCGGACCCGGCCATCATCCGCGCCGGTCTGCTGGGCGCCTTCGCGCGCGACCACGGCCTGGCCCTCGTGGCCGAGGGCATCGCCTACCTGACCGGGGACGAGCCGGCGCCCCGGCCCCTGGCGCGGAGCTGGCCCCTGGTGGAGAGCTTCCCCTTCAGCCTGCCCCGGCTGCAGGCCGCTCTGCGCCGTCAGGACGCAGGTCAGATCATCCTGAAGAAACGCGGATTCCCGGAGGATCCGGAGACGCTGCGGGAGCGCATCTGTTTGACCGGACACCGAACAATGACGGTGCTCATCCACCGCGTGTCCGGAGGGCATCAGGTGCAGCTTTGCGGTCAGGAATTTGCCACGGAAGTCGTTGTCAGATAGCAAGAAAAGCGAAAGTTCGCCTTGAGACTAAAATGTCTTTTACAAATCTAGTATAATTATGCTTCTCATGTTAGGGTAGGGATCCGGGTGATCCTTACCCGATGCATGGACGCACAGCGGAAGAGGAGTCGTATCGTGCCTTCGGTAAAGTCGATTTTACTCGTTCTCGACCCGAGCGGGACGCTGGCGGGTCGCTGGGGCGAGCAGCTGGGCACGGAGTACCAGATGGAGGTCGTCCGGGACGTCGAGGACGGCCTCCGCCTGCTGGAGAAGCTGGACCCGGACATCGCCGTCGTCCACCTCGCCGGGAACACCTTCCACGTGTCGCGGGCCGGCATCCGCAACATCACCGAGCAGCGGCCCGAGCTGCCCGTCATCGCGCTCCTGGCCCCCGACCTCGGCGACGAGGAGCGCCTGGAGGTCCTGCGGGAGTCGATCTTCGCCTCGCTGGACGACGGCGTCAGGCCCGAGGAGCTGGCGCTGATCCTCGGCCGGGCGCAGACCCACAGCCGGCTGCTCCGCGAGCGCCGCTACCTGCGCTCCCTGCACCTGGACGTGGACAGCTTCGAGCTGGCCGGCGGCATGGCCAAGCTGCACGAGCGCATCCAGCGCGCCGCCGCCTCCGATCAGGGCGCCCTGATCTACGGCGAGCGGGGCAGCGGGCGCACGAGCGTGGCGAAGAAGATCCACATGCTCAGCGGGCGCGCCCAGGGGCCCCTCGTGGTCTTCAATCCCACCGGTCTGTCGGTGGAGGATTGCCGCGTCCGCCTCTTCGGCCGCGAGACCATCGACGGCCTGCGCCAGCGCGGGGCCCTCGAACTGGCGGCGGGAGGCACCCTGCTGATCCAGGAGCTGGAGAACCTGCCCGAGGCGGTGCAGCCGGAGCTCTACCGCAGCCTGGCCGAGGCGTGGATGACCCGCGTCGGCGGCCTGCGCTCGCTGCCCGTGAACGTGCGCGTCATGGCCACGGCCCATCTCGACCTGCGTGACGAGGTGCAGTCGGGCCGCTTCCACAAGGGCCTGTTCAACCAGCTCCACATGGACACCGTCGAGGTCATGCCGCTGCGCGAGCGCCGGGAGGACGTGCCCGCGCTCCTGCGCAGCTACCTGCGCCGCTACGGCGGCCGCTACGGGAAGGCCGACCTGGAGATCGATCTCGAGGCCGAGAGCTTCCTGCAGAGGCAGGACTGGCGGGGCAACCTCTCCGAGCTGCGCCTCAGCGTGGAGCTGGCGGTGTTGCGCGCCCAGGCCGAGCGCCTGGGCCTCAACGAGTTCTCCGTCAGCGGCGTGGACGTGGATCTGCTGCCCCTGAACTATCGCAAGGCGAAGAAGATGGTGGAGCGCGACTTCAAGCGCCGCTTCTTCGACCGCGTCCTGATCCTCGCGGGCGGCAAGGTGACCCTCGCCGCCCAGCTCTGCGAGATCCCGCGGCCCAGCCTCTCGACCATGCTCAAGGAGGTCGGGCTCCGGGCCGCCGACTACAAGCGCCGCGCCAAGGCGCGGGCCGCCGTCCAGCGGCAGCCGGTCTAGGCGCGCCGGCAGGAACCCCCTCGCGCGCCGCCGCGGGCGGCGCGGTGCGGGGGTCTTTGCTTGCCGGCCGCTCCGCGATGAGGGATCATCGCGGCGATGCGCCGCTCCCTCGTCATCGTCATCGCCCTGGGGCTCCTGCTGATCCTGGCCCTGCCCCGCCTTCCCGTGGACCGGGACTACCTCGCGCGCCGCACCCTGCTGCGCGAGGTCGGCCCCGCCCTGGTCGACGGGCTGAGCGTCCACGGCAAGGGTCCCTACCTGCTCGCCCTGTCGTTCAGCGGCCCCGGCGCCGAGGGCCTGCGCGGCGAGCTGACCGCCTGGCTGGGCGAGCGCGTGCGCCTGGCCGATGACGCCGACGGCGCGCTGCCCGTGCGCGCCGCCCTGGCCTGGGATCTCGACGGCCGCCGCCTGACCATCCGCGGCTCCCTGCGCAGCCTGAACCTGGAGACGACCCTCGACGAGTCGGCGCGCCTGTTGGGCTGGGAGAGCCTGCTGCCGCCGGTGCTGGCCATCCTCCTCGCCTTCGCCTTCCGCCGCACGCTGCTGTGCCTGTTCGCGGGCATCTGGCTGGGCGGCACCCTGCTGGCCGGCGGCAATCCCCTGCGCGGCCTCGTCTGGGTGGCCTGGGACGGCGTGCTGCGCCACGCCCTCATGGACCAGTTCCGCATCGAGATCCTGGTCTTCGTGTTCGGCCTGGTGGGGGCCGTGGGCATCATGAGCCGCATGGGGGGCGTGGCCGGGCTGCTGCGCCTGGTGGAGGGCGCCGCGCGGGGGCTGCGCTCGACGCAGCTGTTCACCTTCCTCATGGGGCTGATCATCTTCTTCGACGACTACGCCAACACCATCCTCGTGGGCACCACCATGCGGCCGCTGGCCGACCGCTGGCGGCTGAGCCGCGAGCGCCTGGCCTACATCGTCGACTCGACGGCGGCGCCCGTGGCGGGCATCAGCGTCCTGTCCACCTGGGTGGCCTACGAGATCAGCCTCTACGCCGACCAGCTCCCGGCGGCGGGCATCGAGCAGGACGCCTACGTGCTCTTCATCCGCACGGTGCCCTACCGCTTCTACTCCCTGTTCACGCTGGCGCTGGTGCTGCTGGGCGCGCTGACGGGCCGCGGCTTCGGCCCCATGCTGCGCGCCGACCGGCGGGCCCAGGCGGGGCAGGTGGCCCCCGACGCCGGCGGCCGGCGCCGCGCCGCCGAGCGGCTGACGGACGAGGCCCTGCGCCGCACCGAGCGCAAGCCGGGCACCCCCGCGCGCTGGTGGAACGCGGCCGTGCCCCTGCTGCTCATCATCGCCGTGACGCTGGGCCTGATGATCCACTTCGGCAACGTCGAGGGGCGGCCGCTGGCGGGGCTCCTGGACGCGGACTACCTGAGGCAGACGGTGCTGTCCAACACCGAGAGCGCGCGCGCCCTGGCCTGGGCGGCCGTACTGGGCTTCGCCTGCGCGCTGCTGCTGGCGCGCGCCCAGCGCCTGCTCTCCTGGCGCGAGGGGCTGCTGGCGGGCGCGGGCAGCTTCCGCGCCATGCTGGAGACGGTGGGCATCCTGATCCTGGCCTGGGTCATGGGCCACGTCTGCGACCTGCTGGGCACCAGCCACGCGCTCATCGCCCTGGCCAGCGGGCGGCTCGAGCACGCGGCCCTGGCCTTCCCCGTGATCCTCTTTCTGACGGGCGCGGCCGTGAGCTTCGCCACGGGCAGCTCCTGGTCCACCATGGCCATCCTGCTGCCCAACGTGGTGGTGCTGGCCACGCGCCTGGGGGAAAGCACGCACCTGGGCGGCGAGGGCCTGCTGCTGCTGTCCATCGGCGCCGTGCTGGAGGGCAGCATCTTCGGCGACCACTGCTCGCCCATCAGCGACACGACGGTGCTGTCGAGCGTGGCCAGCAGCTGCCCGCACATGGCCCACGTGCGAACGCAGATCCCTCTCGCCCTGACGGCCCTGGGCGTGGCCCTGCTGGCCGGCTACCTGCCCACGGGGCTCGGCCTGCCGCCCTGGCCGGGCCTGCTGGGGGGTGCGGTGCTGCTGTGGCTGCTGCTCCGTCTGATCGGCCGCCGTCCCGACCCCGCCTGAGAACCGCCTCGCGTCAGCGGACGGCGGCGTCCCCCCGTGCGTTCATGGCCGATTCCACCCGCGCGTCCATCGCCGCGTGCATGCGTGCGCGCGTCGCGTCCGTCCAGACGCCGCCGGCGCTCGCGGGCAGGAGGCGGATGTCCACGTCGGCCTCCAGGGCCGCCAGGTCCGCGGCCAGCAGCTCGAGGGCCTCGGTCCGGGGATCGCCGGCGACGGCGACGACGTGGAGCCGGCCGGCCAGGCGCGGGGCCAGCGAGGGCCAGCGCGCGCGCAGGATCCGTCCCAGGTCGTGGCGACGCCAGGCGGCGGCGGTGACGGGATCGACGGTGCCCGTCGCGCGGTCGAAGAGGGGGCGGGGCGCGCCGTTCCCGCCCCGCGGGCCGAACACGGCCTCGCGGGCGCCGAGCGGCTGGCCCGCGCCGATGACGGCCTCCCGGCGCCAGGCCTCGCGCAGCGTCAGCAGCGTCGCGCCCGTGGCCGGATCCCGCTCGGCCGGCCGCTCCCGGCCCGCCGCATCCACGTAGAGGTTGGCGTCCGGCGCGGCGAGGTCCACGCCGGCGAAGCGGCGGAAGTCGACGCAGTCCGGCGTGAAGGCCCAGGCGCCGCCGAAGACCTCCGGGTGGCGGATCTGCACCGAGAGCGCGGCCCAGCCGCCCTCGGCCTCGCCCGCGAGGAAGCGCGTCTCCGGATGACGGTGGACGCGGTAGCGCGCCTCCACGGCCGGGACCAGCTCCTCGGCCAGGGCCCGCCCCCAGGGGCCGCAGTTGTCGGAATCGGCGAAGCGGTGGTGGCCCCGCGGCGTCTCGGGATTCAGGAAGACGAAGATCTTGTCGGCGCCGGCGCCCTCCATGCCGTAGCGGCGCCGCGGGCGGTCGCTCCAGCTGACGGCGTGGTGGGTGGCGCCCCAGCCGGGGATCACGTAGACCGTCGGGTAGCGCCGGTCGGGGTCCTCGACGTAGCTGGTCGGCAGGAGGACGGCCGCGCGCAGGAAGCGCGGCGCGCCCGCGAAGTCGGAGAGCAGCGCGCTCTCGACGACCAGCTCCCGCGCGCGCAGGCGCTCGTCGAAGCGCTCGGCGGGCACGACGTCGTCCAGGACCAGCTCGAAGGGCTCGCGCCGGAAGGGCTCGACGCGGATCTCCAGGCGCGCGGTGACGAGATTCCCCGGCGCCCAGGCGAAGCGGCGGTGCTCGCGGTCGCGGTCCAGCACGGCGCGGACCACGTAGCGCCCGGGCGGCAGCGAGTCCAGCGGGACGGGGAAGCCCGCCGCCCGGTGGTCCACGACGCGCGCGTCGCCGGGCCGCCAGCCGTCCACGTCCACGGCGTAGATGGGCTCGCGCCCGTGGGGTCCGAAGAGGGGATTGCGCCCGAGGTTCGAGTCGAGCAGGACGAAGAGGCGCCCGGCCACGGGCTCCGCGACCACCGAGTCCCCCAGCGTGACGCGGAAGGACGGGCCGCGCGGCGCGCGCTCCCAGAGCCGGCACCCCCCGGACAGGGCCAGCGACACCACGGCCAGGACCAGCAGCGCCGCGGCCGGCAGCGCCATGGCCGTAAACGGCGGCGCCGCCGGGCGCGCCCCGGCCGCCCGCCATCGGCGAGGGTTCATGGTCGTTTCCCTTGCTCGCCCCGGGAGCGGCGCCGCGCGTCTCGCCGCGTCACGCTCCCGGCCACCCGCGCCCAGTGTCCCAGAGACGGGCGCGCGCGGCAAGCGCGGGATGCGGCATTGCCGGTTCGGCAATCCCGTTCGCCGTGCTATACTCGAAGCCTGCCAAGGCATCTCACATCGCGTTCATCCCTGGGGGAGGTCATGAACAAGTACGGCTGGATTCCGGCGCTGGCGGCTGTGTGCCTGCTCGCAGCCGGCGGGGCCACGGCCCTGACGACTCTGGAGGAGGTCCAGAAGGCCATCGCCGAGAGCGGCGCCGTCTGGACCGCGGAGGAGAACGAGATCAGCGCCCGGGGCGAGGAGGCCTTCCGGGCCATGCTGGGCCTGCTGCCGGGGGAGCCCTCGCCCGACGCGCCCGCCTACGTCGCGCCCTTCGGGCGCGACCTGCCGTCCCGCTTCACCTGGAAGGACATCGACGGCTGCGACTACATGACGCGGCCCGAGGACCAGGCCGCCTGCGGCTCGTGCTGGGCCATGGCCGCCGTCTCCTGCATCGAGGGCATCGCCCAGATCCGCGAGGAGCTGCCCTTCCAGGACCTGGACCTCAGCGAGCAGTTCATCGTCTCCTGCTACGCGGGCGGCGGCTGCAGCGGCGGCTCCATCTACGGCGCCTACTCCTTCGTCACCACGACGGGCCTGCCCGACGAGGAGTGCATGCCCTACCAGGCCAGCGACGCCATCCCCTGCGCCAGCGCCTGCCCCGACTGGGAGGAGCGCGCCTGGCACATCGACGGCTACACGACGGTGGCCAACAGCATCATCGAGATCAAGAACGCCGTCTACGACCACGGCCCCGTCGCCTGCTCGATGATCGTGTACCAGGACTTCATGTACTACACCGGCGGCGTCTACCTGCACACCTGGGGCAGCCAACTCGAGGGCCACGCCGTGGCCATCTGCGGCTGGGAGGACGAGAACCTCTGCTGGATCTGCAAGAACAGCTGGGGCCCGGGCTGGGGCGAGGACGGCGGCTACTTCCGCATCCGCTGGGGCACCTGCGGCATCGGCGGCAGCGCGGCCTTCCCCAACCACGTCCACTCGGAGCCCTGGCCGCACCTGGTCGAGTGCCAGCAGTCGCCCGCGCCCCTGGGCTATTCCGGCAGCCTGACCGTGACGGCCGACTTCCTGGCCACGAACGAGACCGGCGGCATCATCACCAGCGCCGAGGTCTTCGTGGACGCACCGGCCCTGCCCGGCATGGGCACGTCCCTGGCGCCCGCGGACGGCGCCTTCGACGGCCCCGAGGAGACGGCCACGGCCACGCTGTCGGGGCTGGGCTTCGCGCCCGGCACGGCGCACGTCCTCTACTTCAGCGCCCGCGGGGCCGACGGGACCTGGGGCGATCCGCTGCGCAGCAGCGTGCCCGTGATGAACTGCCAGGCCACCGAGTACGCCGAGGCCGAGGCCGGCGACACCGAGTACCGCAGCGTGGACCTGCGCGCCGCGGCCTTCTTCGTCGACGGCGACAGCCTGCGCATCTGGATCGACATGGAGCGCGACCGCTGGTCGAACATCGACCTGGGTGTGGCCATCGACGTGAACACGCCCGGCGGCGGCACCACGGACATCGCGGGCCGCTCCATCAGCTGGGAGAACATGGCGCTCAAGCCCGACTACATGCTCTACAACTGGCTCGACAACGGCTACCAGCAGCTGCGCGCCTGGGACGGCGACAGCTGGGAGCGCATCCACTACGGCTACCACGCCCTGGGCTGGCAGCAGACGGGATCGCTGTTCACCGTGGCCGTCGCGCTGAGCGACATCGGCTCGCCGCAGGAGGGTGACGTTCTCCACTACGAGATCTGGACCTGCCGCAACAAGACCAGCAGCGGCGCCCTGGATCTCATGGCCAGCGACGGTGAGCAGGAGAGCACGCCGGCCGGCACGCTCTGGGAGCTGCCCGAGGGCACGACCACGCAGCCGGACACCTGGCTGACCTATGTCGTGGGCGAGACGACGGCGGCGCCGGCGCCGGACGTCGCCGGCGCGCCGCGCCTGCTGGGCGCGTGGCCCAATCCCTTCAACCCGGAGACGTCCTTCGCCTTCTCCCTGCCCGCGCCCGCCCGCGTGCGCCTGGAGATTCTCACGCCCGCCGGCCGCCTGGCGGCGGTGGCCGCCGACGCCGACTACCCGGCGGGGCGCCACGACCTGTCCTGGCGGGCCGACGGCCTCGCCAGCGGCGTCTACCTGGCGCGCCTGAAGGTGGACGGCCGCCAGGCCGGCCTGCTCAAGGTGGCCCTGACGAAGTAGCGGCGCCCGGCGGCCGGAACGGGGGTATGCTTAGGGATGGCGGCGCCCGCCGCGCGCGGCGGCGGGCGCCCGCGTCCGTGACCGCAGGGAGGAGGAATCCATGCCCACCTTCGTCCTCATGACGCGCCTGGCGTCCGAGAGCATGCACGACGCCGCCGGCCGCAAGGCCACCGGCAAGGAGTGGCTGGACAAGGTCAAGAAGCTCTGCCCCGAGGTGAAGTGGATCGCCCACTACGCGATCCTCGGCCCCTACGACTTCATGGACATCTACGAGGCGCCCGACGTGGAGACGGCCCACCGCGTCAGCCTGCTGTCGCGCTCCGAGGGGGCGGTCTGCGCCGAGAGCTGGCAGGCCCTGCCCTACGAGGACCACCTCAAGCTGCTCGCCGAGCTGCAGGGCTAGGTATGCGGCGCGCGGCCCCGTGTCGCACACGCGGCGTGCGCTAGACGGCGGTTCCGTTCGCGCGAGGCGGCCGTAGCGCAGCAAGCAGCGCGATGCCCACCACGAAGAAGCCGCTCAGGGCGAGGATGCTCAGGCGGGCCGTGCCCGTGGCCTGGCGGATGAGGGCGAAGAGGATGGGCCCGCCCACGGCGCTGAACTTCGCCACCACGGAGTAGAAGCCGTAGTACTCGGCGCTGCGCCCGGCCGGGATCCACCGCGTGAAGAAGCTGCGGCTCAGGGCCTGCGTGCCGCCCAGGCAGAGGCCCACCGCGCCGCCCAGCGCCCAGAACTCCCACGGCGACTGGATGCGGTAGCCCCACACCGTCACCCCCAGCCAGACCACGAGGCTCGCCAGCAGCGCGCCGCGCGTGCCCATCCGCCCGGCCAGGCGCCCGAAGAGCAGGGCGCCGGCGATGCCCACTAGCTGCACCATGAGCAGGGTGCCCAGCAGCGTGCCGGTGCCGAAGCCCAGCTCGTCCTTGCCGTAGATGGACGCCATCTTGACGACGGTCTGGATGCCGTCGTTGTAGAGCAGGAAGGCCGCGAGGAAGAGGCCCAGGTCGCGCCGCCGGACGACCTCGCCCAGGGTGCCGCGGATGCGCCGCAGGGCCTCGGCCGCCAGGGCGCGCCCGCGCGGCGGGGGCGCGGCGGCCGGCGGCTCGACGAGACGCCGCCAGGCCAGCAGCCCGAAGCCACCCCACCAGATCCCCGCCGCGGCCAGGGCCAGGCGCGCGGCCCAGAGGGGGTCGAGCCCCAGGCGTGCCGCGTTCCGGATCAGCAGGATGTCCAGCAGGAAGATCAGGCCGCCGCCCAGGTAGCCCCAGGCATAGCCGCGCGCGCTGAGGCGGTCCCGCTCGGCGGGGCCGCCCAGCAGGGGCAGGAAGGCGTCGTAGAAGATGTTGGCGGCCACGAACGCCGAGGCGGACGCGACGTAGAGCACCAGGGCCCGCACCACGTCGCCGGGGCCGATGGTGACGAGCAGCGTCGTGGCCGCCGCGCCGGGCAGGAAGAGGCCCAGCAGCCAGCGACGCCGGCTCGCCGCGGCGTCGGCCAGGGCGCCCAGCCAGGGCGCCACGAGGAAGATGAGCAGGGCCGACAGGCCCGAGGCGTAGCCCCAGAGGCTGGTGGCGCTCCAGTGGAGGCCCAGCCAGCGCAGGCCCTCCGCGGGCACCACGGTCTCGGCGAAGTAGACGGGCAGCAGGGCCGCCAGGATGACCGTGGCGAAGGCCGAGCTGGCCCAGTCGTAGAGGTACCAGCCGCGGCGCGCGCGGCGCAGCGTGTCGCCGGTCAGGTTCACGGACCTGCCTCAGGGATCGCGTCCGCGCCGAAGCGCGCGCGCAGGAGCGCCGCCGGAGCCGTCGCCGCCAGCAGGCGGCGCGGGCCGTGGGCGCCGAGGACCAGCGTCTTCTCGATGTCGGCCGTGCGGCTGGGCCCGGTGACCAGCGTGAGCTGGTGGCCCACGCGCGCGCGCCAGGCCGCCGCGGCGTCTGTGTGTCCGGCGGCGCGCGCATCGGCGCTTGTCGCGCCGCCGCCGTTCGTGGTGGCGTTGCCGCTCGCTTCGCGGGCCGGAGCGGCGAGGAAGTCAGCCAGCGTATCGAAGATGGTCTCCTCCGCGGCGAGGGCCACGTGCGTCTCGGCCAGGAAGACCAGGCGGCGCGCGTGGGGCCGGCGTCCCGAGATCAGCAGCGTGCCCGTCTCGGCCACGAGGCCGTCGGCCACGGTCCAGGCCGCGTCGCCCGCGGCGCAGGCGGCCGACCGGGGCGTTCCGGCGGCGTCGGGCATCGGCCAGCCCACCTCGGCGAGCCAGGCGTCCAGGGCCGCCGCATCCTCCAGGTGACGCCACTCGGTGTCGGTTGCGGCGAAGCGCTCCCGCAGGCGCGCGGCCAGCTCGCGGTTCACGACAGCCTCCCCGGGTGGCGCCGCCTCAGCTCGGCGCGGAAGGAGCGCGGCGGCGGCGCCGGCAGGGCGCGCGCGCGGCTCCAGGACGGCGTCAGGCGCGCCAGCAGGAACGCGGGCAGGACACGCAGGCTCATCCGCATCATCGCGCCGGCCGCGCGGAAGAGGCGCGGGCTGGCCGCCAGGCGGCCGAAGAGCCGCCAGGCCAGGCGGCGGGACGCGGGCGCGCGACGCTCCTTCTCGGCGCGGGCGCCCAGGATCAGGTCGGGCAGGGGGATGGCCGCCGGGCAGACCTCGCCGCAGGCCTCGCAGAGTGAGCAGACGTCCGCCAGGCTGTTGCCCGGGTTCAGCCCTGCGGTTGCGTCGCCGAGAAGGTAGGGGGCGAGCAGTATCCCCATGGGGCCGGGATAGACCGCGCCGTAGCTGTGCCCGCCCGCGTTGCGGAAGACGGGGCAGACGTTGAGGCAGGCGCCGCAGCGCAGGCAGGCCAGGATCTCCCGCTGCCCGCTGGCGGCCAGGGCGCTCCGCCCGTTGTCCACGAAGACGACGTGCAGTGCTTCGGGCCCGCAGCCCGGCGGCGCGGGCCCGTTGAGGAGCGACACGTAGCTGACGGCCTGCTGGCCGGTGCCGTTGGGGGGCAGCAGGCGCAGCACCGGATCGAGGTCGGCCAGGCGGGGCAGGCACTTCTCGATGCCCGTCAGGGCCACGTGCACGCGCGGCAGCGTCGTCGAGAGGCCGATGTTCCCCTCGTTCTCCAGCGTGACGAGGGTGCCCGTCTCGGCGACGACGAAGTTGCCGCCGCTGATGCCGACGTCGGCGGCCAGGAACTTGTCCCGCAGATGCCGCCGCGCGGCGAGTGTCAGCTCCTCGGGGTCCTCGGTCTCGGCGGCGCCGAGCCTGTCGGCGAAGAGGCGGCTCACCTGGCGGCGGTTCAGGTGCAGGGCGGGGGCCGTGATGTGGCTGGGCATCTCGCCGCGGAGCTGGACGATGAACTCGCCCAGGTCGGTCTCGAGGACCTCCAGGCCGAGGGCCTCCAGGTGGGGCGTCAGCTCGATCTCCTCGGTGAGCATGGACTTGCCCTTGACCACCAGGCGGGCGCCGGCGTCCGCGGCGATCTCGGCCACGATGCGCCGGGCCGCGGCGGCGTCGGCGGCGTGGTGGACCCGCGCGCCGGCCGCCGCGAGGTGCGCCGATGCCCGGGCAACGAGGGCGGCGCGGTCCTCCCAGCCGGCGCGGCGGATGGCCGCCACCTTCTCGCGCCAATCGTCGTAGTCGGGGATCTCCGCCAGGCGGGCGGCGCGCTTGGCCAGGGCCGTGTCCGTGGCGCGGCGCAGGTTGCCGCGCAGGGTGGCGTCGGCCAGGGCGCGGGCGGCGCGCCGGCGGTAGGCCGCGAGGGCGTTGCCCCTCATGGTGCGGCCTCCGCGGCGGCGCGTGCGAGGGTGCGCGCCTTCACGGTGTGGCCTCCGAGGTCTGCGCGCCGGGCGCGGGCCGCGCCGCGGCCGGATCGGGCGCCAGGATCTCGGCCACGTGCAGGCCGCGAAAGGGCAGGCCGCGCCGCCGCGCGCGGCCCTCCAGGTGCAGCAGGCAGCTGACGTCCGTGGCGACGAGGGTGTCCGTGCCCGCCGCGGCCAGGGCGTCCAGGCGCAGGTCGGCCTGGGCGGCCGAGACCTCGGGCAGCTTGACGGCGTAGACGCCGCCGAAGCCGCAGCAATCGAGATCGGGCTGATCCACCACCTCCAGGCCGTCGACGGCGGCCAGGAGGCGGCGGGGGGCGTCGAACAGGCCAAGCTCGCGCAGGGCGTGGCAGCAGTCCTGGAAGGCGACGCGGCCGGGCCAGCGCGCGCCCAGGTCCGTGACGCCGAGGCGGTCGACGACGAACTCGCAGAGCTCGAAGGTGCGCGCGCCGAGATCGGCCAGGGCCTCGCGTTCGCTCGCGGCCAGGCCGCCGAGATGGTGGTAGCGGCGCACCATGGCGACGCAGCTCGCCGAGGGCGCCACCACGGCCTCGGCCGCATCGAACAGGCGGCGGAAGCGGCGGGCGGCGGGCAGCGCCTCGTCCGGATGGCCGGCGTTGAAAGCGGGCTGCCCGCAGCAGCCCTGCCCGTCGGGGCAGGTCCAGTCCAGGCCGAGCGAATCGAGGACGCGCGCCGCGGCCAGGCCCGCCGCGGGCTTCAGGTGCTCCACGTAGCAGGGGACGAACAGCCGCACCCGCATGGGCGCTACCAGCGCTCCCGGTGGACGCGCGCTGCGTCGAACTGGGTGCGCGGCTCCTTCGTCTCGTCGGGGCGGCCCACGGCGATCAGGTTTAGGATCTCCATGGGCTCGGGCACGCCGAGGACGGGCCGCACGGCGTCCTTGCGCTCCGGGCGGGGGTGCACGCCCAGCCAGCAGGTGCCCAGGCCGAGGGCCGCCGCCGCCAGCAGCAGGTTCTCCGTGGCGGCCGAGCAGTCCTGGATCCAGTACTCGCCGCTGGGCTCGGGGTCGCCGCAGACGGCCACGCAGAGGGTGGCCGTTTTCAGCATGGCCGCGTGAGGGTGGGCCTCGGCCAGGGCGTCGAGGGTCTTCCGGTCGCGGACGACCAGGAAGTGCCAGGGCTTCCTGTTGCTGGCCGAGGGCGCCGCCATGGCCGCCTCGAGGAGCGTCTTCTCCTCCTCCTCGGTCACGGGCTCGGCCGTGTACTTGCGGATGCTGCGGCGGGCGAAGATGGTCTCCAGGCTCATGGCGAACCTCCGGGGGACATGGGGGCTTGGGCCGGGGCGGCCCCGCGCCTATACTGCGGGCTCGGGCCGGGGCGGCCCCGCGCCCATACTGCGGGCTCGGGCCGGGGCGGCCCCGCGCCCATACTGCGGGCTCGGGCCGCGAATGTCGAGGGGGGAGATGCGCCAGCAGACCCGCGCCACGCTCTACGCCCTGGCCGCCGTGCTGCTCTGGTCCACGGTGGCCTCGGCCTTCAAGATCACGCTGCGCGCCGTCGATCCGGCGACGCTGCTGCTCCACGCCGCCTGGAGCTCGACGGCGGTGCTGCTGCTGGTGCTGGCCGCGCAGCGGCGCCTGGGGCGCCTGCGCGCCACGGGCCGCGAGCTGGCGCGCTCGGCGGCCCTGGGCCTGCTCAGCCCCTTCGCCTACTACCTGATCCTCTTCGAGGCCTACGACCGCCTGCCCGGCCAGGAGGCCCAGCCCCTCAACTACACCTGGGCCATCGCCCTGGCCCTGCTGTCCATCCCCCTGCTGAAGCAGCGCATCCGCCCGGCCAGCCTGCTGGCCCTGCTGGTCAGCTTCACCGGCGTGGTGGTCATCGCCACGCGGGGCGACGTGACGGGCCTGCGCTTCCACGATCCGGTGGGAGTGGGGCTGGCCCTGGGCAGCTCGCTCGTCTGGGCCCTGTTCTGGATCCTCAACCTGCGCGACGGGCGCGACGCGGTGGTGAAGCTGGCCTGGTGCTTCCTGTTCGGGACGGCCTACGTGCTCGCCTTCGCCGCGGCGACGGGGCGCCTGGCGGCGCCGCCGGCGGCGGGGCTGGCCGGGGCCGTCTACACGGGGCTCTTCGAGATGGGCCTGACCTTCGTGCTGTGGCTGCGGGCCCTGTCGCTGTCGCGCACCACGGCCCAGGTGTCCAACCTGATCTTCCTGTCGCCCTTCGTGTCCCTGGTGCTGCTGCGCTTCGTGGCCGGCGAGACCATCCACGTCTCGTCGGTGGCGGGGCTGGCCCTCATCGTCGGGGGGATCGTCGCGCAGCGGCGGCTGGAGAAATCGGATCTGAGATCTTGAATCACACAAGCGATGGCATGCCCTGATATACTTACAGGCGGAGCGCTATTATCTGCCTGTATTGAACGAAGGGCTAGCCATGCGCGCCGTCGTCGCCCTCTTTCTCCTGATCGCTTTCTCGGGAGCTGTCCAGGGAGCGCTGCTCGTGCCGGAGCAGTACGCCACCATCGAGGCGGCGCTTGCCGCCGCGGCTTACGGCGACACGGTCAGCCTGGCCGAAGGCACCTACTTCGAGCACGATCTCTGGCTGCCGTCGGGGGTGTCCCTGATAGGCAGGACCTCCGACCCCGAGGCGGTGCGCATCGACGCCCAGGGAAAAGGTCGCGTGCTGGAAGGCGAAGATCTCGACGATCGGAACCTGCTCTCGTACCTCACGATCTGCAATGGCTACCTGGAGGGATGGCAAGGCACGGGCTTCCGTTGCGAGGGATCGCCGCATCTCAGTCATGTTGTAATCGAGGGCAATGCGAATATCGGTGGTTCCGGCGTCGGGATGTTCTGCGATGGCAATCCCGTGATCGAGCACTGCATATTCCGTGAGAATCGTTCTCCTGCTGCGTTAGGAGGTGGCCTCAGGATCAACGGCGTCAGCGGCACAGCAGGTCCGATGATGATGGATGTCCTGTTCGTGGGCAACGAAGCGGGGTACGGTGGTGGTTTCTTCATCAACAACTACCCAGGCTACTTCGCGAACCTCACGGTCATCGGGAACATGGCCCACGGTGGCGGCGGCGGGGCATATTTCGCAGATGATGGCGCCTGGGGTCCTGAACTGGAGAACTCGCTGTTCGCGAACAACGCTGCCAGAGCCGGCGGCGGCATCGTGACGGATGCCAGCGTCACCATCCGTAACTGCACCATCGTTCACAACAAGGCGGAACTCTATTTTGCTGGAGGCCTGTTCTCGGAATCGACGTGGGATCTGCCGAGTAGACCGAATCTCTACGACTGCATCGTCGCCTTCAACGAGGGTGGCGGCATCGGCGTGTATGACTATCCTCCCGTCACGCTCGAGTGCTGCGACGTTTACGGGAATCCCGGTGGCAACTACGTGTACTGCCAGCCAGACATTACGGGTATCAGTGGCAACATTTCGCTGGATCCTCTTTTCTGCGAGTCAGCCGATCCCCTGGACTACAGCATCCATGATAAGTCCCCCTGCGCACCGGGGAACAACGACTGCGGCGTGCTGATGGGGGCTTTCCCGGTGGGCTGCGAAGGCACGGCCACGCGCGCCATGACCTGGACCCGTGTCAAGCAGCTCTACTGACGCATCGTGAAAGACGCAACGGGAAGCGTGTCAGACCCGCCGTTGGTAATACCACTTCGCTAGTCCCCAAGACACTTCAGCGCAGGAGGACGACCTTGCGCGCCGCGCTGGCGCCGCCCGCCGTGACGCGGCAGAGGTACACGCCCGCTGGCAGGCGGCGGCCCGCGTCGTCGCGGCCGTCCCAGACGGCGCGGTGCTCCCCCGCCTCGCGCGGCCCCGCGGCCAGAACGCGCAGGCGCCGTCCCCGGACGTCGAAGACGGCCAGCTCCGCGGCGCCCGCCCACGGCAGACGGTAGCGGATGCGCACGTCCCCGCGCGCGGGGCTGGGGTAGCCCGCCACCGCCAGGCCGAGGGGGCCGGCCTCCGGCGCGCCCGTGCCGCCGGCAACCAGCCGCGCCAGGAAGCTCCTGTTGTTGTAAGGATTCTCGAGCAGCCAGGGGCCCACGCGCAGGCTGTCGCTGGAGAACCAGCCGGTGGCCAGCAGGCCGCCGTCCGCGGCGTGGCAGACGTCCTCGCCGAACTCCATGCGGTCGGCGCCGAGGCAGGCCGACCAGGCGTTTGCGCCGGCGCCGTCGTAGCCGGCCAGGAAGATGTCGTAGCTGTCCACGGCCAGCAGCGTCGTGGCGCCCAGGTCCTCGGGATGGTGCGCGCTCAGCCCGTTGAGGCAGCCGATGACGGTGGCGCCGCCGCCGAAGGCGTCGACGGCGAAGACGGACATCCAGGCCTCGCCCGTGCTGCGCGCGATCCACTGCTCGTTGCCCCACGCGTCCAGCTTGAGCAGGAACAGGTCGCTGTTGGACACCTCGCTGGGGCTGATGACCAGGGTCTCCGTCGCGAAGGCCAGGGTGTCGCTGCGGAACTGGCCGGCCACGTAGAGGTCGTCGGCGGGATCGACGGCCAGGGCCTTGGCGTCGTCCCAGTTCAGGCCGCCGGCCGCGCCCTTGAGCCACAGGGCCTCGCCGTTCGCGTTCAGGCGAACCACGTAGAGGTCGAAGTCGTCGTTGGCGTTGGTCAGCGCGAGATCGTCGAAGGCCAGGGCCGGGCTGTTGAAGGAGCCGCAGACGTACAGGTCGCCGGACGAGTCGCAGTCCAGGTCCCAGCAGTTCTCCTGGTTCGATCCCTCGGCGCCGCGGGCCCAGAGCGGGTTGCCGGCGGCGTCGTAGCGCGCGACGAAGACGTCCCAGTTGCCGGTGTTCGTGACCACGTGCGGGCCGAAGGCCACCGTCGGGCTGACGAAGACGCCGGCGACCGACACGTCGCCCGCCGCGTCCACGGCCAGGCCGCGCGGCCGCTCGTCGTAGATGCCGCCGTCGGCGCGCGCCCAGAGGACCGCGCCGTCGGCGTCGAACCTGGCGACGAGCAGGTCGAAGGTGGACCAGTCGTGGTAGGGGGCCTGGTAGGTGTTGGCCAGGACCAGGCCGCCCACGTCGATGGTGTTGCTGCAGAACTGGCCGGCGACCACCACCGAGCCGTCCGGGCCCGTGGCCACGTCGAAGCCGTCCTCCACCCACTCGCCGCCGAAGCTCCGCGCCCACAGGGGGCGGCCGGCGGGGTCCAGCTTGAGCAGGAAGAAGTCGCCCCCGCCCAGGGCGGTCAGCGTCAGGTGGCCGATGGCCAGCGTGCCGTGGAAGGCGCCGAAGAGGTAGGCGTTGCCCTCGGCGTCGCGGGCGACGCTGCGCGCGCCGGCGTCGGCCTCGGGGCTGGCCAGCCAGCACCAGGACGGCGCCTGCGCGGCGGCCGGCAGGGCGGCGGCGAGAATGAGCAGTGTGAGAAGCGCGCGCCGGGACATGGTTCCACCTCCGGTCGGGTTCCGGAGAGAGGGGGGCGCGTGGCGGCGCCCGCGGCGCGATGGGTACGACGTCTTAATGATAGCGACGTTACTGGCTCCTTGACAACCTGCCACAGATGTAGCATATTAACTGCGACGTTTGTGGCAGATGGAGGGAGGACCCCGTGAAGCGCAAGCTGCCCGACCTGTCCCGCTTCGAGATGCAGTGCCTGCGGCGCCTCTGGACCCGCGGCGAGGCCACGGTGCGCGAGGTCCACGCCGACCTGGAAGGCGCGCCCAGCTACTCGGCCGTGCGGACCATCTTCCAGCGGCTCGAGGAGAAGGGCGCCGTCGAGCGCGCGCGCCGCGACGGCAAGGCATGGGTCTACCGGCCGCGCGTGGCGGCCCCGGCCATGATCCGCAAGGAGATCCGCCGCCTGCTGGACACCCTCTTCGACGGCGCCGGCGCGCCCCTGGTGGCCCACCTGGCCGACATGGACGCCGTCAGCCTCGAGGACCTCCGCGCGCTGGAGGACCGCCTGGCCGAGGAGGACGGCGGCCGCGCCGCGGACGACAGCTCCGGCGCGGACCGCGCCGGCTCCATGTGGCGCGCGTCCGGCAAGGGCGCCGGGGAGGGGCGGCGATGAGCGGCCTCGCCGGATTCTGGCTGGGCGTTGCCGACCACCTGTGGCAGAGCACACTGGTGCTGGCGGCGCTCTTCGTCCTGGCGGCCGCCATGCGCCGCTCGCCGGGCCGCCTGCTGCACCTGCTGTGGATCACCGGCCTGCTCAAGCTCTGCGTGCCCATGGCCCTGCTGGCGCCACTGGCGCGGCGGGCGGGCGACCTGCTGGCCGGCGCGCTGGCGGGTCCGTCCGGCGCGGCGGCGGAGATGCCGGCCGTGCTGGTCACCGTGGGCGCCGTCATGACGCCCGCGCGTGAACTCGCCGCCGCCCCGGCGGCGAACGCAGCGATGACCGCCTGGCCCCTGGTCGCCAGCGCCGCCTGGCTCCTGGGATGCGCGCTCCTGATCGCGCGCCTGGCGCGCGACCTGCGCCAGAGCCGGCTTCACGGCGGCGTGTGCATCGACGCGCTGCCGGCGGCCGACCGCGATCGCCTGGCGGCCGCCCTGGCCGGGACGCGGGTGCCCGCCGGCCGCGTGCTCGTCGCCGAGGCGGGTGTCATGTCGGGCGTCTGGGGGCTGCTCGCGCCGCGGATCGTCCTGCCGCGCCGGCTGCTCGCCGCCCTGCCGGCCGCCGAGCTGCGCGCCATCCTCCTGCACGAGGACGCCCACCGGCGCCGCCGCGATCCCCTGCGGGCGCTCCTCCAGCGCCTGGCGGCCGCCCTGCTCTTTTTCTATCCGCTGACCTGGCTGGTCCTGCGCCACCTGCGCGAGACCGCCGAGATCGCCTGCGACGAGGCGGCCCTGGCCGCCGGCGCCGGCGCCGGCGAGCAGACGCGGGCCCTGGCCCGCGCCCTGCGCCTGGGCCTGGCGCCGGCTCCGGCCCTGGCGGCGGCCGCCGGCCGCGGCGGAACCCTGCTCCAGCGGCGCCTGCGCCGCCTGTCGGACCCCGGGAGGTATTCCATGAAGCTCCGTCACCGCCTGATGCTCGCCGCCGCCGTGGTCCTCGCGGTCGCGGCCTCCGCGATGCCCCTGCCCGGCGAGGCAGAGACGGCGCCGCCGCCGATCATCCACCTGGATCTCGGACCGGCGGCCGCGCCCGCCGCGCAGGCTATACCCGCTGCACACGCGGCACCGGCGGCTCCCGCCGCGGTTGCGCCCGTCGCGACTCCGGCGGCGCAAGCCGCGACCGCCGCGTCGCCGGCGTCGGCGGCACCCGCTGCGCAGGCGGCGCCCGCGGCCCCTCGCGCGGCCGTGAAGCGCGCCTCCGACGCGGACGTCGCGAGGCTCCAGGATCTCTACGCCGGGGCCGTGACGAAGCCCGCGGTCATGGTCAAGCAGGCTCCGATATTCCCGGTGGCGGCCCTGGAGGCGCGGGCCGGCGGCACCGTCGCGTTGCTGATGCTCGTGGATGAAGCGGGAGCGGTGGCGGAATTCTGGGTGGTGGACAGCCGGTCCGACGTGGCCGTCCTCGGGGCGGAGTTCGTGCGGGCCTGCGGGGACGTCGCGCGGCAGTGGCGCTTCGAGCCCGGCCTCGACGCGAACGGCCGGCCCGCGAAGAGCCTCGTGCAGATCGCCATCAAGTTCGAGATGAACGGCGACCGGCCCGCGGACGATCAGTAGGCCTTGGCGAACAGGACCCGCCGCTTGGACGGCTTGCCGCTGTAGACGCAGGCGCCCTCCTCGACATCGTCGTCCAGGGGGATGCAGCGGATGGTGGCCTTGGTCTCCTCCTGGATGGCCGTCTCGGTCGCGTCCGTGCCGTCCCAGTGGGCCTGGAGGAAGCCGCCCTCGGCCTCGAGGACCTCCTTGAACTCGTCCCAGGTGTCCACGCGGCGCGTGTTCTCCGCGCGGAAGGCCACGGCGCGGTCGAACATGGCCTGCTGGATCGTCTCCAGCTTCTCGGCGACGCCCGCGGCCACGCCGTCCACCGGCAGGGGCGCCTTCTCGCGCACGTCGCGGCGGGCCGTGAACACCGAGCGCTTCTCCAGGTCCTTGGGGCCGATCTCCAGGCGCAGGGGCACGCCCTTCAGCTCCCACTCGGCGTACTTCCAGCCCGGCTTGAAGTTGTCGCGGTCGTCCACGTGGACGCGCAGGCCGGCGTCCTTGAGCAGGCCCGCCACGCGGTGGGACTCGGCGACGGTGGCCGTCTTCTCCTCGTCCGTCTTGTAGATGGGCACGATCACCGTCTGGATGGGCGCCAGGCGCGGCGGCAGGACGAGGCCGTCGTCGTCGCCGTGGGCCATGACGATGGCGCCCACGAGGCGCGTGGAGACGCCCCAGCTCGTGGCCCAGACCAGCTCGCGCTCGCCCTGCTCGTTCTGGAAGGTGACGTCGAAGGCGCGGGCGAAGTTCTGCCCCAGGTTGTGGCTGGTGCCGCACTGGAGGGCCTTGCGATCGCCCATCAGTGACTCGATGCAGTAGGTGCGCACGGCGCCGGCGAACTTCTCCTGCTCGGTCTTGAGTCCCTTGGTGACGGGCACGGCCATGTCCGTCTCCGCGAAGTCCGCGTAGACGTCCAGCATGCGCAGGGTCTCCTCCTCGGCCTCCTCGGCCGTGGCGTGGGCCGTGTGGCCCTCCTGCCAGAGAAACTCCGTCGTGCGCAGGAACAGGCGCGTGCGCATCTCCCAGCGGACGACGTTGGCCCACTGGTTGATGAGCAGGGGCAGGTCGCGGTGGCTCTGGATCCACTTGCGGTACATGTCCCAGATGATGGTCTCGCTGGTGGGGCGGATGACCAGCGGCTCCTCCAGCTTCTTGCCGCCGCCGTGCGTGACCACGGCCAGCTCGGGGCTGAAGCCCTCCACGTGCTCGGCCTCGCGGTGCATGAAGCTCTCGGGGATGAGCATGGGGAAGTAGGCGTTGACGTGCCCCGTCTCCTTGAAGCGGCGGTCGAGGCCGTCGCGCATGTTCTCCCACAGGCCGAAGCCGTACGGGCGGATCACCATGCAGCCCTTGACGGGGGAGTAGTCGGCCAGCTCGGCCTTCTGCACCACGTCGGTGTACCAGCGGGCGTAGTCCTCGGTCTGCTTGACGATCGCCTGGGCCATGGTCCTCTCCTCGCGCCGCGCGCGGCCTTTTCGGTAAGGGGGATGGCGCAGTCTAATGAGGCCCCGCGGGGATTGCAAGGCGGGCCGCGGCGCCCTCAGCGGAAGGGGACGCCGGCCAGGTCGCCGGGCGGCACGATGGAGAAGCGCCCCTCGCGCGTGGCCGTCCGCCGGGCGAGCAGGTCGGTGACGCGCACCGCCAGCACGTAGGCGCCCGGCTCGAGGCCGCGCGCGTCCAGGGTCAGGGGCTGGCGGGCCACGCGGCCCTCGCCGCGGCTCTCCAGGGCCGCGCTGACGGCCCGGTCCTCGGCCTCGGCCCGCAGCCACAGCAGGCGCCAGCGCACCCGCCGCTCCGCCGGGCGGATGGCGTACTCGAGCCGGTAGTGGTTCGCGCCCGCGAGGTCCGTGGCCAAGCCGGTGATCTCGAAGTAGACGCGCACGGGCATGGCCGCCGAGTAGGCGTGCAGCGGATGGGGCCAGACGTCCCAGTCGCCGCGGGGGAAGCGCGCCCGGCCGCCGCGCGGTCCCAGCAGGCTGGCGAAGAGGATGTCCGAGACGGCCAGGCTGTCGGCGGGGTAGGCGGGCACGGCCACGGGCGTCATCAGCAGCTGCGTGCGCCCGCCGGCCGTATCGGTGAGGCGCAGGGCCAGCTCGTAGTCGCCCGGCGGCGCGACCAGGGACAGGCCGCCGGCGTAGAGGATCTCGCCCGCGCGGTCGCGGTCGTTGCCGGGGACGACGAGGAGGCTCTCCGCCAGGGCGACGGTCCGGCGCTCGGCGTCCAGGAGGACGGCCCGCTGCTCCAGCCCGGCCAGGGAGGGTCCGCCGCCCGCGGGCGCGGCGAAGGCCAGCTCCGCCACGCGCACCTGGTGGGCCACGTCCACGCGCGTCAGGTTCCCGGATCCCTGGAAGCAGTCCACGGACAGGACGGCCCACAGCGGCTCGCCCGCGGCCTCGGGCGCGTAGGCGTCCTGCCGCGCGGCCACCGCCTCGCCGTGGTGGCCCTTCATGTGGTAGTAGTCCTCGCGGGGGACGGGCAGCCCCGGTATGAGCGGATCCCCCGAGGCCTGGGGCGAGCGGCCGGCGTAGCGGCGGGTCATGTGCCGGGCGCTGACGTTCATGCCGGCCGGCGTCCAGTGGCCGTCGCCGGTGAAGTCCCAGTACTCCGCCAGCATGCCGAGGCGGTCCCAGATCCAGGTCTCGCGGCGCGGGTGGAAGAAGCCGCCGATGGCCACGTCCTGTTCCAGCACGCGGTCGGGGGGACCGAACAGCACGTGGTCGCGGCCGCGGACGTCCAGGCCCTGGAGGCCGGGATCCGGGTAGCGCTCGCGGGCCTCGGCCAGGCGCCGGCGGTGCTCGTCCCGGCGCTCGTTGACGTCCGGCGTCGTGGGCGTGGGATCGCGTCGGCGCCAGAAGGCGTCCACCCAGGCGGCGATGGCGGTGGTGTCCGGCGCGGCCGCGAGGGAGGCCGCGTCGTCCTCGTCCAGGAGGATGCCCAGGTCGCGCCAGACGGCCCAGCGGCGGCAGTCGGCGGCGTCCATGGAGTCGGGCGAGGCGCCCGCGGCGAGGGGGATGGCGATCCGCGGCGCGGGGATCGGCCGGGCGCAGCCGAGGCCGGCCAGGAGGCAGGCGGCGAGCAGGAGGCGCGCCGCGGCCCGTTGCGAAGGTTCGTCGCGCATGGGGAATCCTAGTGACGGCGCGGAATCGGCGTCAAGGCGGCGGGGTGGCCGTGCCGGAGGCGGTGGGGTTGCGGTGCCGGGGGTGGCGCGATGACGGTGGTGATCGAGGGGGCTTGCGGCCGGGCGGTGGCGCGACGGCACGGCGGCGGCAGGGCACAAAAAAAAGCAACCGCGCCAGTCAGTGATTTGGACGGTTGCTTTCGTCTTACCCCTGCTGCCCCTTCTATTGCATCCCGGGTGCCAAGAAGGGCAGCGCGGGAAGGATTCGCGCCGATTTCGCAAGGGCAAGCGATTCAACGGGTTGGAGAGGCGTCGATATACCCGGTCGACCCGCGCCGCCGCCGGGAGCCCGCGGAGGCCCCGCCGGCGTCCCCCGGGGAGGACAGGCGCCATCCCCGACAGAGGACAGGCCCCGCCGCCGCGGGGCTCATGACGGGACATGCCCCGCCCCCGCGGGGCCGATGACGGAGCGGACTCCGCCGCGGAGCCAATGACGGGAAAGGCCCCGCCCCCGCGGGGCGAGCGAGAGGAGATGCCATGGAGTACCGGCGGACGGAGGCGGGCTGGTTCCTGCGCCTCGACCGGGGCGAGGAGCTGGTGGCGACTCTCACCGGCTTCCTCGCCGACAAGGACGTGCGCTTCGGCGCCGTGAGCGCCATCGGGGCGGTGGAGCGGCCCGTGCTGGGCCTGTTCAGCATGGAGACCCGCGAGTACGTGAAGCGGCCCTTCACGGGCGGCACCTACGAGCTGGTGGCCCTGACGGGGAACGTCTCCACGGTGGAGGGCGGGCCCTTCGCCCACCTGCACGCCCTGCTCTCGGACGCGGAGTGCCGGGTGATCGGCGGGCACCTCTTCGAGGCCGTCGTGGCGGTCACCTGCGAGATCGAACTGCGCGTCTACGCCGGCGAGGTGGCGCGGCGGCACGATCCCGAGACCACGCTGAATCTCCTGGACCTGAGTTCCTGACGGCCGGCCGCTAGCGGTACAGCGCCTTGACGGCGCTCCAGACGCTGGGCTCGGATCCCGGCACCGGCGGCACGGCCGTCGGCGCCCAGCCGCCGCAGCCGCTCTGCAGGACCTGGAGCGGCGACGGCGTCACCGACGGGCCCTCGATGTGGATGGGGATCTCGGCCAGCAGCTGGTACTCGCCCCAGCCCAGGTTGGGGTACCAGACCTCGATCACGAAGTCGCCCGACGGCAGAACCACGAACGAGAAGTCCAGGTCGAAGTCGCAGTAGCAGTCCGCGGGCATCACGTGGTCCGCGATCTCGGTGAAGACCACGCGCTCCTCCGCGAGGTCCACCTCGGCCAGGACGAGGTCGCCGCAGTTGTAGGTGGCTTGCCAGTGGAAGAGCCGGACCGTGTGCTGATCGACCTCGGCCCAGATCTCGTCGGCCGCGCCGGGCCAGGCCAGCGCCGTCAGGACGCACGCCGCGAGCGCGGCGGTGGCGAGCAGTCTCCGCATCATCATTCCTCCGGCGGGGCGCCTCCCCCGACCCGAGGCGGCCCGAGTCATGAATATCGATTTTCAACAGCCCATGAAAAGGGCGGGGAGCTTGGATTCGACGGGCTCTGGGGAAGGCGGCTCCGGGACTGGTGGCCTAACGTTCTCAGGAGTTACTGGGTCGTCCGTAACCCATCGGCGCTCACCGACACGCCCTCGCCCGTGCCTGGCGCCTTACGCCTTCCCTGCGGAGCGCCCGTGTGCTCGAATCGGCTCCCCGCCTGTTGAACGGGACCTCCCCGTTCATCAACCATTTATCCTGCGATCGGCAAAGAGGATTATAGGCCCGCTTCCGGCGGCCGTCAAACGCGTCAGGCGCCGAAGGGGATTCGGTGGCGGGTGCCGGCGCGAGGGCTACCGGAACGCGGCGGCCGGGAGGACCGCCGCGTTCGCGGCCTGCCCGCCCTAGAGCGGGCAGGCCTCCTTCTCGATGACGACGTCGGCGATGCGGCGGCGCAGGGAGACGGTGTCCTCGGGGTCCTGGCGGGTCACCCGCTCGAGACGCTCCAGGGCCGCCTCCCGCTCGCCGGCGGGCAGGCTCGCGGCCAGCATGTCGCGGCACCAGCCGGCGACGCGGTGCAGGCCGTCGTTGCACAGGAGGCGGACCATGTCGGCGGACGACTCCGCCCGCCAGCCCTCGCCCGCCGCCGCGAGCTTGGCGGCCCGCAGGAGCGCCGACTCCATGGCGTAGATCTCCATGAGGGCGTCGGCGGCGAGGCCCTGGATCTCCTGCTCCTCCCGCACGGCGGCCATGCCGAGGCGGTCGAGCACCTCGGTGACCACGAGCTGCAGGGCCAGCTTGGCGCGGGCCACGCGCTCGCGCTCGGCGGCCATGCCGCCCGCCGGAACGTCCACCGCCAGGGGACCGTCGCCGCCGCCCAGGCGCTCCAGCAGCGCGTGG